>LNAP01002023.1_pt1 | contig 32912 bp, 31 predicted proteins | sample 602601 | NCBI WGS metagenome assembly LNAP01 (sample SAMN02440304, study PRJNA202911) | soil metagenome | biome: Subtropical and temperate rainforests or woodlands; isolation source: soil samples (1 kg each in a 20% v/v slurry with milli Q water) were... ...
GGCCTGGACCCGGCGCTGATCGAGGAGATCAAGCACCACTACGGCTTCGACAAGCCGATGCACCAGCGCCTGTGGCTGATGCTGAAGAACTACGCGCAACTGGACTTCGGCAACAGCTTCTTTCGCGGAGCCAAGGTCACCGACCTGATCCTGCAGAAGCTGCCGACCTCGCTGTCCCTCGGTCTGTGGGCGACCCTGATCACCTACCTGGTGTCGATTCCCCTGGGGGTGCGCAAGGCGATCCGCAACGGCAGCGCCTTCGATGCCTGGACCAGCAGCGCCATCGTCCTCGGCTACGCCATGCCGGCGTTCCTGTTCGCCATCCTGCTGATCGTGGTGTTCGCCGGCGGCAGCTACCTGGACTGGTTCCCGGTGCAGGGCCTGGTCTCGGACAACTTCGCCAGCCTCGGGCCCCTGGCCAAGGTCGGCGACTACCTGTGGCACCTGGTGCTGCCGGTGTCGGCCCTGGTGATCGGCGGCTTCGCCACCCTGACCCTGCTGACCAAGAACAGCTTCCTCAACGAGATCAGCCGCCAGTACGTGGTCACCGCCCGGGCCAAGGGCCTGAGCGAACGTCGGGTGCTCTACGGCCATGTGTTCCGCAACGCCATGCTGCTGGTGATCGCCGGCATTCCCACGGCGCTGATCGAGGTGTTCTTCGCCGGCTCGCTGCTGATCGAGACCCTCTTCAACCTCGATGGCCTCGGGCGCATGAGCTACGAGGCGGCGGTGTCGCGGGACTACCCGGTGGTGTTCGGCGCGCTGTTCCTGTTCACCCTGTTCGGCCTGCTGATCAAGCTGATCGGCGACCTGTGCTACAGCCTGGTCGATCCGCGCATCGACTTCTCGGCGAGGACTGCCTGATGTTCACACTCTCTCCCCTGGGCCGTCGCCGCATCGAACACTTCAAGGCCAACCGCCGGGGTCGCTGGTCGCTGTGGCTGTTTATCGGCCTGTGCCTGGTCTGCCTGGGCGGCGAACTGATCGCCAACGACAAGCCCCTGGTCATCCGCTATCACGGCGCCTGGTATTTCCCGATCCTCAGCGACTACGACGAAACCGAGTTCGGCGGCGAACTGCCGTTCCAGCCGGACTATGCCAGCAGCTATGTGCACGAGCTGATCGAGGGCCAGGGCGGCTGGATGCTGTTCCCGCCGATCCCCTTCAGCTACGACACGGTCAACTACGACCTGGCGCAACCGGCGCCCAGCCCGCCCTCGGCGCAGAACTGGCTGGGCACCGACGACCAGGCCCGGGACGTGCTGGCGCGGGTGATCTTCGGCACCCGGGTGTCGATCCTGTTCGCCCTGGTGCTGACCGCCATCAGCGCGCTGATCGGTATCACCGCCGGCGCCCTGCAGGGTTATTACGGTGGCTGGGTCGACTTGTTGGGGCAGCGCCTGCTGGAAATCTGGTCGGGGCTGCCGGTGCTGTACCTGCTGATCATTCTCTCGGGGTTCGTCTCGCCGAGTTTCTGGTGGCTGCTGGGGATCATGGCGCTGTTCTCCTGGCTGGCCCTGGTGGACGTGGTGCGCGCCGAGTTCCTGCGCGGGCGCAGCCTGGAGTACGTCAAGGCCGCGCGGGCCCTGGGCCTGAGCGACGGCGAGCTGATGCGCCGGCACATCCTGCCCAACGCCATGACCTCCACCCTGACCTACCTGCCGTTCATTCTCACCGGCGCCATCGCCACCCTCACCGCCCTGGATTTTCTCGGCTTCGGCATGCCCGCCGGCACCGCCTCCCTGGGCGAACTGATCGGCCAGGCCAAGCGCAACCTGCAAGCCCCCTGGCTGGGCCTGACGGCGTTTTTCGCCCTGGCGCTGATTCTCTCGTTGCTGGTGTTTATCGGCGAAGCCTGCCGCGACGCCTTCGATCCCCGGAGCTGACATGCACGACAACCTGATTGAAATCCGCAACCTCAAGGTGGCCTTCGCCGGCACCGAAGTGGTCCATGGTCTGGACCTGGATATCCGCCGCGGCGAATGCCTGGCCCTGGTGGGCGAGTCCGGCTCGGGCAAGTCGGTAACCGCCCACTCGATCCTGCGCCTGCTGCCGGCGCAGAAGGTGCAGACCCAGGGCAGCATCCGCTACGCCGGCCTGGACCTGGTGCAGGCCAGCGACGCCCAGTTGCGCACCTTGCGCGGCAACCGCATCGCGATGATCTTCCAGGAGCCCATGACCTCGCTGAACCCGCTGCACACCGTGGAGAAACAGATCGGCGAAGTGCTGGACGTGCACAAGGGCCTGCGCGGTCGCGCGGCCCGGGTGCGAACCCTGGAACTGCTGGAGCTGGTGGGCATCGGCGAGCCGCACAAACGCCTCAAGGCCTACCCGCACCAGCTGTCCGGCGGCCAACGCCAGCGGGTGATGATCGCCATGGCCCTGGCCAACGAGCCGGAGCTGTTGATCGCCGACGAGCCGACCACCGCGCTGGATGTGACGGTGCAGCGCAAGATCCTCGAACTGCTGATCGCATTGCAGCAACGCCTGGGCATGTCGCTGCTGCTGATCAGCCACGACCTCAACCTGGTGCGGCGCATCGCCCAGCGGGTGTGCGTGATGCGCCAGGGCGAGATCGTCGAGCAGGCCGAGTGCGGGGCACTGTTTCGCGCCCCGCGACATCCCTACAGCCGCTTGCTGATCGAGGCCGAGCCCAGCGGCGCCCCGGTGCCCAGCGCCTACTCGCACAATCTTCTGGAAGTGAGTGAACTCAAGGTCTGGTTTCCCTTGCCCAAGGGCCTGTTCAGCCGCCAGCGCGACTACATCAAGGCGGTGGACGGCGTCAGCCTGAGCCTGCACCGGGGCAAGACCCTGGGCATCGTCGGCGAGTCTGGTTCGGGCAAGTCCACCCTCGGCCAGGCAATCCTGCGGCTGGTGGAGTCCGAGGGTGGCATCCGCTTCGGCAACAAGGAGCTGAGCATCCTCAACCAGCGCCTGATGCGCCCCTTGCGTCGGCAGTTGCAGGTGGTGTTCCAGGACCCCTTCGGCAGCCTCAGCCCGCGCATGTCGGTGCAGCAGATCATCGCCGAGGGCCTGCTGACCCACGGCATCGGCACCGCAGAGGAACGCGAGGCGGCGGTGATCCGCGTACTCGAGGAAGTCGGCCTCGACCCGCAGAGCCGCCACCGCTACCCCCACGAGTTTTCCGGCGGCCAGCGCCAGCGCATCGCCATTGCCCGCGCCCTGGTGCTGGAGCCGGCGCTGATCCTGCTGGACGAACCCACCTCGGCCCTCGACCGCACCGTGCAGAAGCAGGTGGTCCAGTTGCTGCGCGAGTTGCAGGTACGCCACGGCCTGACCTACCTGTTCATCAGCCACGACCTGGCGGTGGTCCACGCCCTGGCCCACGACCTGATCGTGATCAAGGACGGCAAGGTGGTGGAACAGGGGCCGTCGCGGGCGATCTTCAGCGCGCCGCAACACCCCTATACCCGGGAACTGTTGCAGGCTTCGGGGCTGCAATGGAGCCCGCCGCAGGCCTGCGAAGAACCGGCCTGAGGCTCTGTTCCGGGGGTTGGCGCAGCTATCATTGGCGTCGATGGTCACCATCGACCCAATGAAATTCTCAAAAAAAATCCGCCACGTAACATCTGCTCCATACCAACCAACAACACCCCGGAGCACACCACCATGAAACGCCAAATTCTTCTCAGCATCGCTTTCTCGGTTCTTGCAGCAAACGCTTTTGCCGCGTCCTCGGCCTACCCGGTAGTCGCCGAAGGCGGCTCGGATCGCCTGATTGAAAAACGTGTCGCCGAAGGTGGCGCCGATCGCTTGATCGAACGTCGTGTAGCCGAAGGTGGTTCCGATCGTCTGATCGAACGCCGTGTAGCCGAAGGTGGCTCCGATCGCTTGATCGAACGCCGCGTCGCTGAAGGTGGTGCTGACCGTCTGATCGAACGCCGTGTAGCCGAAGGTGGCTCCGACCGCCTGATCGAACGTCGCGTTGCCGAAGGTGGTTCCGACCGTCTGATCGAGCGTCGCGCCGTATGATTGCGCGGTCCGCAGTACTCGAAAAAAAGCCCGGCCTAAACAGCCGGGCTTTTTTCATTTCAGGGCATCGGGATTCCCCGATCGATCGCTATCACCCTCACCTCGCCATGCACCGCTGATAACGCTCATCCACCCGTTTGGCGAACCAGGCGGTGGTCAGTTTGCGGGTGATCTTCGGGCTCTTCAGCTGGATGCCCGGCAGGATCTGCCGCGGCAACGCCTTGCCCTGGGCCTGATCGGCCAGGGCGAATACTCGCTTGTACAGCGTGGTGTCCTCGAATTCGAGGCTGTTGCCCTTCTCCAGCTGGTTGCGAATGGTCGGATTGCGCATGTCCAGGGATTTGCCCAGGGCGCGCGCCGCCAGCTCGGTGCTGCCGGGCATGATCGAGTCGTAGCGGATCAGGTCGCCATCCAGCGCCAGGGAAATCCCCGAGGCCACGCTCAGGGCGTTCTGGAACGCGGCATTGCGGCTGGCGTACCAGCCGGCGTTGAAGTCAGCGAAGCGGTACAGCGGCTGCGGGTAATTCACCGGGTAACCGAGCAGGTGGGCGATGCCGAAGTACATGCCGCCGCGCCGGCTGAACACCTCGCGGCGGATCGAGCCGTCCACGCTGTAGGGGTAATTGCGCGCCTGCTGCTCGGCGAAGTCGATGCTGACCTGCATCGGCCCGCCGGTGTGCACCGGGTTGAAGCCGCCGAACAGGGTCTTGCCCATGGGCACGCTGCCGATGAAGTCGTCGAAGATCGTGCTCAGCTCCTTCTCCGTGCGCGCCCCGGCCAGGCGCTCGCTGTAGGACTTGCCGTTCGGCGAACTCACCTGCAGCGCCGCGCTGACCAGCATCGACGGCACATGCACCTTGGCCGCGCGGCGGTCGATTTCGCTGCGGGCGATCTTGCCCAGCCCCGGCACCGGCGGGTCGACCTGATAGGTGGACTCCTGCTCGGCCACCGCCAGCACTGCGCAGAGGTTGCTCTTGCTCGGCTCGATGCCCTGGGCGGTAAAGGCCACCTGGATATCCCGGGCCCAGCCCTGGCGATCGGCGACCTTGGCCGGCAGCAGACGCGCCACCTGGGCCTGGACCTGCGCCGGGCTTGGCGCCGGCGCCTTTGAACCGAGCTGGCCGGCACAACCGGCCAGGGCCAGCGAGGCCGCGACAGCGGCCCAGCGAAGTGAATGCAGAGGTTTTATAGACATGGCTTCCCAGTAATTCCGAAGGTGGCCCGCGCCCGAGGGAAGCGCGTCGCCGCGGATATCGACCCTCAAGGCGCCGCGCTGTTCCGTACCGGCGACGAACCATTTGAGCATTCCCCGTGACCGACGGCGAATTTCACCTAATCTGAAACCTCATCGCCCACAGAAAAACAACAGGCGGGGCCCATCATGAGCGTGCAACTCAACCACACCATCGTCTGGTGCCGCGACAAGCGACGTTCGGCGGACTTTCTCGTGCAACTGCTCGGCCTGCCACCGCCCACGCCCTTCGGCCCGATGCTGGTGGTGCAGCTGGATAACGGCGTGTCCCTGGATTACTACGACAACGACCCGCCCATCGCGTCCCAGCACTATGCCTTTCTGGTCGCCGCCGACGACTTCGAGCCGATACTGCAGCGTATTCGCCAGCGCGGCCTGGCGTTCTGGGCCGATCCGGGCAAGCAGCGCCCAAACGAAATCAACCGCCATGAAGGCGCTCGCCGGGTGTATTTTGATGACCCCGACGGCCACCTGCTGGAAGTGTTCAGCCAGACCTGAGCCTCCTTTACCTGCCCTGGAGTCCCCTGCGCCATGCTCTCACTGGATTTTCTCATCACCTCGCTGATTGTCGTGCTGATCCCCGGCAGCGGCGTGATCCTGACCATTTCCACGGCGCTGGTGGCCGGCAAGCGCGCCAGTCTGTTCACCGCCATCGGCTGCACCGCCGGGATAGTCCCGCACCTGCTGGCCTCGGTGCTGGGCCTGTCGGCCATCCTGCACACCAGCGCGCTGGCCTTCCAGGGCCTGGCTTTCCAGGGTTTGAAGCACGCCGGAGTCGCCTACCTGCTGTACCTGGCCTACGCCACCTGGCGCGACCGTTCGGCCTTCGCCGTCGACACCAGCGCTCCCGCCGCCAGTGCCGGCGGCCTGGTGCTCAAGGCCTGCCTGCTGAACATCCTCAACCCCAAGCTGACGATTTTCTTCCTGGCCTTCCTGCCGCAGTTCATCAGCCACGACGGCCCGTCGCCGGCCATGCAGATGCTCGGCCTGAGCGGCGTGTTCATGGCGATGACCTTCACCGTGTTCGTGGTCTACGGCCTGCTGGCCAACCTGTTCCGCAAGGCGGTGATCGAGTCGCCCCAGGTGCAGAACTGGCTGCGCCGCAGCTTTGCCGCCAGCTTCGCCGCCCTGGGCCTGAACCTGGCGTTCGCCCAGCGCTGAACCGTTGTACGCAACACCGGCATGACATTGATCTCTCGACGAGGGCAAGGACATGAACCGCAGCGACGTACTGATCATTGGCGCCGGCCCCACCGGGCTGGTTCTGGCGCTGTGGCTGAGCCGGCAGGGGGTCAAGGTGCGCATCCTCGACCAGACCGCCGGCCCCGGCACCACCTCCCGGGCCCTGGCGGTGCAGGCGCGGACCCTTGAGCTGTACCGCCAGCTGGACCTGACCCAGGCCATCCTCGACCAGGGTCACCGGGTGCCGGCCGCCAACCTCTGGGTCAAGGGCGAACAGGCCGCCCACCTGCCCCTGAGCAGCATCGGTGCGGACCTGACGCCCTACCCCTTCCTGGAAATCTACCCGCAGGACCAGCACGAGCAATTACTGATCGAGCGCCTGCAGCGTTTCGGCGTGACGGTCGAGCGCCAGACCGAACTGCTGAGCTTCACCGACCACGGCCACCTGATCAGCGCCCAGCTGCGCGGCGCCGACGGCCAGGAGGAAACCTGCCAGGCCTTCTACCTGGCCGGCTGCGACGGCGCCCATTCGACGGTGCGCAAGACCTTGGGCATCGACTTTCCCGGCGGTACCTATCAGCAGGTGTTTTATGTGGCGGATGTCGACGCCCGGGGGCCGGCGCTCAATGGCGAACTGCACGTCGACCTCGACGAGGCGGATTTCCTCGCGGTCTTTCCGCTGGCCGGCGAAGGCCGGGCACGGCTGATCGGCACGGTGCGCGACGAACGCGCCGAACAGGCGGAAACCCTGAAATTCGAGGACGTCAGCCGGCGCGCCATGGACAACCTCAAGGTCCAGGTCGACCGGGTCAACTGGTTCTCCACCTACCGCGTGCATCACCGGGTGGCCGAGCGCTTTTTCAACGGCCGCGCCTTCCTGCTCGGCGACGCCGCTCACGTGCACAGCCCGGCCGGCGGCCAGGGCATGAACACCGGGATCGGCGATGCCATCAACCTGGCCTGGAAACTCGCCGCGGTGCTCAGCGGCAAGGCCGAGGAGCACCTGCTGGCGACCTATGAGTTCGAACGCATCGAATTCGCCCGGCGCCTGGTGGCCACCACCGACCGGGTGTTCAGCTTCGTCACCGCCGACGGGCCGATCGCCAACCTGCTGCGCACCCGCCTGGCGCCACTGCTGATTCCCAAGGTGACCGCGGTGGAAGCGGCACGCGAGTTCCTGTTCCGCACGGTGTCGCAGATCACCCTCAACTACCGCGACATGCCCCTGAGCTGCGGCAGCGCCGGCCATGTCCACGGCGGTGATCGCCTGCCCTGGGCCCACGGCGCCGTCACCGACAATTTCGCCAGCCTCGACTACCTGGGGTGGCAGGTGCATGTGTACGGCGTCACCAGCGACGCCCTGCGCGCCTGGTGCGCCGAGCGGCAACTGCCGCTGACGGTGTTCGACTGGGAACCGGCGCACCAGGCCGCCGGCCTGGCGCGCAACGGCTTCTACCTGCTGCGGCCGGACACTTATGTGGCGCTGGCGGAAAAATCGGCGGACCCGAAGGTCATGGAGCGGTATTTCGAGGAGCGCAAGATTGCGTTGTGAGTAGCGTTGCGGCCGCAGTCGACTGGGCAGCAGGGATTTTTTGCGGTGTTCGAGCTGACGCTATCGCGGGCAAGCCTCGCTCCTACAGAAGAAGACCGTGTGCTTCTGTAGGAGCGAGGCTTGCCCGCGAAGGGCCCTTGAGGACCATACATTTACATCTGGAACACCGCTGGAGCGCTTCAGATCCCGCTCAACGCCAGGTCCATCGCGAAGTAGGTGAAGATCAGATCCGCCCCGGCGCGCTTGATCGAGCCCAGGCTTTCGCGCACCACCCGCGCCTCGTCGATGGCCCCGGCCAGGGCGCCGAACTTGATCATCGCGTACTCGCCGCTGACCTGGTACGCCGTCACCGGCAGGCGCGAGGCTTCGCGGATGTCGCGGATGATGTCCAGGTAAGCGCCGGCCGGCTTGACCATCAGCGAGTCCGCGCCTTCCTGCTCGTCCAGCAGCGATTCACGCACCGCTTCGCGGCGGTTCATCGGGTTCATCTGGTAGCTCTTGCGATCGCCCTTCAACGCGCTGCCGCCGGCCTCGCGGAACGGACCGTAGAGCGCCGAAGCGAACTTGGTGGAATAAGCCATGATCGCAGTCTGGGTGAAACCGGCTTCGTCCAGGGCGCGGCGGATGGCCTGGACTTGCCCGTCCATGGCCGCCGACGGCGCGATCACATCGGCGCCGGCACGGGCCGCGGCCACCGCCTGCTTGCCGAGGTTGACCAGGGTCTGGTCGTTGTCCACTTCATGGCCGTGCAGCACGCCGCAGTGGCCGTGGTCGGTGTACTCGCAGAAACAGGTGTCGGACATCACGATCATCTCCGGCACCGCGTCCTTGGCGATCCGCGACATGCGCGACACCAGGCCGTTGTCGTTCCAGGTGTCGCTACCGTTGCTGTCCAGGTGGTGAGACACGCCGAAGGTCATCACCGACTTGATCCCGGCGCGGGCGTAACGCTCGATCTCCCCGGCCAGCTTCGATTCCGGAATGCGCATCACCCCCGGCATGCTCTTGATCGGCACAAAATCGTCGATCTCTTCCTCGACGAAAATCGGCAGCACCAGGTCGTTGAGGGTGAACTCGGTTTCCTGGAACAGGCTGCGCATCTGTTCGCTGCGGCGCAGGCGACGGGGACGGGCTTGGGGGAACTGGCTGGACATGGGATTTCCTCAGGGCAGGCCACGTGAGACAAGGTTGGGGTGCGATAACGACCGCAGCTAAAAAGAGCGAAGCTTATGCCCGAAGCCGCGACCGGCACAAACACCACGTCGCCAAGACTGCGTTGCCGCTTTGGTAACAATGCCCATGAATGCGAGTGGTTACGCCTGTCAGACAAACAGCCCGAGACGAAACTGTCGGGCCGATTTTCGATCTAACTAATACACGCCCGAGCCGTTCGCGCGAGCCTTGAAGGCCAGTGCCTGCGGCAGGTATTGCTCGCGTGTGCAGGACCGCCCGCCCCATGGAGGCGGCCCCTGGCGAATCGCCTGCCGGGCATCCTCGAGCACTCAGATCGAGCCCTTGGCAGCGCGTTTCGCGGGATGGCTGTCGTGGGCGGAAAGACCGGGCTTGCAGGCCTGCGGGCCCGGTTGCCGTTCTGTCGTGGCGGGTCGCCCCAGGGATGGCTCGCGGCCCGCCCTCAACCCGGGAGGAGAAGCGAAAATGGCCAACTCCGTGAAAAAAATGCCGATCCAGACTGAAGACAAGGCCACCCGGCGTTCGAGCATGAGCGACCTGTGGCAACCTCTGGAAAAACTGCGGCAACAGGTCGATCACCTGTTCGATGACTTCAATCGCGGCCCCGGCCTGTCTCCCTTCAGCCGTGGGCTGTTCGATGTGGATCCGTTCTGGCGGCGCGAACTGATCGGCCGTGGCATGCCTGCCGTCGATATTACCGAGAAAGACGAAAGCTTCGAAATCACTGCCGAATTGCCCGGCATGGATCAGAAGAATATCGAGATCAAACTCTCTGACGGCAGCCTGGTCATCAAGGGTGAAAAGAGAGAGGAAACGCAAGAAAACAGAAAAGGCTATCACCTGAACGAACGTCATTACGGTTCCTTCGAGCGGGTGTTCAACCTGCCCAAAGGGGTCGATGCCGAGAAGATCGAGGCGAGCTTCAGCAAAGGCGTGCTGAGCATCTCGCTGCCGAAAAAACCTGCCGCCCTGAATGCGGACAAGGTCGTGCAGATCAAGGGCGAATGACCCAGGCCAGCCAGCCCCTTGCCGGGAAATCGGCAAGGGGCTTTTTTTGCCGGCCAACAATAAGGACCGTGAATCATCGTGCCGGCAAGGCGCATGACAACCAGACACGAATGCCCCGCTCAGCGCGAGCGGTTGAGCGCCACGGCCGCCAGGATCAGCGCCTGCAAGGCGGCCTCGTCCAGGCTGTCACCCTCATGCAGATCGATCGCCCGTCGGGTATTGCCCTCGAGGCTGGCGTTGAACAGCCCTGCCGGGTCGTCCAGCGCGGCGCCCTTGGCGAAGGTCAGCTTGACGACGCTCTTGTAGGTCTCGCCGGTGCAAAGAATGCCGCCGTGGGACCACACCGGCACCCCGCGCCACTTCCACTCCTCGACCACCTGCGGGTCGGCCTGCCTGATCAGCCTCCGGACCCGGGCCAGCATCTCGCCGCGCCAATCGCCCAGTTCCTCGATGCGCCCGTCTATCAGCCGGGAGGCCGCACTGCTCTCCTCCGCTGGCTTGGCATCGCTGGTGTGTTTTTTCATCCTGGTCATCCTCTGGAGGGGTTGTCGTCCCGACCCTTGAGTATCGCTGACGGGCCATTTCCCTCCAGGTAACCGACGAGCGTCACACCGGCAGTTCGGTGCTCAGTTTGATTTTCTGCACGGGGACTTCCGTCTTCAGGCGCTGCACGCCCTTGATCCGGGCCAGGTGCTTGATCTGGAACTGCCGATAGGCCACCCACCCAGCCTCGATGCAGGCTTGCTTCTGGCGTCGCTCGGATACGGTGGCGCCCCTGAGAGGCAGGAGGTCGCTGTGTTGGCAGGAGGGAGTAGCGGGAATCGAGAGCCAGGCACGCCATCCATGCGCACCTGGTTTCTTTACAGCGGGAGGTGAATCAGTTCCAGGGACGGTCGCCGTTCTCGTCCTTGACGCGGGTCGGCAGGCCCATCACGTCCAGCGCCTTGAGGAACGGCTCGGCCGGCAGTTCCTCGACGTTGACCATGCGCTGCACGTCCCATTCGCCACGGGCCACCAGCAGGGCCGCGGCCACCGGCGGCACGCCCGCGGTGTAGGAAATGCCCTGGCTGTCGGTTTCGGCAAAGGCTTCTTCGTGGCAGGCCACGTTGTAGATGAAGACTTCGCGCGGCTGGCCGTCCTTGGTGCCCTTGACCAGGTCGCCGATGCAGGTCTTGCCGGTGTAGCCCGGCGCCAGCGAGGCAGGATCGGGCAGTACGGCCTTGACCACTTTCAGCGGCACCACTTCCAGGCCTTCGGCGGTCTTGACCGGTTGCTCGGAGAGCAGGCCGAGGTTCCTGAGCACGGTGAAGACGTTGATGTAGTGCTCGCCGAAGCTCATCCAGAAGCGCACGTTGGGCACGTCGAGGTTCTTCGACAGCGAGTGCACTTCATCGTGGCCGGTCAGGTACAGGTTCTGCGAACCGACCACTGGCAGGTCGTCGGTGCGCTTGACTTCGAACATGGTGTTGCTGGTCCACTGGCTGTCCTGCCAGCTCCACACCTGTCCGGTGAATTCGCGGAAATTGATTTCCGGATCGAAATTGGTGGCGAAATATTTGCCATGGGAACCGGCATTGACGTCGAGAATGTCGATCGAATCAATGCGGTCGAAATACTGTTGTTTGGCCAGGGCCGCATAGGCGTTGACCACACCCGGGTCGAAGCCCACGCCGAGAATGGCGGTGACGTTCTTCTGCTGGCATTCCTCGAGGTGCTTCCACTCGTAGTTGCCATACCAGGGCGGCGTCTCGCAGATCTTGCCCGGTTCTTCGTGAATGGCGGTGTCCAGGTAGGCCACGCCGGTATCGATGCAGGCACGCAGCACCGACATGTTGAGGAAGGCGGAGCCGACGTTGATGACGATCTGCGATTCGGTCTCGCGGATCAGCGCCTTGGTCGCCTCGATGTCCAGCGCATTGAGCGCGTAGGCCTTGATTTGCGCGGGCTGTTTGAGGCTGCCCTTGGCCTTGACGCTGTCGATGATGGCCTGGCATTTGGAGATGTTGCGCGACGCGATAGCAATACGACCGAGTTCGTCGTTGTGCTGCGCGCACTTGGCGACACCTCCTGCACCAATGATAAGAACGTTCTTCTTCAATTTCTTTATCTCTCCTTTCCGCCAGCTTACGAGAGGCTGGACAGGTAGTCTTCGAACCCAAATTCACGAACCACCTCGACACTACCGTCGAGTTGTTTCACTACGATGGACGGCATTTTCAGGCCGTTGAACCAGTTTTTCTTGACCATGGTGTAACCCGCCGCGTCAACGAACGACAGCCGATCGCCGATGGCCAGCGGACGATCGAATTGATACTCGCCGAAGATGTCTCCGGCCAGGCAAGACTTGCCGCACACCATGTAGGTGTGTTCGCCCGTGCTGGGCGCCAGCTTGGCGTTCAGGCGATAGATCAGCAGATCGAGCATGTGCGCTTCGATAGAGCTGTCGACCACTGCCAGGTGCTTGCCGTTGTAGAGGGTGTCGAGCACGGTGACTTCCAGCGAGGCGCTCTGGGTGATCGCCGCTTCGCCCGGCTCCAGGTAGACCTGCACGCCGTACTTCTCGGAGAACGCCTTGAGGCGCGCGCAGAACTCATCCAGGGCATAGCCTTCGCCGGTGAAGTGGATGCCGCCGCCGAGGCTGACCCATTCGACCTTGTGCAGCAGGTGGCCGAAACGTTCCTCGATGGTGCCCAGCATCTGGTCGAACAGGCCGAAGTCGCTGTTCTCGCAGTTGTTGTGGAACATGAAGCCTGTGATCTGCTCGATCACGGCCTCGACCTTCACCGGGTCCCACTCGCCCAGGCGGCTGAACGGACGCGCCGGGTCGGCCAGCAGGTAATCGGAACTGCTCACCTGGGGGTTGACCCGCAGACCGCGGACCTTGCCCTCGGACGCCGCGGCGAAGCGCTGCAGCTGGCCGATGGAGTTGAAGATGATCTTGTCGCAGTTGTCGAGCATCTCTTCGATTTCGTCGTCGGCCCAGGCCACGCTGTAGGCGTGGGTCTCGCCGGCGAACTTCTGCCGGCCGAGCTTGAGCTCGTACAGCGACGACGAGGTGGTGCCGTCCATGTACTGCTGCATCAGGTCGAACACCGACCAGGTGGCGAAGCACTTGAGCGCCAGCAGGGCCTTGGCGCCGGACTGCTCGCGCACGTAAGCGATCTTCTCCATGTTGCCGAGCAGTTTCTGTTTGTCGATGAGGTAGTACGGCGTTTTGATCATTTCGAGGCCTCCGGCCAGGCCAGCCAAAAAAAGGATGCGCATTGTGCCTTCACTTGCCGCGTATCGAAAGGGCAGAAAGCACCGCTCGCCGGGTCAGTGCCTCGGCACCGCGCCCGGATCGGCTCTGTTGCAGGCAATGCTCCAGGACGCAAACCGCCTGGCAGCCCCTATCCTAGGGGCCTGCCATGACGTTCTGAAGTGTCGTGCCACGCCGGCTGGCACGCAGCGCCGTGTGCTCAATCATCCTCGTGCAATTTGATGCCCCGGGCGTGCAGCAGGTGGGGCACCACCAGCACCAGCAGGGTCAAGCCGAGGAAGGCCGCGGCTATGGGTTGGGTGACGAATATCGACCAGTCGCCCTGGCTGATGGACAAGGCGTTGCGCAGCTGTTTTTCCGCCATCGGCCCCAGCAGCATGCCGACGATCACCGGCGCGACGGGAAAATCGAAACGCCGCATCAGCACCCCGCCCCAGCCGATCGCCAGCATCAGCAACAGGTCGAAGGACGAATGGCGCATGCCGTACACGCCGATGGAAGCGAACACCAGGATCCCGGCATTGAGGTACGGCCGGGGGATCTGCAGCAGCTTCACCCAGAGCCCGACCAGGGGCAGGTTCAATATCAGCAGGATAACGTTACCGATATACAGCGAGGCCACCAGGGTCCAGACCAGGTCGCCGGAAGTCTGGAACAGCAGCGGCCCCGGCTGCAGGTTGTAGTTCTGGAACGCCGCCAGCAGGATCGCCGCGGTGGCGGAGGTCGGGATGCCGAGGGTCAGCAGCGGCACCAGGGAACCGGTGGCGCTGGCATTGTTGGCGGCTTCCGGGCCGGCCACCCCTTCGATGGCGCCCTGCCCCTTACTGGCGGCAAAGTCTTGCGGGTGCTTGCTCAGCTTGCGCTCGGTGGAATAGGACAGGAAGGTCGGGATTTCCGCGCCACCGGCCGGGATCGAGCCGAACGGAAAGCCGATCAGGGTGCCCCGCAGCCAGGCGGGAATCGAGCGTTTCCAGTCGGCGCGGGTCATCCACAACGAGGTCAGGCGATGCCGGCCGGACGCTTCCTCCTTCTGATACAGCAGGCTGTACAAGGCCTCCCCCACGGCAAACAGGCCGACCGCCACCAGCACCACTTCGATGCCATCGACCAGCTCGGGAACGCCCAGGGTGTAGCGGGCAATGCCCGAGGTCGAGTCGAGGCCGATCAGGCCAATGCCCAGGCCAATCCCCAGCGAGGCGAAACCGCGCAGCATGGACGCACCGAGCACCGCCGACACCGTGGTGAAGGACAGCACCAGGATCGCGAAATACTCCGCGGGGCCGAACTTCAGCGCCAGCATGGCGACGATGGGGGCGAACAGGGTCAGCAGCACCGTGGCGATGGTGCCGGCGAAAAACGAGCCGATCGCCGCGGTGGCCAGGGCCGGTCCGGCGCGGCCGTTACGGGCCATGAGATTGCCTTCCAGGGCGGTGACCATGGACGACGACTCGCCCGGGGTATTGAGCAGGATCGAGGTGGTCGAGCCACCGAACTGCGCGCCGTAATAGATGCCGGCGAACATGATCAGCGCGCCGGTGGGATCGACCTTGGCGGTGATCGGCAACAGCAGGGCCACCGTCAGCGCCGGGCCGATCCCCGGCAATACGCCGATCGCCGTGCCCAGCAGGCAGCCGATAAATCCCCAGAGCAGATTGATCGGCGCCAGCGCCGCGGAGAAACCTGTCGCCAGGTTCAAGAGAATGTCCACCGTGTGACCTCCTTCGGCCCGGCTCAGATCCAGGCATTGACCAGGGGTGGCAGGGCCACGCCCAGCCCGGCACTGAACAGCCAGTAGATCGGCAGGGTCAGGGCGATGCCAATGGCCAGGTCGCGCAACGGACGCCGGCTGCCGAAACCCCGCGCCGAGCAGGCAAACAGCAAGCCGGCGGCCAGGACGAAACCGATCAGGTTGATCAGTACGGCAATCGCCACCAGGCCCGCGGTGACCCAGGCCGCCCCGAGCCTGCCGCCGGGCTGGGCGCTGTCGTCGCTGTCGTCGCCGGATGCGGCCAGCTCGCGCAAACCACCGGTGCAGGCCTGGTAGCTCAACAGCAGGCCCACGGCCCCTAGAAAAGCACCGACGGCGCAGGGATAGACATGGGCACCGAGGATGACGAAGCCCATCTCGGGCGGAAAGCGCAAGGCGCCGATGACCAGCACCAGGCTGATGGCGATCAGCCCCAGGCCAATCGCCAACTGCGACAGCACGACCCTGCTGCGCCCGGCCATCTCAAAGCAGCCCGACCTTGACCAGCATCGCCCGCAGGCGCTGGTGTTCCTCGTCGACGAATTTGCCGAACTCATCGCCGGTGAGGATGCTCGGCGACCAGGCGTTGGCTTTCACATTGTCCTGCCAGACCTTGCTGTTGGTGGCGGACAGGACCGCGTCGGTGACTTGCTTGCGTTGCTCGGCCGTGAGGTTGGCCGCGCCATAGACACCGCGCCAGTTGCCGATGATCACGTCGTAGCCTTTCTCTTTGAGGGTCGGCGCATCGATGCCGGGAACGCGCTCCGGAGCGCCGATGGCGAGCAGGCGGAACTGCTTGGACTGCACGTACTTGGCCAGCTCGGCATAACCGCCGGTGATCACCGTGATGTGCCCGCCCAGGGTCGCGGCCACCACTTCGCCGCCGCCGGCGTAGGCGACGTAGTTCACCTTGTTCACCGGCACCTCCATCTTGCTCGCCAGCTCGGCGATGCCGATATGGTCGATGGAACCCTTGGAGCCACCGCCCCACTTGATGCTGGCCGGATTGGCCTTGAAGTCCTTGAGCAGCTCCTCGAGGGTCTTGTAGGGCGACTCCTCACGCACGGCGAGCACGTTGTATTCGGTGAACAACCGGGCAATCGGCGTCACGTCCTTGAGGCTGATCTGCGGCTTGTTCTGCTCCACCGCGGTGACCATGATCGCCCCCACCACCAGCAGCGCATTCGGGTCGCCCTTGGTGCTGTTGGCAAACTGCGCCAGCCCCAGGGTGCCGCCGGCTCCGCCCTTGTTCTCGAAAGTCACGGACTTGGCCGTGCCGGCCTCGAGCAAGGCCTTGCCCAAGACCCGCGCGGTCTGGTCATAACCGCCGCCCACGGAGCCCGGGGCCATGAACTTGACCGTATCCAGGGCGAACGCCGGGGTGGCGAGGGTGAGCGTGGCGAGGCTGGCGGCAATGGCCATGCCGCGGCTGAATCGACGCAGTGCTGTGAACATCAGGTTTCTCCCGAGACTATTGTTTTTGTTGATACCGGTTGAATGCGCCCAGGGCCGTTCGCCCTGTGTGGCCTGCGGTTAAGTGTAGACGGCCGGCGGTTGGCGACCGCCAGAGGAGAGAGCCCCGGGTAAAGAATGCGACCAGGGCCTGACGCTCCCGCCAAGGGCGCGCCTGGGGAGTCTTGATTCGGGGTGGAAAGCAGTTGGCCGGGATAGAAGCCCGGCCGTGCTTATCAGCGAGAGAAGATCAGCGATTCAGCAAGAGAGGATTTGCGATCCTTGCCCATCACGAACGGGTCTTCACAGTGATGAACATATGCAGCCGATCGTGGATTTCCTGGAGGGTGTGGCGGAACGGTTCATGTCTGTCGCTGGTGACCGGGTCCTCGAAGTTCCAGACGATCACCTCGCCGGAGGACGGCATGCGCGCGGCCTCTTCCGAGGACTTGTCGCACAGGGTGATGACATGGTGGAACTGCTGCCCCGCGAACTCGTCGAGGGCCTTGCTGCGCAGCCCCTCGGTGTCGATGCCGATATGTTCGAGAGACTCCAGGGTGCGCGGGTCGATTTCGCTGGCCTCCAGGCCGGCGCTGAAGGCGTCGAAATCTTCGGCGTCGGCGTGGCGCAGCAGCGCTTCGGCCATCAGTGAGCGGGCGTCGTTTCTGGCGCAAACGAACAGCACGCGGCGTTTGTCACTCATGGTTCATTCCCCTGTTTTCAGACTGCTGGGATAGTGCCGCGGGAAATCGCACTTTTTATGACAGCCTGTTTTTCGACGGCGGGATGCCGCGGCGACGGCGTGCACGCGTGGCCCGTCGGCTGATTCCGGCGTGGCCGGTAAAGGATTGAAATAGAGCGACGGAACACCCTGGCGGGAACCGCTGGCCGGAGGAAGGCCAGCAGTTTGCAGATAACGATGGGTAATCAGTTGTTACATATCAGGCCATGCAGCACGCCAAAACGCAGCCCCGGCTCGGAAGGCGTCATATGGGTGACGCCAAACACCTTGAACGCCGCCAGCATCACCGCCAGGCCGCCGGGCAGGATGCTCAGGCGATGGGACTGCAACCCCGCCAGCCGCAGGCGTTTGACATGCCCGGCTTGCAGCAGGCGCAGCGACAGGCGCAACAGCCCGCCGTAGGTGATGCCGTCCTGGCCATAGTCGTTCAGGCCGTTGGCCTTGAGCACCTTGGCCAGGAACCGGGCAGTGCCCGAGGAACCTATGGCCTGCTGCCAACCCAGCTGGCGATAACGCCGGGCGACTTTCTCGAACTTCAGGCTGGCCATGCGCTCGGCTTCCTGCAGGGCGTGAGCCGAGACCGCGCCGCCCGGAAAGTAGCGCGCGCCGAAGGTCGCGCTGCCAATGGCGATGCTCTCGGTCAGCAAGGGCTGGGCGCCCTGCCCCAGGATCAACTCGGTGGAGCCGCCGCCGATGTCCACCACCAGGCGCATGCTTTCGCTGCCCGGCACGGTATGGGCGACGCCGGCGTATACCAGCCGCGCCTCTTCATGCCCGGAGATGACATCGATGCGAAACCCCAGGTGACGCTCCGCGCTGGCCAGGAACAGCGGCGCATTGTCGGCTTCGCGCACCGCGCTGGTGGCCACCGCTCGCACCCGCCCGGCCTCGAAACCGCGCAGTTTCTTGCCGAAGCGCGCCAGCGCCTGCCAGCCCCGGTCCAGCGCCAGCTCGTCCAGCGCGCCCTCCTGGAAGCCCTCGGCCAGGCGCACCGGCTCCCGCAGGGTCTTCACTTCCTGGATCATGAACCCCTGGCTGCGCCTGACCGGCTGGCCAATCATCAGGCGAAACGCATTGGACCCAAGATCAATGGCCGCGAACAGAGAGGCGTCACCTTTCATGGAGGATTCCTGGCAGATTCATCGACCGGCAGGCCGCAGCCTGTCGAGAACTAAAGACGGTTTGCGGCGATCTTGCCATTCCTTCGATGACGCCAAGATGACAGCCGCCCGCCTTTTCCAGGCCCACTCCCGCGCACCCTGTCCCTGCTTGTGAATCAGGCGCAGGGCGCGGCCGTCGACAACGTCAACGCCCTGTCATCATCCTGTCATTTCCCGTGGTGACACTCGGGTCATCTACAACGCGTGCTCTCCTTATAAAGCTGCCCCACCCGGCGGCTTTTTTTTGCCCGCGAATCGCGCTCAAGGGCGCGTCGCCAGCTGCACGCAACGGATCGCCAGGATGCTGGTCGGGTCCACCAGCGCCACCCGGTAAGCACCGACCTGGAAATCGGCGCAATGGCTGAGGACCAGCGGCAGCTCGGTGCACCCCAGGATCAGCACCTCGGCCCCCAGCTCACACAGGTGCTCGGCGGCGAGCAGCAATTGCGCCTTGCAGATGCCGTCGACGAAACCCGCCTTGATCCCGCGCTCGCCGTAGATCGCGCTCATCACCAGTTCCTGATAATCGAAACCCGGCGTGAGCAACGACAGGCCGGCGAGCCGCGCAGCCTCGTGGTAGACCCGACTCTGCACCGTACCCGAGGTGGCCAGCAGGCCGATGGGCTTGCCCGGGCCGTATTGCTCGACGATCGCCTCGATGGTTTCGTTGAGCATGTTGACGATGGGCACCTGTAGATAAGGCTGGATGCGTTCGACAAAGGCGTGGGCGGTATTGCAGGGTATGGCGATCGCGTTGGCCCCGGCACTTTCGAGCCGCTTGCAAGTGGCGTACATGGCCATGGTCGGGTCGGCCTGGTCGAACAGCAGGTTCGCGGTCCGGTCCGGAATCTGCGGGTTCTGCTCGACCACCATGCGGATATGGTCCTGGTCCCGATCGGCCGGCGTATGTCGGACCACCTTGGCCATGAAGTCCACGGTGGCCGCCGGCCCCACGCCGCCGACTATGCCGAGCTTGAACGGCGGCCGGGCGGGCTGGCCATCGGCCTGGGTCGCCGCCGCGGCGTAGATCTCGTTGACGTCGAGCAGCGTCACCCCGCGACGCTGCAGGTCGGCGCACACCAGCGACAGCTCGGTCATCCCGGGCACTATCAGGTTCGCGCCCTGTGCCTGCAACGACAGGCAAGCCTGGTACACCCCTTCCAGTGGCACCCCGTCCAGGTGCCCGTCCTTGATTCCGTCCACCCCGTAGATCGCCGCCATCATGGCCTGCTGATCCTGCGGCTCGGGATAGACCAGCTGGAAGTCGGCCCCCAGGTATCGCTCGAAGAGCCCGGCGTGCCGCACGTAATCCGAGGCGAGTACGCCCAGGACCGTACCCGGTTCCAGCACATGGCGGATATGCGCGCTCAGGGCCGCCATCATGTCCAGGATCGGGATGCCCAACTCCTGCTGGATCTCTTCGCGGAAGGTGTGGCTGGCAAAACACGGCAGCATGATCGCGTCCACCCCGCTGTCCTCAAACGACTGGCAGACCTGGAAGACATAGAACTTTCTGGACGTCATGTTCGCGTCGCGCTCCAGCGGCAACAGCAGGTCCTTGAACGGGTGCTGTTCGAACAGGAAGTGATAGCGCCCCTGATCGGCCAGCACCGCCCGGGACTTCACCAGCTTGAAGAACAGATCGCCGCCGGCCAGAGAGCCCAGCCCCCCTACGATGCCCAGCCTGCTGGCCGGCGCTGGCTTGCGTGTCGGTTTGGATAGGCTTTTCATCGCGGGTTCTCAGGCGGAAACGGAAGAAGGGTTCTGCGTGGCCGGCGCCACGCCAAGCGGTGGCTCGACGGCCCCGGCACTGGGCTCCTCGTTGCCTTCGGCCTTGGCAATCACCGCCGTGGCAATGCTGTTGCCCACCACATTGGTGGCGGTACGCGCCATGTCGAGAAACTGGTCGATGCCGAGGATCAGCAAGATGCCGGCTTCGGGCAGGTTGAACATCGGCAGCGTGGCCGCCACCACCACGATCGACGCCCGCGCGACCCCGGCCATGCCTTTGCTGGTCACCATCAGGGTCAGCAGGATCAACAGCTGCTGGGTGAAACTCAGGTCGACGTTGTAGGCCTGGGCGATAAACATGATGGCAAACGCCTGGTACATCATCGAACCGTCGAGGTTGAACGAGTACCCCAGGGGCAGAACAAAACTCGAGACTCGCTTGGGCGCGCCGAACTTCTCCAGCGCCTCCATGGTTTTCGGGTAGGCCGACTCGCTGCTGGCCGTCGAGAACGCCAGCAGGATGGGTTCCTTGATCAACTTCCCGAGGGTCAGCACCGAGCGCCCGAGGAACAGATAACCGGCACCGAACAGCACCGCCCAGAGGATCGCGATGCCCAGGTAGAACTCGGCGATCAGCTTGCTGTAGTCCAGCAGCAGGCCCAGCCCGCCAGTGGTGATCGCCGCGGCGATGGCGGCAAACACACCGATGGGGGCGAAGGCCATGACGTAGTCGGTGATCTTGAACATCACCCTGGCCAGGTCGTCCACCAGCGCGGGGATCTGGGTGAACCCCGCCCTCTTCACCGCCGCCAGCGCAAAACCGAAGAACAGCGAGAACACCACGATCTGCAGGATCTCGTTATTGGCCATCGCCTCGGCGATGCTGCGCGGGAAGACGTGCCCGATAAACACCTTGAGGCTGAAATCGCCGGTGTTGATCGCCACCGGGGCGGCACCCGCCTGGCTGGCGTGCAGATCGAGCCCGACCCCGGGCTGGAACAGGTTCACCAGGAGCATGCCGATCAGCAGCGACACCATCGAGGCGCTGACGAACCAGGCCATCGCCCGGGTGCCGATACGCCCCACCGAGCTCGAACTGCCCATGCTGGCGATGCCGCCCACCAGCGTGGCGAATACCAGCGGCGCGATGATCATCTTGATCATGCGCAAGAAGATGTCGGTGACCATCGAAAAGTACGAGGCGATGTCCCTGGCCTCATTGGCATCCGCTGCAAAACGATGACAAAGCCAGCCTACAAGCACGCCCAAGGCGATGCCGTAGGCGATCTGCCGGGGAAGTCGGTTCTTTTTCACGGTGCGTTCCTCAAGTGGTGTTATTGGATTTCTACTTGGCAGGAGAAGGAATCGAAGGCACGGCCACTCGGCGGTGGCGCGTGGTCAGGCCGATTCTAGGGAGCCCGTGAGGTGCAGATGATGAGTAATCGCCATAGCTTGATGCGTTATTGGAATAGTTTCCGAAAGGCCGCGAATATCCGTGATCGGCGGCGTAGACTTTTTCCAGCCATGGTTGAGGATGCGGCATGCAAATCAAGTGGGTGGACGATCTGTTGGCGATCGCCGAGTGCAAGAATTTTTCCAGGGCAGCCGAGATCCGCTGCGTGACCCAATCGGCCCTGTCGAGACGGATCCGCTCGCTGGAGGACTGGGTCGGCGTGGAGTTGGTGGACCGCGGCACCTACCCCATTCAACTGACCCTGGCCGGCCAGACCTTTTGCGAACAGGGGCGCGAAGCCTTGTCCTCGTTGCTGGAACTGCGTTCGTCGCTGCGCCAGGAAGAGCGCATGCCCGGGCGCTCGATCCAGGTCACCGCCGGGCACAGCCTGTCGATGACCTTCCTGCCCAAATGGCTGGCGCGGTTCCAGCAGCACAACGAGCCCTTCAATGCCCGGGTGGTGGCGGCCAATATCCATGACGCGGTGATCGCCCTGGCGGAGGGCAATTGCGACCTGATGATCGTCTACCACCATCCCAAGGCGCCGATCCTGCTGGACCACGAAAAGTTCGTCAGCCTGACCCTGGGCCAGGATTCGTTCATCCCGCTGTGCGCGCCGAACCGCCGCGGCGAGCCCCTGCACCGCCTGCCGGGCAAGGCCGGCAAACCGGTGCCGCACCTGGCCTACACCGCCACCACTTTTCTCGGCCGGGTGGCCGATATCGTGATCAAGGACAGCCATGTGCCGTGCGTGCTGACGCGCTGTTATGAAGCAGACATGGCGATGCTGCTGATGCGCATGGCGATGGAGGGCTACGGCGTGGCCTGGCTGCCGGAGAGCGCGGTGGCCGAGGAGCTGCAGCGCGGGCGCCTGGTCCGGGCCGGCGGCAGCGAGTGGAGCACCCAGCTGGAAATACGTTCGTACTGCTCCAGGGCCAACCAGAACCCGACCATGCTGGAGCTTTGGAAAACCCTGGAAAAAGCCTCGCAACACCTTGCCGCCCAGGGTTGATGGCCTGCCATTCCCCGACACTCAGGGGGTGGAAGGCCAGCCCCCGCCGCCCTCGCCTACAACGTCAGGCTGCCCTCGATACAGGTCACCGCCGAACCGCCGATCCAGATTTCATCGCCGATCCGCTCGACCTGGATGCGCCCGGCCCGGCCCATGCTCAGGCCCTGGCTGACCACGTAGGATTCCGGCGCCAGGCCCGCGCCCAGCAGCCATTGAGCGATGCCAGCGTTGAGGCTGCCGGTGGCCGGGTCTTCCGGCATGCCGTCGCCGGCGATAAAGGCACGCACTTCGAACTGCGCCGCGTCGCCATCGCGCTCGGGGTTCCAGGGTGCGATCACTCCCACCGCGAGGTCCTTGAGCTGGGAATAGTCAGGTTGCAGGTCGAGCACCTGGCCGCGCTCGGCCAGCAGCACCGCCAGCCAGCCGGCGCCGTTGTCCACCCATTGCGCGTCGACGATGGCGCCGGGCGCCAGCCTCAGGCCCTGGCGCACCTGCTCCAGCAACCCGGCCGCCACCGGGCCGGACTTGAGCAAGGGCGGCGCGAGAAACGCCAGTTCGGCGCCGTTGCGGCGAATGCGCACCAGGCCCACCGCGCACTCCTGGACGATCTCCTCGCCCTTGGGCACGCCGCCGGCCTCCAGCCAGGCATGGCAGCTGCCAAGGGTCGGATGGCCGGCGAACGGCAGCTCCTGCAGGGTGGTGAAAATCCGCAGGCGATAGTCGGCCCGCGGGTCCCGGGGTTCGAGAATAAAGGTGGTTTCGCTGAGGTTGGTCCAGTTGGCGAACGCCGCCATGCGCGCGTCGCTCAACGGGTCGGCGCCGAACACCACCGCCAGCGGGTTGCCCTTGAGCGGCTCGTCGCTGAAGACATCCACCTGCTTGAAATCGAATCGGCGCATTACGGGTCCTTGTCTGAATGAACACGATCAGGCCTGAAAGCGGCCTGACCTCAAGCATCGAAACCTGTAGCCGCTGCCGCAGGCTGCGATCGACGACGCAGTCGTCGTAGAACCTGACGACGCGAACTGCCTGGCACAACGCATCAGGCCTTTTTGCGCCGACTGCGTCGTCGATCGCAGGCTTCGCCAGCGGCTACAGGGTGCGGGGCAGTCAGACCGGCTTGGGAATTTCCAGGCCGCGGATCACCGCCGGACGCGCGAGGAAACGCTCCAGCACGCGCTGCACGTTGGGGAAGTCCTTGAAGCCCACCAGGTCACCGGCTTCATAGAAGCCGATCAGGTTGCGCACCCAGGGAAAGGTGGCGATATCGGCGATGGTGTAGCGCTCGCCCATGATCCAGTCGCGACCTTGCAGGCGGCCTTCGAGCACGCTCAGCAGGCGGCGGGACTCGGCGACGTAACGGTCGCGCGGACGCTTGTCCTCGTAGTCCTTGCCGGCGAATTTGTTGAAGAAGCCCAGCTGGCCGAACATCGGGCCGATACCGCCCATCTGGAACATCAGCCACTGGATGGTCTCGTAGCGCGCGGCGGATTCCTGGGCCAGCAGTTGCCCGCTCTTGTCCGCGAGGTAGATCAGGATCGCCCCCGACTCGAACAGCGCCAGCGGCCGGTCATCCGGGCCATGGGGGTCGAGGATCGCCGGGATCTTGTTGTTCGGGTTCAGGGAAAGGAACTCGGGGGACAGCTGGTCATGGGTTTCGAAGCTGACGCGATGCGGCTCGTAGGGCAGCCCGATCTCTTCGAGCATGATCGAGACCTTGACGCCGTTGGGAGTCGGCAAGGAATACAGCTGAATCCAGTCGGCGTACTGCGCAGGCCATTTCTGGGTGATGGGGAATGCGGAGAGATCGGTCATGACAGGCTTCCAATGACAGTCAGATGAAAGGCCGTGGCCCCGGGCCGGGCGGCGACGGCGCTAGATTACAGGCATCGGTTCGCGGCGCGCATTCTTAAATTCGAAACATCCGGTGGTTAAGCTTCCCGGCAGCCAGACAGCGGTGCGGATAAAGTAACGGGCCCACGCTCGCAGTCCCCCGCCCGGATCGAACCAAAAGGCGTCCTGGGACTCAGAGCACTACCTACAGGTAGAACACTCGTTCAATGACAGGGAAAACCACACGAAGCCGGGAGCTCGTCGTGGAAAGGTTTGTCAGCCTTAACCGATTGCGCTGAAGTACCCACAATCAAATGAAGAATCTGCTGAGTTTCACCCAACGCCTGCAACGCCGGTCCTACGTGTTCTTTCCGGCGCTGATGCTGACCAGTGCGCTGCTGCTGTCGCTGGAGTCCAGTGAAAGTCGCGCCCAGCCGGTGGACGGCACCCAGACCCTGATCTTCCTGCGCCATGCGGAAAAACCCGCCGGCGGCCTCGGCCAGCTCAACTGCCAGGGCCTGAACCGCGCCATCGACCTGGCGTCCCTGCTGCCGGAAAAATTCGGCAAGGCCAACTACGTGTTCGCCGCCAACCCGACGCGCAATGTCGAGGAAGGCGAACTCGACAACTCCTACAGCTACATCCGCCCGCTGATGACCATCAGCCCCAGCGCCATCAAGCTCGGCCTGCCGGTGAACATCGAGTTCTCGGCCAACGACACTAGCGAACTGGCCGACGAGCTGCTACACGACCGCTACCACAACTCGATCATCTACACCGCCTGGTCCCACGGCTACCTGCCGGAGCTGATCAACAAGGTGGCGCGGGAAGCCGTCGGCGAAAAACGCACCATCACCGACGACTGGGCCTCCAACGACTTCGACTCGCTCTACGTGCTGACCCTGACCTGGCACAACGGCAAGGCCACCCTCGACAGCCGCAGCTACAAGCAGGGCCTGGATAACGGCGAGGAAAGCTGCCCGACCTGATGCGCCTCCCTCAGCGCAGGGCGTCCAGCAGGCGGTACCAGGCGATCCCCGCCCCCAGGTACAGGCGCTGCAAGCCATGCAGCGGAATCGGCCGGATCGGCGTCACCGGAAACGGAAACTCACTGCTCGCCCCCGACACCCGCGCCGCCAGGTGCTTGCCCAGGGCCGTGGACAAGGCGATGCCACGGCCGTTGTAGCCGAGCAGGATCGACAACCCCGGCTGCGGCTCATGCAGCTGCGGCAGGAAACTCTGGTTCAACGCCACCCGCCCACTCCAGCGATACTCGATGGGCGTGCCCGCCAACTGCGGAAACAAGCCCAGCAACGAACGCTCCAGGTGACGCCAGTCACCGCTGTGGGTCGGTTCGGAAAACGGCCCGCGCCCCCCCAGCAACAAACGCCCCTGGGCATCCTGCTTGAAATACAGCAGCAGGCGCCGAGCGTCGGAACACACCTCGCCGTTCGGCAGGATGCTCTGGCGCAGCTCGGCCGACAGCGGGCGGGTGGCGATGATGAAACTGTTGGCGGCGATCACCGTCTGCCGTAGCCGTGGCCACAGGTCGTCGGTGTAGCCATTGGTCGCCAGCACCACGCGCTGGGCCCGGACCCGATGGCCCTGGGCGGTGCGCAGCTGCCACTGCCCGCCTTCGCGCTGCATAGCTTCGACCCGAGTCTGCCCGTGAATCCGCACGCCCTGCTGCTGCGCTACCCTCGCCAGGCCGCGCGCATAGTTCAGCGGGTGCAGGCTGCCGGCGCGCGGATCGACCCAGCCGCCGAGGTAGTTCTGGCTACCGATGCGCCGACCGACGGCGGCGCGGTCGAGCAACTCCACCGCCACCCCGCGCCGGCGCCACTGCTCGGCGCGCTGCTCGATGGCCAGCAGGGAGCTGGCGGAAAACGCCGGCTGAATCCAGCCCTTGCGCGTGGCATCGCAGGCGATGCGATGCTGCTCGATCAGGGCGAACACTTCATCAGCCGCGGAGCCGGCCGCCTCCAGCATGGCCTCGGCGCGGGCCGGGCCGAACCTGGTCAGCAGTTGATCCGGGTCGTACTTGAGCCCGGGAATCACCTGCCCGCCGTTGCGTCCGGAGGCGCCCCAGCCCGGTTCCCCGGCATCCAGTACACAGACGCTGACCCCGGCCTCGGCCAGGCGCAGCGCGGTCACCAGCCCGGTGTAACCGGCGCCGACTATGGCCACGTCGGCCCGCAGGTCTTCGGCCAGCGCCGGGGTCTCGACCGCCGCAGTCGCTGTGGCGGCCCACAAGGAAGGCGGCAGGCGCAAGGTTTCGGCGGCCTTCATGCCTGCACCTCCGCGCCCTGGTTAAGCAGGCGCTTGAGGAAGTCCTGGGTGCGCGGATGGCGCGGCGCGCTCAGCACCTGCTTCGCCGGCCCGGCCTCGACGATCTTGCCGCTGTGGAGGAAACACACCTTGTCCGCCACGTCCTGGGCAAAACCCATTTCATGGGTGACGACGATCATGGTCATGCCTTCGTCGGCCAGCTTGCGCATCACCGCCAGCACCTCGCCCACCAGCTCCGGGTCCAGCGCCGAGGTCGGCTCGTCGAACAGGATCGCCTGCGGGTCCATGGCCAGGGCCCGGGCGATCGCCACCCGCTGCTGCTGGCCGCCGGACAGCTCGTCCGGATAGGCGTGCATGCGATGGGCCAGGCCGACCTTTTCCAGCAGCGCCTCGGCCCGCTCCCGGGCCTGCTGCGGGTTCTGCTTCTTCACGTAGATCGGCCCTTCGGTGACGTTCTGCAACGCGGTGCGATGGGGGAACAGGTTGAAGCGCTGGAACACCATGGCCACCTGGGTGCGCAGTTGGTGAATGGTCTTGCCGTGGCGGTCGACCCGTTCGCCGCTGACCAGGATGTCGCCCTGCTCGTAGCTTTCCAGGCCGTTGATGCAGCGCAGCAGGGTCGACTTGCCGGAACCCGAGGGCCCGATCAGGCACACCACTTCCCCGCTCTGCACGCTCAGGTCGATGCCTTCGAGCACCGCCACGTTGCCGAAGCTCTTGTGTACGCCCTTGATCTCGATCATGACTTTCTCCGGGTGCTGAAGCGCGCCTCCAGGCGACGCAGGGCAAAGGACAACGGCAAGCTCAGGGCCAGGTAGAGCAAAGCCACCAGGGTGTAGACGGTCATGTTCTCGAAGGTCGAGGAAGCGATGAGCTGACCGGCGCGGGTCATCTCGGCCACGGTGATGGTGGACACCAGCGAGGAGTCCTTGAGCATCATCACCAGGGTGTTGCCGTAGGGCGGCAAGGCGATGCGAAAGGCCTGGGGCAGGACCACCCGGCGCATGATCATGCCGCCGCGCATGCCGATGGATTCGGCCGCCTCGATCTGCCCCTGGTGAATGGCCTGGATGCCGGCGCGGAAGTTCTCCGCCTGGTACGCCGAATAGGCGATGCCCAGGCCGATCACCCCGGCCTGCATGGCCGTGAGCTGGATGCCGAAATCCGGCAGCACGAAGTAGATGTAGAACAGCTGCACGATGATCGGCAGGCCGCGAATGACGTTGACCACGCCAATCGCGAACAGCGAGATCGAGCGCACCTTGGACACCATCATCAAGGCGAATACCAGGCCGATCAGCGAGCTGAGCACAAAGGAGCCGGCCGTGACCTGCAAGGTGACCACCGCCCCTTTCAGCAGAATGGGGAGGAAGTCCAGAGCGTTCTGGAGAAACATAGGAGGACCTGCGCAATCAGGAGTGAAGCGACCCCGCCGGGCGACCGGGCCGCGGGGTGGTCAGTTGAGCTTCCACTTCTCGATGATCCGCTCCAGGGAACCGTCGGCCTTGATCGCCGCGATGCCGCGGTTGACCTCGTCCAGGGTCTGCGCATCGCCCTTGCGCACGATCAGGCAGACATCGCCCATCACCACCGGCTGGTAGCTTTTCACCAGCTGCACCTTGTTCTGGGTGCCCTGGGCCAGTTGGTAGGCGACGATCGGCCGGTCGGCGAAACCGGCCTTGATCCGCCCCAGCGCCAGGTCGCGCAGCAGGTCGGGGATCGAGTCGTAGCCGCGCACTTCCTTGAAGATCCCGCGCTTGTTCAACTCATCGATGAACACCGTGCCGACCTGGGCGCCAACCACCTGGTCCTTGAAGTCTTCCATGCGGGTGTAAGCGGTGTTGTCGTCGGCGCGCACGATCAGCCCCTCGCCGTAGCTGAACACCGGGTTGGAGTACTGCACCACCTTCTCCCGCGCCGGGGTGCGCAGCATGGCGGCGGAGATGATGTCGATCTTGTTCGAGGTCAGCGAGGGGATCAGCGCGGCGAAGGTGGTCTGCTGGATGTCCACCTCGAAGCCGCCGGCCTGGCCCACCGCCCGGGCGGCGTCGATCATCATGCCTTCGATGCTCTGGCTCTTGACGTCGAGAAAGGTGAAGGGAATGCCGGTGGCGGTGGCGCCGACCTTGTACACCGGCGCGGCGCCGGCACTGGCGGAACCGACGAGGCCGGCGCTGAGTGCGCAGCACAATGCAAGGACACGAAAACGCTTTTGCATGGCGAATCTCCCATTGGACGATTTTATTGTTTGAAGTCCGTGATGGTTGGCCTCTGAAAGTGGGGCAGGAGGCATGCAACCGACTATAAACAATTTACAAAAATCGTAAAGAGATTTATAAATATCGAATATCGATATTTAAAACACAAAAAATCCAAAGGAACCGCCATGAGCGACACCCCCAATAGCCTGTTCAATCAGTCGCTGGAAAAAGGCCTGGCGGTCCTGCGCGCCTTCAACGCCGCCCAACGGACCATGAACCTGGCGGAAATCGCCGAGGCCGCCGAGATCAACAAAAGCTCGGCGCAACGCATGATCCACACCCTGGAGCAGCTCGGTTACGTGCGTAAGCACCCGCAGACCAAACGCTTCCAGCTGACCCCGCGGGTGATGGAGATCGGCTACAACTACCTGGCCGCCGACACCCTGGTGGACGTGGCCAACCCGTTCCTCGCCGAGCTGGCCCAGGTCACCGGCGAAACCACCAACCTCACCGAGCCCGACGGCCTGGACATGGTCTACGTCGCGCGCTTCGTGGCGCCCAAGTTCATCCCGATCCACATGCCCATCGGCAGCCGCATTCCGATGTACTGCACCGGCTCCGGCCGCGCCTACCTCAGCGCCCTGCCCGACCAGGAAGCCCTGGCGATGCTCCAGGCCAGCGACCGCCAGGCCCATACCCGGCATACCCTGACCGGGATCGACGCGATCCATGGGGAAATCGTCGCCACCCGCCAGCGCGGTTACGCCCTCAACCAGGAAGAACTGTTTCTCGGCGACATGAGCATCGCCGCGCCGATTATCGGCAGCCAGGGCCTGCCGGTGGCCGCCGTGCACGTGGTGATCCCCAGCAGCCGCTGGACCCTGGAAGAAGCCGAACGCAAGCTGGCGCCCTCGGTGATCGAGTGCGCGCGGGCGATTCGCACCTCGATTCGTACCCTCTGAGTGGCCATGAGCCTTTTGTAGGCGCCGGCGATCGACAGCGCAGCGGTCGCAGGCATGGATTCCGGGATTTGGCCCGGCACTCCGTGTTGCGAGGCTTTACGGCCGCTGTGCGATCGATCGCAGCCTGCGGCAGCGGCTACAGAGGCGCGCAGGTGCGCGAGTAGGCTAAGATTCGCGGCCTAACGTCACTGCCCGGAATCATTGTTCATGTCCAGCCTTGCTCCTGCCAGCCCCGTCCGGGGCTGGTCGTTCTGGTGGAAACCCGCCCTGTTCGTCCTGGTGGCGTGCGTCGGCCTCTACTTCGTCAAGTGGTCGCCCTACTACGCCAAGGCCTTTATCGCCGCAGACAGCCACAGCATCGGCGCCTCGATCATCAACGATCAGCCCTCCTCGCCTTTGAGCGCCGCCCTCGCCTATGCCCAGGTGTATTTCCTGGCGATCTGGAAAGCCGCGGTGCTGGCGGTGATCCTCGGCTCGCTGCTGCAAGTGCTGATCCCGCGGGACTGGTTGCTGCGCCTGTTCGGCCGCGCCGGTTTCGGCTCGACCCTGCGCGGCGGGCTGTTCGCCCTGCCGGGCATGATGTGTTCCTGCTGCGCCGCGCCCGTGGCGGCGAGCATGCGTCGGCAGAATGTCTCGGTCGGTGCGGCGCTGGCCTTCTGGATCGCCAACCCGGTGCTCAACCCGGCGACCCTGGTGTTCATGGGTTTTGTCCTTGGCTGGGGCTTTACCGCGCTGCGCCTGGTAGCGGGCATCGTGCTGGTGCTGGGGGTGTCGCTGGTGGCCCAGCGCATCGCCCGTCCCGAGCAATTGCCGGAGGCGGCGGTGGAAGCCGTGGTCGAGGCCAGCGCGGCTAACGACGGCGCCTTCTTCAGCCGCTGGGCGCGCAGCCTGTGGCAGCTGTTCTGGAGCACCATTCCGATCTATGTGCTGGCGGTGCTGGTGCTGGGCGCGGCGCGGGTCTGGCTGTTCCCCCACGTCGAGGGCGCGATTGGCGACAGCCTGCTGTGGCTGGTGCCGCTGGCGATTGTCGGCACGCTGTTCGTGATTCCCACCGCCGCGGAAATCCCTATCGTGCAGACCATGATGACCCTGGGCATGGGCACCGGCCCGGCGGTGGCCTTGCTGATGACCCTGCCGAGCATCAGCCTGCCGTCGCTGCTGATGCTGCGCAAGGATTTCGACGCGCGGGTGCTGGTGACCGTGGCCGGCCTGACCATGCTGATTGGCGTGGTGTGCGGGTTGATTGGTGCGGCGTTGTTGTAACCAGAAGTTCGATGGCGTCTGCATGGACGTCATCGCGGGCAAGCCTCGCTCCTACATGAACGGCGCGGAACCCTGTAGGAGCGAGGCTTGCTCGCGATGGGGCCAAAGGCCCCGCCCTTCTATCGACTCAACCCTGCTGGCGAGCCCGTTCGCGCAAATACTCCAGCACCGCCGCCTGCTCGCCGACGAACTCGATGCGCGCGCCTTTGCTTTCGCGCTGGAAGGCATACATCGGGTCGTAATATTCCTTGAGCAAGCCTTCGATCCAGGCCCGGTGCAGGTCCACGCTGCCGCTGCGGGCCTGCTCGGCCAGGGCGGCCTCCAGCAGCTGGTACAGGCGCTGGTGACGCTCGCCACCGAGGCGCTTGCGGATGTTGTTCAGGCTTTCCAGCAGGCGCTCGGAAAACCGTGCGAAGCCGTCCTCGCCATGCACCGCGACGAACTCCGCGCACAGATCGATCACGTAGTCGCGCAGGATCCGCTCGATCCGCCCCTCCAGGCCGTCCTCCAGCCAGACCATGGGAAAACTTTGCATGCCCTGGTACAGCGGCAACGGCAAGGCGCAGCTGCCGATCATGCGGTTCTCGTCTTCCAGCACGAACCCGGCGATGCCGCGCTCGCGCTTTTTCAGGATGTCCACCGCCAGGCGGTTCTCGAAGTCGATGTTCGACGGCTGGCCGCTGGCGCGCTTGCCGAAACTGGAGCCGCGATGGTTGGCGTGGCCTTCCAGGTCCAGGCCGTTGGCCAACTGATGGAGCACCTCGGTCTTGCCGATGCCGGTCATGCCGCCGAGCAGGACAAAATCACACTCGGCCACCGCGCCCTCGAGGGTGTCGAGCAGGAAGGTACGCATGGCCTTGTAGCCGCCGCCGACCCGCGGGTAGTCGATGCCGGCCTCGTCCTTGAGCCACTGCTGGACGATCTGCGAACGCAGGCCGCCGCGAAAGCAGTACAGGTAACCATCGGGATGGGCCCGGGCGAAGTCGGCCCAGGCCTGGATGCGTTCGGCCTTGATCGCCCCGGACACCAGTTGATGGCCGAGGACGATCGCCGCCTGCTGGCCCTGCTGCTTGTAGCAGGTGCCAACCCGCTGCCGTTCGTGGTCGGTCATCAGCGGCAGGTTGACCACGCCGGGAAAGGCGCCCTTGGCGAACTCGATCGGCGCGCGGGTATCCATCATCGGCCGGTCGTTGAGGAAGATTTCGCGGTAGTCGGTGATATCGATGGGCATCAGATCACCTCGACCGCGTTGCTCTGTCGTTCCACCAGCTCACCGATCGGCGCCAGCTCCAGGCCCAGTTCGGCGGCCAGCGCGAGGAAGGCCGCATTGCCCTCGGGAGTGACAGCGATCAACAGCCCGCCGCTGGTCTGCGGGTCGCACAGCACCAGCTTGTGCAGGGCCTGGATACGCCCGAGCTTGTTGGCGTAGCTGTCGAAATTGCGTTGGGTGCCGCCTGGCACGCAGCCCTGGTCCAGGTAGTACTCGACCCCAGGCAGGCGCGGCACGCGGTCGTAGTGAATGCGCGCGGTCAGGTTGCTGCCGTCGGCCATTTCCACCAGGTGCCCGAGCAGGCCGAAACCGGTGACATCGGTCATCGCGGTCACGCCGTCGAGCTTGCCGAAACGGCTG
>LNAP01001872.1_pt1 | contig 32903 bp, 28 predicted proteins | sample 602601 | NCBI WGS metagenome assembly LNAP01 (sample SAMN02440304, study PRJNA202911) | soil metagenome | biome: Subtropical and temperate rainforests or woodlands; isolation source: soil samples (1 kg each in a 20% v/v slurry with milli Q water) were... ...
AAGACAAGCCTTCGGATAGCATCGCTGCTGGTCCTACCACTCTGGGCGACCTGTTGCGTGCACAAATGGAAAAACAGAACTAAGTTCTGTCAGACCATAAAAAAGGGCGACTTCGGTCGCCCTTTTTTGTGTCTGCGATTTGGTGAACCCAAAGGAGGGCTGACACCAATGCTTTTCGTAGGAGCCAGGCTTGCCGGCGAAGGCGTCCGCAAAAACGCTGTCGCCGGCAAGCCTGGCTCCTACGAAAAGCAGTTTGCCCGCCGCCTTATTTCTTTCGTGAAACCAATGATCTACACAAGTTGTCTGTAACTTCATACAGGTCAATCATCTATTCGAGGCTAGGCTTAGTCTGAAGTGAACGACCGCTGGGCATTGCGCCCGGCATAAGGAAGCGAATGAACAAGCTCATTGTCGTGATAGCAGTACTGACATTAGCGGGCTGTACCACAAGCGCCAAGACTCATGCGGTACGCGGAGTCAGTGGCATAGAGATCGATTGTTCCGGGTTGGGCTCCGGCTGGGAAAAGTGCCACAAGCGAGCTGCAAAGGAATGCAAGGGCGCAGGTTATAAAGTCGTCGTCAGGTCCGATGATGCCAAGGAAGAGGATGTATTCCCTTTCGGCTTCAATCCCGCGGGTTATCTGACGCGCACCATGCTGGTTATCTGTAGATGAATGCCGGGTTAGAGCAATGTTCCGATGTTCTTAAATCGGGCACCTCATTACGAGGAAAGATATGTCAAAACTCAGGCTGTTCAAATTTCTCCGGGCATGCTAAAACCTTTGAAGCGCTTTTCCTAGCTGCTTGAAAAAGAAGGGAAAAATATGACGAAGTCGGAGTTGATCGAACGAATTGTCACCCACATCCAAGGATGTGGAGCTGGCCATCAAGACCATGCTTGAGCAAATGTCCCAATGTCTGGCCACCGGTGATCGAATCGAGATCCGTGGGTTTGGCAGCTTCTCCCTGCACTATCGCGCACCGCGCGTAGGCCGCAATCCGAAAACCGGTCAGTCCGTCAGCCTCGACGGCAAGTTCGTTCCGCATTTCAAGCCAGGCAAAGAACTGCGCGATCGCGTGAACGAGGAAGAGGAGGAGGGGCTTTGACAGCTGCTGCACTTCAAGGAACCGCTGATGCGTAACCTCAAGCGTGTACTTCTCGCTATATTTGTCCTGTTGCTCGTTCTCGCGATCCTGGCGTTCGTACTTGAGAACCAGCAAAGCGTATCACTGCTGTTCCTGGGCTGGGCGGGCCCGCAGTTGCCAGTATCGCTGGTCATGGTGATCGCATTGCTGATTGGCATGGTGATCGGGCCGATTCTCGGCTGGTTTCTGGGACGTACGTCCAGAGCTTCACGCAAGCGCCTTGTCTGATTGCGACAAACCCGTTACACGCGTCGAATTTGTGTCACGGCTTGTCCATATCCATTAGTAAAACCTTCATTAAGCTGTAAAATGCTGCGCTTGGCCGATTGGGGCGTTCCCGCATCGGTTCAGACTGATTCTGTCAGAAGCCATGGCTGACTTGATGGCTTTTGCATTCATGGATTTGACAGTGCGCGGTTGGCGGCCCTGTCAGCAACTTAAGGGTATGGTTTCGCGTGAAAATTCTAGTAACCGGCGGCGCAGGGTTCATCGGCTCGGCAGTCATTCGTCATATCATCTCCAACACCACCGATTCTGTCGTTAACGTCGATAAACTGACTTATGCCGGTAACCTTGAGTCGTTGGCCGAAGTCAGCCAGAACTCGCGTTACGTGTTCGAACGCGTCGACATCTGCGACCGTAATGAAGTGGACCGTGTCCTGCGTGAACACCAACCAGATGCCATCATGCACCTGGCCGCAGAGTCCCACGTTGACCGCTCGATCTCCGGTCCGTCTGAATTCATCCAGACCAACATCATCGGCACCTACACCTTGCTGGAAGCTGCACGCCACTATTGGGCGGCACTGGATGGGGCGCGTAAAGCCAACTTCCGCTTCCACCATATTTCCACTGACGAAGTCTACGGAGACCTCGAAGGTCCGGAAGACCTCTTCACCGAAACCACGCCGTATCAGCCAAGCTCGCCATATTCGGCCAGCAAGGCCAGTTCCGATCACCTGGTTCGCGCCTGGGCTCGTACTTACGGCCTGCCGACGCTGGTGACCAACTGCTCGAACAACTACGGCCCTTGCCATTTCCCAGAGAAATTGATCCCGCTGATCATTCTCAACGCACTGGAAGGCAAGCCGTTGCCGGTCTATGGCAAAGGCAACCAGGTCCGTGACTGGCTCTACGTCGAAGACCACGCCCGCGCACTGTACAAAGTCGTGACCGAAGGCGTAATCGGCGAGACCTACAACATCGGCGGCCATAACGAAAAGCAAAACATCGAAGTGGTGCATACCCTGTGCGCACTGCTCGACGAACTGCGTCCAGATTCCGCGCATCGCCCCCATGCCAGCCTGATCACCTACGTTCAGGATCGCCCGGGCCACGATCAGCGCTATGCCATCGACGCCAGCAAAATCCAGCGCGAGCTAGGCTGGACGCCGGAAGAAACCTTTGAAACAGGTATCCGCAAGACCGTCGAGTGGTACCTGAACAACACTGAATGGGTAGCTCACGTGAAGAGCGGCAGCTACCAGCAATGGATTGACCAGAACTACACGGATCGTTCGGACAAAGCATGAAAATCCTCCTGTTGGGAAAAAACGGCCAGGTCGGCTGGGAGCTTCAGCGCTCCCTTGCACCACTTGGCGAGTTGATCGCCCTCGATCGTCACCCGGTCGATGGTTTGAGCGGCGACCTGTCTGATCTCGATGCATTGCGCGCGACGATTCGTAAGGTCAAGCCGGATATCATCGTCAACGCAGCGGCCTATACCGCGGTCGATAAAGCCGAATCCGAGACCGAACTGGCCGATCGTGTGAACGGTCAAGCCAGCCAAGTCATGGCTGAAGAAGCCGCATCCCTGGATGCCTGGCTGATTCACTACTCGACCGACTACGTGTTCAGCGGCGAAGGCCTGACGCCATGGCACGAGACAGATGCCGTCGCCCCGGTGAATCATTACGGCGCCAGCAAACTGGCCGGCGAGCAAGCGATCATTGCCTCGGGCTGCAAGCACCTGATCTTCCGAACCAGCTGGGTCTATGGCGCTCGCGGCAATAACTTCGCCAAGACCATGCTGCGTCTGGCCAAGGACCGCGACACCCTGAGCGTCATCGCCGACCAGATCGGTGCCCCGACCGGCGCAGATTTGATCGCCGACGTAACGGCGCTGGCCATTCAGCAGGTCCAGCTACGCCCTGAACTGGCGGGCCTGTATCATCTGGCGGCCAGTGGTGATGTGTCCTGGCACGGCTATGCCAGCCATGTGATCGGTTTTGCCAAGGCCAACGGTGAAGAGCTTGCTGTCACGACGATCAATCCGATCGACACAACCGCCTACCCAACACCGGCGCGCCGTCCTCTGAACTCACGGTTGAACACTCAGAAGCTGCGCGACAATTTTTCTCTGCACTTGCCGGATTGGCAAAGTGGCGTCACCCGAATGCTTATGGAAGTTCTGAATAAATGACCACGACAAATCGTAAAGGCATCATCCTTGCTGGCGGCTCGGGCACTCGCCTGCACCCGTTGACCCTCGGCGTCTCCAAGCAGATGCTGCCGATCTACGACAAGCCGATGATCTTCTATCCGCTGTCGGTACTGATGCTCGCCGGTATGCGCGAAATCCTGATTATCTCCACCCCTGAAGACTTGCCAAGTTTTCAAAAATTGCTGGGTGACGGCAGCCTGTACGGCATCAAACTGACCTACGCCGAGCAACCTAGCCCGGACGGTCTGGCGCAAGCCTTCATCATCGGTGAAGAGTTCATTGGCAAAGATCCTTGCTGCCTGATCCTGGGCGACAACATCTTCTACGGTCAGCACTTCTCGGAAAACCTGCGTTCCGCCAGCACTCAAGAGCATGGCGCGACTGTATTTGGTTACCACGTGTCGGACCCGGAGCGTTTCGGTGTCGTCGAGTTCGACGCTGCCGGCCGCGCCTTGAGCATTGAAGAGAAGCCGCTGAAGCCAAAATCCAGCTATGCGGTGACTGGCCTGTACTTCTACGACAACCAAGTCGTGGAAATCGCTAAGAGCATCAAGCCATCCCCACGTGGCGAGCTGGAAATCACGGACGTTAACCGTGCGTACCTTGAGCAGAAGACCCTCAGCGTCGAAATGCTCGGCCGCGGCTTCGCCTGGCTGGATACCGGTACCCACGATTCGCTGCTGGAAGCCAGTCACTTCGTGCACACCATCGAGCAGCGCCAGGGCCTGAAAGTGGCGTGCCTTGAAGAGATCGCCTACCACAATGGCTGGATTAGTGCCGAGCAGTTGGGTACTCAGGCTGATGCTCTGAAGAAGACTGGCTACGGTCAGTACCTGCAGAAACTCCTGGACTCGCCTTCTCACTGATTCGAAAGCTCAATCCTTTCGAGCAGTAGCGTTTAACCGGTCCAGGCAGGAATGGCATGCCAGTAAAACATCCCAAGGTTGCGGTTTTGCTGGCTGCCTACAATGGCATGCAGTGGATCGAGGAGCAGTTGGCCTCGATCCTCGACCAGTCAGCTGTCGACGTAACTGTTTATATCAGTATCGATCCTTCCACTGACGGTACCGAAGCCTGGTGTGCGGCTTATGCGGCTGAGCACTTGCCGGCTGCCGGTAGCTTTGGCGGTGCCTCCCGAAACTTCTTCCGCCTCATTCGCGATGTCGACCTTGAAGGCTACGACTTTGTTGCCTTTGCCGACCAGGATGATGTTTGGCATTCGAATAAACTCCAGCGTGCGACCCAAGCCATCCAGGCCCGTCGTGTAGAAGCCTACTCCAGTAATGTCACAGCCTTCTGGCTAGATGGCAGCACTCATGTGCTGGACAAGGCGCAGCCTCAGGTCGCATGGGATTTCATGTTCGAAGCGGCGGGTCCCGGCTGTACTTACGTGATGAGCAAAAAACTAGTGGCCTCGCTAAAGGCCTCGATGCTCGCCAATTGGCAGCAACTGCAAGATGTCAGTTTGCATGACTGGTATTGCTACGCCTTTGCCCGTAGCCATGGTTATCGCTGGTATATCGACCCTGAGCCGTCCATGGACTATCGCCAGCATGAGCGTAACCAGATAGGCGCCAATAAGGGCTTGAGTCCGCTGATTGCCCGCTACAAAACCATTCATGACGGTTGGTGGTTCAATCAGGTTCGATTGATTGCGCTGCTGGTGGGGCAGGGTGCCGATCCTTTCGTGCAAACATGGCTGAAACTGCGCCGCAGACAACTTATGAAGCTTTCCTTCAGCGCTTGGCGTTGCCGACGGCGAGTGCGGGATAAAGTGTTTTTCTTTTGTATTTGCTGGGCGACCGCGTTGATAGGGAAGAAGGCCAAATGACCACCCCGAAGGTATTAGTGACGGGGGCTAGCGGTTTCGTTGGAGAGGCGTTGGTTTTCAGGCTGTTGGTGGACAAGAAGTTCAGCCCGATAGCGGCGGCACGCGGTGCCACGCGGTTGCACGGATTGTGCCCAGTGGTGCCCTTCGATCTCACTCACGCCAAGATCTTGCCTGCACTTGGCGAGATCCAGGTAGTCGTTCATGCCGCTGCCCGAGTGCATGTCATGAACGAAACCGCAGTGGATGCATTGGCCGAGTTTCGCAAGGTCAATGTTGAGGGGACGCTCAAGCTGGCTCATTGGGCTGCGAAATCGGGGGTAAAGCGTTTTATCTTCATCAGCTCGATCAAGGTCAACGGCGAAAGCACTCTCCCGGGTCAACCCTTCAAAGCCGACGACCATCCGAATCCGCAAGATCCTTACGGTGTATCCAAGTACGAAGCTGAAGAGGCTCTGAAGCGACTAGGCCACGACGCCGGCATGGAAGTGGTGATCATCCGTCCGCCACTGGTCTACGGGCCTGGGGTGAAAGCTAATTTTCTGAGCATGCTGGGCTGGCTCAATAAGGGCATTCCACTGCCACTGGGTGCGATTCGAAATAAACGAAGCCTTGTAGCCATCGGAAACCTGGTAAGCCTTATTGTCAGGTGTATCGAACATCCCGCTGCGGGCAACCAGACCTTTCTGGTTAGTGACGGTGAAGACTTATCTACAACTCAGCTGCTGCGTCGTCTATCCAAGGCGCTAGGCAAATCTGCCCGGCTCTTGCCTCTACCTGAATGGCTATTGAAACTGGCAGCTTCGACATTGGGTAAGCAAGCCGTTGTTCAGCGCATATGCGGCTCGCTACAAGTAGATATCAGCAAAAATCGTGAATTATTAGGGTGGACGCCACCCATCAATATGGACAAAGCCATGCGTCAGACCGTTGGCCATTATCTGGAAAAGCAAACGAAATGATAGTTTGGTGGTTGTTGTTGGCGGTATTCGCCGTCTCTTGGGTGTTGACGCTTGGGTTGCGTCGTTATGCCTTGGCCAAGAGTTTGATGGATATACCTAATGAGCGCAGCGCCCATTCGGTACCAACTCCGCGTGGAGGAGGGGTGGCAATAGTAATTTCCTTTCTCTTGGCGTTGCCCGTTCTTGCGGAGCTGGACCTGCTTGGCACTGCGGCCTTGTATGGTTTGCTGGGATCGGGGTTGATCGTTGCGGTGATCGGCTTCGTCGATGACCATGGGCATATAGCCGCCAGATGGCGCTTGCTCGGGCACTTTATCGCCGCCGCCTGGGCGCTTTTTTGGTTGGATGGTCTTGCGCCGATCGAATTATTCGACACAACTATTGAGCTAAGGTGGTTTGGTCATTTACTGGCATTGATATATTTGGTCTGGATGCTGAATCTCTATAACTTCATGGACGGTATCGATGGTCTGGCCAGTGCTGAAGGAATCAGTAGCTGCCTGGGCATGTGTTTGGTGTATTGGTTTAGCGAAAACGTTGACCTGATTTGGGCGCCGCTCATGCTGGGGGCTGCCGTGGCGGGGTTTCTTTGGTGGAATTTCCCTCCGGCGCGGATTTTTATGGGAGACGTTGGAAGTGGTTTTCTTGGTCTCATCCTTGGGGTGTTTGCGTTAGAAGCGGCTTGGCATAAACCCGAATTACTTTGGAGCTGGATTATTCTGTTAGGTGTGTTCATTGTTGATGCGACATGGACGCTAGCACGCCGGTTGATTCGGGGTGATAGGGTGTATCAGGCTCATAGTAGCCATGGCTATCAACATGCAGCGCGTCGCGTAGGGCATAAAAATGTCACGCTGACAGTCGTCGCGATAAATGTAGTGTTTTTGTTTCCTGTTTCAATTTTGGTGGCGCTGAATCAATTGAGCGTAGTGGTTGGCCTGCTTGTTGCCTTTGTTCCCCTGATTTTCATAGGGTATCTATTTGGGGCGGGTAAAGCCCAAACCGTGTAGTTACACCAGCCTGGCTGGTCTAGAATCGCAGCACAGGTCTTCAGTATTTTTACCAGTCGACGTGGTGCGCCACTCGTTATGGCCAAGACATTAAATGACGAGAAATTATGCAGAATAATCTCACCTCCCAGCGTATCTCGACGACCAGTCGTGTACGTGGCGAGCAAAAGAACCAGCGTCCAGTAGTGATTTGGCTGACCGGTCTCAGTGGCTCGGGGAAGTCTTCCCTTGCAGACGCCCTCGAGCAACGACTCGTAAGCAAGGGATGCCATACGTATCTGTTGGACGGTGACAACGTCCGGATGGGGTTGTGCAAGGATCTTGGTTTCGGTGATCGTGATCGCGAAGAAAACATCCGGCGGGTTGCTGAAGTGGCGAATCTGTTTGTGGATGCAGGACTTATTGTAATCACTTCTTTTATCTCTCCCTTTCATCGTGATCGTGCCTTGGCACGCAGTGTGATTGGTGATGAGTGTTTTATTGAAGTTTATGTCGATACGCCGCTCAGCGAATGTGAGCGACGGGACCCCAAAGGGCTTTACAGCAAGGCACGACAAGGCCTGATCAAAAACTTCACGGGTATTGATTCACCCTATGAGGCTCCTGATTCTCCACAGATCACAATCGATACGTTGACTCATTCAGTAAACGACGGCGTGGATGCTGTCATGGCCTATTTAGAACAATGGAATGCCAAGTGAAACGGCTAGTCATTATCGGTGCAGGTTTTAGTGGGGCAGTAACAGCTATCGAGTTTCTAAAGCGTGCGCCTGAAGGGGCGCACCTTACCATCATCAATCGATCGGGAAAAATGGCGCGTGGTTTGGCCTATGGTACAAACAGCCCTCATCATTTGCTGAACGTACCAGCGGGAAATATGTCCGCTCTGGTTGATCAACCAGACTCGTTCCTTGCCTTTTGCCAGAGGATTGATCCTGACACTCATTCCGGCAGTTTCGTTTCGCGAAAAATATATGGCGCTTATCTAAGTGAAATGCTGAGCCAGGCCGAAGCTCAGTCGAGGGTAAAATGCTCGCGCATAACAGGAGAGGTCCTTTCGATCCAGCCTGAGGGTGCCGGTGCAGTAATAGATGTGAGTACCGGTGAGCGAATTGTTGCGGATCATGTTGTGCTGGCGTTCGGCAATTTTGCCCCCGCCAGACCTTCAGGATTACAGCAACTCGATAGCTGTTCGGTCTATACAGAAGATCCTTGGTCGCCATTGGCGCAGGTCTCTTCAGATCAAGCGCCGCGCGTTCTGCTGGTCGGCAGTGGTTTGACAGCGGTCGATACCCTGATCTCCCTGCGTCAATCCCATCCAGCGGCCAAAGTTACAATGGTTTCGCGTCGAGGATTATTGCCTACAGCTCACCGTGACCGGATGCCTCCTCCAGGTTTTTCGACAACTATTTGCGCGGAGTTGTTGGCCACTGCGCCGTCAATCTCCTTGTATATGAGACTGGTTCGTCGAGAGGTGGCCCGGTCGCCTGCGCACTGGCGTGAAGTTGTGGCAGCACTCCGACCGATTACGTCCGAGTTGTGGGAGCGTTTGCCGCTTGATGAGCGCAAACGCTTTTTACGCCACGTACAGCCCCATTGGGATGTCTATCGGCATCGAGTAGCACCACAGACTTTCCGAATTTATCAGGAGGCGTTTTCGACTTCCAGTGTCAATTCGATCGCGGGACGGATTCTTTCGATTGCGGTTGAAGAGGCATGCGTTTCGGTGCGTATCAAGATAAGAGGCACAGGTAATATTGTGGAAGGTCAGTTTAATCAAGTCATCAACTGCACTGGGCCATGCACGGACATTGGGAAAATTACCGACCCTTTTATTTCCTATCTGTCGAACGAAGCGATGATCTCCGCAGATGCATTGAATCTCGGAATCAAAGTCGATAAGAATTACGCAGTTGTAAACAGGTCTGGAAAGAGTATGCAGTGGTTAAGCTATGTTGGGCCTATGCTCAAGGCTAAACTATGGGAGGCAACTGCGGTCCCTGAACTTCGCCAGCATGCTCGTGCATTGGCTATTGATGTTGTTAAAAAATTTCACGGAAATTGAATTTGACTCAATATAGATTCTACTGCCGTTGGTGGGTTTTTTGCGATCAGCGGGCATCTCGTCTCTGTATCTATAACCCAAAGAAGCATTCCGGATTTTATCGCATCTAGGGCTCTTAGGCTTTATTTCGCGATAATTGTCTACTCTTTTGTTACTATTCTGGTTGTTGGGCCCGTAGCGATAGAAGTTCCGATTTCCTAATATTTTGATGCTGATCCTTGGCAGAATTTATGGGATGCCACTCTTTGGGACTGGATTTATAATCTCCCGTACGCATTTGCAAACAACCCAATACCCGGCTCAACGAATGGTTCTAGTTGGACATTGCCAGTAGAGTTAAGATGTTACTTTCTTGTCTTGGTGTTTGGGTTTTTTGGTGTGTTCGATAGTAGGGTGAGAGTAAACGTAGCGCTTATAGGTCTTTTGGGTCCTTATGCGGCTCAGTTTTACAGAAGTTTATGTTTTTGGAGGTGGCTCTCGTTTCGAGCACTCACTGATTTTTTGTAATTGGTTGTTTGTTTTGGGTAAATAGGACGTGGCTTCCATTAAGCTGGCCCTTGGCGATTTTCGCGATACTTGGAACTATGTTTTCTACGGGAAATGTATGGCTTCTGTATGCTTATGCTTTTTCTGTTACATATAGCATGTTCATGCTTGTGTATAAGCTTCCTCATGTTGATATGGATCGATATGGGGGCTTACGGTGTATACATATATTCTTGGCCAGTATCGCAATTGGTTTGGTTTGAAGGGCGAAATGCATATATCAATACCTTGTTGGCGACATTGGTGATATTTCCAGTTTCATTCCTGTCATGGAAATATGTTGAGAAGCCAGCGCTAAGCTTAAGGAGATACCTTTCTCGCTCACGAGTTCCTAGCGCAGATACAACCAGCGGGGAGGTTACACATGTCGAGCTCGTCACTTTTAAAAACTCATAGCAAGGATAAGCTAACTTCTGCCAGTCAAAAGTAAACTTGGAGTGGCGTGAGATTCTACCGACGAAAACTCTCTAAGTTTGAGGTTGGTGAGGAGCTTTGATTTGTCTATGAGCCTCACAGCACCAAGCCAAATCCGACGAACGATATCTTTGCATTGTAAACTCTTCATGAATCCGATACTTTTAAGATCGGGGTTCATGGAGCGCTTACGGAATATCTTCAATCAAGTCGGTATTCTAGTTGTTGAATTTCCTAGGATCCCATGAAGAACATTTTTCTGGGGGGGCGCCAAGCGCCGGTCACAAGTGCAACTAGATCTTGCCACCTTATGACAATAGGCTTGGTTGCGCACTTTGCGACCTTACTATCAATCGATAGATGCGCAGCTGGGATAAGAGGATTGCGGCCCGGATAGAATCTCATGAAGCCTTCGAGCCATTTTGTCCCCTTCCACCGACCACGAAGCTGATGCCGCAAACGCGAAAGCGTTTTTCTTGATCCGTTGTGCCAGTTCCGGCGAGCGCAAGACCTTTTCCAGTGCATCCGCCAACGTATTGACAGTAGGTTCAGCCAACACTGCGATTTCATCGTTGAGTAACCATTCTGTGTACGCAGCGCGATTACTAACAACCGGTACACCACAGGCCATGATTTCGAGAGGCAAAAGCGACAGATTCGTTAGCGACAATACCAGCGCTGCATCGCAAGAGCTGTACAGCTCAGCAAGTTGATCGAGATTCTTCAGCCCGGCGTGATCGCAGGCAAACGGGAATGCGTAGTGATGCACGTCCCATCCTGCCATCACCACTGTCATATCCGGAATTCTCTGTGCAAGCTCCGCCAGAACCAATACGCCAAGGTCAAAAGCCCTTCGCGCTGTTGGTGGCCGCACATAAAAGAAGACGCGCTTGGTAGCCCCTCGATCAGCTGTGGTATGAGGCTTGTATAGCGCTCTGTCATATGAAAAACCAAGTGCAGTCGCCTGCATATCGAACTGTTGGTTCAACAGGCTGGACAGCCAGCTTCCAGCTGTAAAGCCATGGAAGCCAAATCGATAAGTTTGCTCCGCCAGCGCGTACTCGGTGCCGGCAGGATAGAACCAGGGTTCATAATCTTGAACAAAATAGCACTTATGGGTTGTTGCGCTGATGTTCTTTACCGCATAAGCGGTTTGCCACGACGTAGCGATTGATATGGCAGCTGAGGGAACAACTCCATTGACGTAGTAGATCTCTACATTGTCGATGTCGAACCAGGACCGAATTGTCGATTTGACCTTGGCGATTGATTGTTCGCCATCGTCCTCAACAATAATGACCCGATTTATGAATCCCAGGTTTCCAATATGTTGCATGAACCTGAAAAGATTGAGATGCCCGCCAGAGCCCTTCCCAATGGGAGGTATATACCAATTGATGGTTTTTTCGCCGTTGCTCAAGGCATTGTCTGGTTGCTGAACGGCCGGTGCGAACTTCAGGAAGCGATAGGAATGTATGACGTCAGGCTTGGTGAACAGCGAGCGCGAGCTTCTGAAACGGCGTGACAATATGTTGAGGAAAGAGGAGAGGCCTTCTTGCCTGATGTGGTTCAGGGACTTTTTGATTTGAGCTGCAAGCAAATGAGCGTTCACAGTTAACGTTTCACCCGTTTAAGTTTTTTGTCACGCGAGCAAAACGCAATAAGTGCTGGAGATTTGAAGGCCGCCCGGACTCCCAGCCAACTGCCGGATACTCGCATGAGATTATCGATGGGCATCCTGACCGCCGGCAGCATCAACTTCCATCCCTCTTTAGGGAGGTATTGACGTACTGAATTGAGATCCCGCAGTGTCAATCCAATCCAATTCCTCAACAGCACCAGCAAGCCTTTGGGCTGGTTGTAATGAAAGAGTTCATCCAGTGCCATGCTTTCATCGAAGCTTCGTTGGAAGCGCTCCCAAAGACCGTAGTTATGCGAGTGATAGACGACGGCATCGTGGTTGTAGGCTTTTTTAAAACCGGCCTCAATGATGATGCGCGCCCATGCCTGATCTTCGGAAAAGTCCACTTCCGGGTAAGGGTGACGCTCCCAGACCGAACGCCGGATAAGTGCATTGTTGTCGGAGAAGAAGTACAGAAATTGCCGGTAACCAGTGTCGGTCCGGTAACGCTCCGGATCTGTCAGTTGTGCTACGGGCTGAGTTTGAAAACCCGAGAAATGCAGGACCAACTCTTCGCGCGTAAAGATAGAGGCGTCGTCGTAGGCGATATGCCTGCCGAAGACGCCGGCGATTTGCGCATCTGCTTCGATTGCGTTGACCAGACAGCGCAGCCAGTTATCTGTAACTGGCTGTGCATCCTGGGTAATCATGGCGATAAATTCGCCTTTCGCATGCTTGATAGCATTATTGCGTGTGCGTCCGTGCTGGAAGTCTGTCGGTTCGACATCGATGATGCGAACTGTGGGATTCGACCGGACAATGGCCAAGGTTTCATCGCTTGATCCGGAATCAATCACAATGACTTCAAAGGGCCAGTCTGTCTGCTGTGCCAGAACAGCCCTCAAGACTGAACGGAAACGGCTTCCACCATTTTTCGTGGGAATGACGACCGACACTTTGATATCGGAAGAGGCCGTCATTTTCCCATCGTTCTCTTCATCCAGGCGCTGGTCAGCGTCAAGCCTTCATCAAGACGAACCTTGGGTGTCCATTTTAATTCCCGGGCCGCCAGGCCGTTGTCAAGAACGCTCACCGGTACGTCATACGGCCGGCCAGGCAGGTATTGCTTGTCTATCGTGCCACCGACGACGGTCTCGATCCTTTCAATCAGCTCATTGATGCTGACACCGGTGCCGGAGCTGATGTTGAAGACGCTGTGAGGGCCGTCGTACTTGAGAGACAAGGCAAAGGCTTCAGCGACGTCGGAAACATAGACGTAGTCGCGAGTGACGCTGCCATCTCCCCAAATCTGGACCGATTCGTTTTTCAGTGCGCGGCTCAAGAACACCCCGACAGCGCCCTGAGCAGTTTCGACACGCTGGCGCTCGCCGTACGGGTTGGTCACCCGCAGAACGGTCGCCTTGATGCCATGAAGGTGCTGATACATAAGAATGTACTTTTCGATGGCTAGCTTGGTAATGCCGTACGACACCTGAGGATCGGTAGGGTGCGCCTCATCGACCGGCAGGTAGTTCGGAGCACCATATACCGTGCCCCCGGAGGAGATGAACACGATGCGAGAGATGCGCTTTTCAACCATAGCGTTGAGCATTTGCAGCGTCGCGACCAGGTTGGTCTGGACGTCATAAATCGGATCGTCGTTCGAGGTTTTCGGCAGGGTGGTGGACACCAGGTGCAGAACCGCGTCCATTCCGTCGATGGCTTCGCTGACGTCATGTTTGCTCATCAGGTCGCCGGTCACCCATTCTACGGATTCGGTCGATTCGAATTTTCGATAGGGCTCAACCCTCGGTCGTTCGAAGATGCGCAGTGAATGACCATCAGCCAGCAGACGGTCGGCAATTGCCGAGCCAATGAAACCACCACCACCAAAGATTAATATTTTCATTTTATCTCGTAATGCTTTTTACGTTGGTCAATGCAATGTCATAGCCATTGCTTTGCACGATGAGGGGGAACAAACGCTCCAGCGCATGCAGCATACTGCCGTCGTACGGCAGTGGCTCATCGGGATAGTCAGACCAGGACAGTTCCAATGCGTCCAGCGAGCGAAGGCTTTCGGTCCGCGCCCAGAACATGGTTCCTACCGGGAATACGATGTTTTCCGGCAACGGATTCAGGCCAAGTCGCTCTTGGAGCGCTTCGGCATAGGGACGATTTTTACCCCAGCAGACAATATGCGGATCATCAGCGAACACCATGCCCATGCGCGAATCACTTAGCAATCTGGAAGTGATGACATCGGCCATCGGGTTAGTTCGTCCCAACAGGTTTTCGATCAGGAAATCGTACCAGACGCTACCGACCTCCGGATTGCTCTGATCCTTGCTTTTCTTGGTGTGCAGGTGGCCGACGATGTCATATTCACGCAGGTGACGTTGGTTGAATGCGCTCAGGAAAGGACCAATGTCGCGGCCTTTGTTCGGCACCACTTCGATTGCGACCACGTTGCCAGAGTACTTGGGACTCATTGCCTCCAGTTCCGCCTTGACCTGTTCGTTCGGGGCGCTCAGGAACAAGTCAGGACGTACTTTGTTAACGGATAGGCAATCGAGGATCTGTCCGAACAGATCAGCATAGAAGACGTGAACATGCAGCGCAATCCGGCCGCCTTCAACTTCAGCACTGACCGGGGAGGACGGGGTCAATACTTCATGAATCCACGGGCCTTCAGGTTTTCCGGCCCGCAGATAGCAGGCGAGCGGGTTCTGGCCAGCCTTGTAGTCGTCGGATTGCTCGGCGAAAACAGCAGGATGGAAGCCCGGAAACAGTCTCCGCTCCTTGATGTTGCTAGCCCAGGACCGGCCATGCATGCGCAAGGTGTCGAAGTCGGAAATCGTTCTGTGATAACGGGGAATGAAGTCGCTTCTGTAGACGTCCGCTTGCTCGATGGTGGTGTAATCGAGCTTTTCCTGGGCTGTCTGGGCAATCGCTTCCTTCGCGATGGATTCCAGGCCATCCATGTAGGTCTGCATGGCGAACTGACGCGCTGATGCCGACTTGAGCGTCTCACCGATGGCCGAAACGGTTGCTTCGTCGGCCATCAGGGCGCTCAGCTTCTGCGCCATGTCCGGGACGTGCAGATAGCGTGCTACACAAGCCTCTCGAAGGCCGCAGCCATCAAGGAAGTCAGCGATGCCGGTGGTTTTATCGAAGCAAAGCACCGGAAGTCCCAGGCTCATCGCATCAATGGCCACGTTCGGCAGCGGATCCAGGCGCGAGGTGATCAACACTGCCGAGGACTCATCGTAAACCACTTGAATCGCCGAAGTTTCAGGAATGAAGGTAATGTGATCTTGAAGGTCTGCACGCAGAATCTGATCGTGGAGATACGCCGAGTACTGCACGTCATTCTCCGGGTCATAGCCTTTGCCGACCCAGACGAAGTGCAAGCCGTCCATTTCACCGTTTTCAAGGATGCGGGCAGCGCAGTCAATGAAAAGATCCACACCCTTGCGCAATTGAATCAATCCAGCGCCAAGAACGATTCGTTTATTTCCCTTCTTCAGCGCTTTAAATATGTTTCTGAGCCGCACTTCTTCCAATGCAACTTTCTCTTCGTCCACGTCGGCGAATGTAACGTCGCAACGTCCTTGGGGAAGGATGTGCACCGGATAGTTGGCCAGATTCGGAAAGTCCCGCACGGCGCTCTGGTGAATCACCGAGGAAGAAAACACAGTGCGTGTTGACCAGAACATGGTTTCCATAAAAGCTGTTTTGGGGCGGGTGTAGGCGGAAAACTCATGAAGCAAACTGATCGTCGGAACGAAGTTGGCCGCCAACCCTTGCAACACGACACGGGATTCGACGCTGTTGATCAACGCAAACTTGATTTTGTTGAGGCTGCAGATTTTATCAATCAGCACGCGTGCGTGATCGGGATTGAACCGCAGCCCTGCGCAATCAATAAACACGGCGCCGGAGCCCTTGAACTCATCTGTCAATTCGCCACCACCCAACACCATTGCAATAACGTTGTAATGACGTTTGAGCATCATGATCAGATTTAGGCTCAGGATCGGGGCCCCAGTCCTAGAGGCCTCATGGCTGACAACGATTACGGTATCCCGTGAAGGATCAAGCTGCGCAAGTTCGAAGCTGCTCTGACTCAGTACCGGGGAATGACCGACACGTCCTTCTTTGCGACCATGAAAAACGTAGTGACTGAAAGGGTCGGTGCCAGAGTTTTTAATGTCCGGGTACTGGTTAAGGTAAAAAACCGGGTCGAAGCCGAGGGAGTCTCCCTTGGCTTTGATATAGGCTCGCGCATAGAGGCCTTGAGCTATCCCTAATGCCAACTGTTTCACCTGGCGGCCTTTATTACGCATCTTGTTCTTCAACTCGTTCATCCAATCGACTGCATTAAGTTAGTAAGTGACGCCAGCAACGAAAGTTGTGTTTATGAGCATGTCTTTGCTGGCGCAGGCCAGCGGCAACATGCGCGCCAGAATGCGATCTTCGACCAATGGGGAAAGGTGCATTTCCTTGATGGCTGATTTCAGGCGCGGTAATTCGTTGACGAGTGGTGATAATGCTGCAGGGACGCTCCAGAATACGCCATTTATCGGGTACGGCAGGTGTTCATGTCGGGCCGGCTGCAATCCAATAGCCTTGCAAAGGTTATCGATCAGTGCGGAGTCCTGTGATAGATGGCTGATCGTCGGGTCTTCGGGAAACACAAGCCCAATCGGGGAAACGCTGTTGGGTTCGGCCAGGTGGTTGGCGATGGTTCTCAGAGCCAGGTGCTCGCCATCGATCATGTTTTCAATCAGGTAGCGGTGATAAGCAACCTGGCTCGTGAACTCCGAATCAACAGGTTCGGCTTGCAGATCGAGGTGTCCGATCAAGTCGAACTCCTGATAGTTGGCAGCCGTCAGCTGACTCAGCAATGCAGACAGCATCCCTCTTTCGCATACCTGTATCTCGAGGGGCGGATTGCGATCTTTACTCAGGGCGTTTTGCAGGGCAAGCCGAGTGGCTTCGTCGTTTGTCTGGACGATCACCGTTACATCAATGCCGGATACAGCAATCCGATCAAGAACGTTCAACAGTTGCTCTGTCAATTTGACGCTGACAAACAGAAGTGCCTTGTACGCGTCTGACGTCTGGTGCGGTTTTGCCCAGTCGAGTTTGTTTGAGTTCCATGGGCCCTGAGGCCGGCCTGCCCGAAGGAAATGGGCAAGTGGGTCGTGCTGACCCACCGCATCTGCGTTGAGTTCTTGATAGAGGCTTGGGTCAAACCCCGGAAACGGTTTGCGACGGAGTACACCGCGGCTCCACGAGCGAACGTAGCGACGGATCGCCGAGGCCTCATCTTCCAGGGCCACTTTTGCAGGGGTGTAGAAGCTGATGTCCAGTACCCCGGCTTCTTCTATCGTCGCGGTATCCAGTTTCTCACATCGGCTCAACTCACCCAGATCAGTGGCGATATCGACAAGTTTTTCAACGTAGTCGGCCATGTTGAACTCACGTGCTGCAATGGCTTTCACCTGCTCGCCAACGTTCGCCCTGGCACTGTAGGACGATGCCAATCGAATGATTTTGTCCGCCATGCTGCTGGTGTCGAGGTACGGTGCTATGCAGTCTGGTCCCAGATCATTGCGCTTGAGAATGTCAGCGATACCCGTGGTCCGGTCAAAGCACAGGACAGGCAGGCCGCGAACCATCGCATCAATGGCCACGTTGGGCAGGGGATCCAGCCTGGAACTCAGCAGCAACATGTCGCTCATTGCATAGACTTCTTCGATCTGCGCAGTCTCGGAAATGATTGTGAACTGCTCGGCAATGCCGCTGCGCTGTATCTGATCGTACAGGTAAACCGAATACGCGATATCCGTTTCCGGATTGTAGTTGTCGCCGATCCAGACAAAACGACATTTGTGGCCAATCGGGGATTTGATGACCCGCGTGGCGCACTCGATAAAGATGTCGACACCTTTGCGGACCTGTACGCGGCCGGCTCCGAGGATGATGATGGTGTCGGCATCTTGATCCAGTGGCCGCATGGCATGCTGAAGTCGTAATCTTTCGGCGTCGACTTGAGCTTCATTTTGTGCCTCGGCTGGCACAGTGCTTTTGCCCTGCGCCAGCACGGGGATGCTGCAGTCGTTGAGCTGCGGCAATACTTGCACGGCGCTGTCCAGCGTGACATTCGACGAGAATACCGTCTGACTCGCCCACAGCAACGCATTCTGGATTGCCGAGCGAGGTCGGGTGTAAACCGCGAACTCGTGGATGAGGCTGACCGACGGGATGTAGCGGTCGGCTAATGGCTTGAGGGCCAGATTGGATTCCAGGCTGTTCACGATCGCGAAATCGATTGGATATTTATCCAGAAATTCGGCGACCGCCCAGGATGTGCCAACGGGATTGTTGCGGTCCAGAGGGCCTGCAACGATTGCTCCCACGTCAACGAAAGCATCAGTCAGCGAGCCGGGGCCTAAAAGCAGCGCAACGACATTGAATCGTTCTGTCAGCTGCTGGGCGATGTTGAGGCTAAGGATGGGGGCGCCCGTACGAGACGCTTCATGACTGACCAGCAACACGGTCTGCTTGCTGTTGCCCAAGGTGTCGATGGAGCGGCTTAGTGTGATTGTCGGAACCGATCCAATGCGGCCTTCGTGCTGACCGTGCATCAGAAAGTGCTGTTGCGGATCCATACCGCAATTCGCAATATCGGGGTACATGGTGAGGTAAAAGGTTGCGTCGAATACCACTCCTTTGTCGCTGGCATCATCCTCGCAAACCTCCGGCAATTCAGCCGATGCCACTGGGGAAGCAGATTCGATCGGGGCTTGAGACTCTTGGTCAACCGGCGAATGATGCACCTCAGAAGGCACACGGGCCACCGATTCCGCCGAAGCGGCACGGCCTTCGCGCAGGCCGGCGCCAAGAAAGTGCTCCCGCGCAGACATGCCTGAGGCTGCCACATCCGGATAGCGGCTCAAATAGAAACAGTCGTCGAACTGGCCGCCGTTAGGCAGCATGATGATCGGTTTGCCTGTGTCTTTGCCGAAGAAGCGAAGCGATCGCCAGGTTCTCGACACAAAGAAAGTCGCCCAAGTATTGCTCAGTGTATTGATCTGTTCACTGGCGGTCAGGAGACTGTTTTGAGCAGCATTTAGTGAGAGCGTCAGGTGGTTCGTTTGGTGCTCGAGCTCTTGCTTCTGGGCAATGACGAGATCAAGCGCAGACTGAAGCTGTTCGAGTTCTGACTTGAGTGCGACATTTATGGCAGTTTGCTTAATCAGAGACTGCTCGAGTGCGGACTTGAGGCTGGTCTGCTCAGTCTGGGATGCGGCGAGTTTAATGTAGCGTGAAGTCTGCTCAATCTGGAGTGCGGTGAAGCGCGCACGCTGTTCGGCCTGAGATGCTTTGAAGGCGATGTAGCGGGTAGCCTCCTCCGACTCGGGGGACAAATTGTTGATGTGCGCGTTTAGCGCTTCGATCTGGCGATCTCTGGCGACAATCCCTTCGTTGGCCGTTACGGTGGCGGCTTCGGCCTGTGATATGAGTTGCAGCATCGGCAACATCCGCCGCAATGTGGACATCAAAGGGTCAAGTTGTTGGGCGAACTCGGTACTGTTGATGTTCAACTCATCAAGCGCGCATTCACGCAGCAGTTGATAGGTCTGTGCAAGGATGGCTGGCTCGATGTTGCTGTTGAGCAGCTCATCATCGTTGTGCTGGCCATGTCGCAGCTCTTTATCCAGAAACTCGTCCGCGTAAATGTCAAACTGCTCTTGCGTCGGAGTGTTGAGGTCCAGTGCTGCGGAAATCCGTTGCAGCTGTTTGTAGGGATCACTCAGAAGATTGTCGTAGCCCACCACCAGGCGATTTTCCGACTGTGTATAGGCTACCGCCTGCAGCATATGTTCCAGCCAGAGTACATACGATTTGACAGGTGCGAGCTGGTTGCGAGCCGTCAGCGACGCCGCGACATTCAACGGGTTGCGCAGGGCAATCACGTAACCGACTTTGAATCCAAGTTCATTCAGTAGCTTTTTCCAGAATGGCAGCAGTCGCGTAATGCGTGGATCCTTCATGCCCCAAATCGAGGTCGAAGCGGTCTTTTGCTCGACCAACTCCTTGGCGGTTTGATAAATCTGCTGAATGTCAGGCAAATCTAAGACATCGGCATCGATCACGCCCATGCGGTCATGTGCCGAGCCAAGAAGGCCGAGAATCTGATTGTTGATAGCAATGACATCGCTGTCTTCCCAGAACCCTGTAGGGTTGTCCGGGCCGGCGGGGTGCAATGCATCGCCCAAGGCGACGCCCAAGGTGCTGAGGCCTCGGGTCAGAGCGCTGGTGCCGCTGCGGTGCATGCCCAGTACGATGATGATTTTTTTGGTATTCATCAATTCAAATGCCTTGAGAAAATGTCAGCGTCGGCACGCAGTGGAAGTCCACGATGCTGGTGGCCAGGCAGCCAGACTCCGTGATGACGCGGAATGCTGCAACGTCCAGGGCACGGTGCAAAAATGTTTCGACTTGGTCGGAAATTCCGGTTACACCAGCGTTGAGGAAGTACAGGCCGGGCGTCAGGTTGCAGGCAAACTCAAACTGAACTTGCACGCTGCTGCCAGCTTCAACCCACTCGACCGAGTGCGCTACCGACGGTGCGGAAACCGCGCCACCCAGTTCCGCGCCGCTCACAGTTTTGATCAACATACCGAACCGTACGCGCTCGGCGATGGTGGCAAAGTCAACATTGTAGCGATAGAAGTAGCTGCGTCCGCGAACCAGATTGTTAACCTTGATGTTAGACAGGGTGTAAATTCCGGCGTCGCGAATTCGTGCGCCTTTGTCTTCGTATTCGATCGTGCTGTTGGGCTTCAGGTCGGGGTCGAAACTCTCTTCAATGTTGTGTTCGATCTCGATACGTGCAGATTCTTCGGTGTCCGGATCCACACCCGTCGGTGCCTGCCCCGAGATGATTTGCTGGCGAATAATCGACCGGCGATCCGCGGCTGCGTACAGCATTTTCTGGTAGTTGCCGACCACCTGCTTCGGCGCTCCTTCGGTCAACTTGTCGCCGCTATCGAGCAAAATCGCGCGGTCACAGAGCTCCACAATGGCGCTGCCGGCATGGGACACGAACAGAATCGTCGCACCTTTTTGCCGAATGGCTTCAATTCTGGAAAAGCATTTGCGCTGGAACAGCTCATCCCCGACAGACAGTGCCTCGTCGACGATAAGAATCTCCGGATCGGCGTTGATTGCCACCGCGAATGCCAGGCGAACCGCCATGCCGCTGGAATACGATTTGACTTGCTGATCAATGAAGTCGCCAATGTCGGCAAACGCTTCGATTTCGGCGAAGCGCTCGTCAATCTCCTGGCGACTCAAGCCCAATATCGAACCGTTGAGATAGATATTCTCTCGGCCTGTGAAGTCTGGGTTGAAACCGGAGCCCAGTTCCAGGAGAGCAGCGATTCGACCATTGACCTCTACTGAGCCTTCAGTGGCTGTCAGGGTTCCGCAGATAATCTGCAGCAAGGTGGATTTACCGGATCCGTTTTTACCGATAATACCAACCGTTTCCCCGCGGGATACTTCGAAATTGATCTTCTTGAGTGCCCAGAACTCTCGATAGTATTTGACGTCTGCGTCTTTGATCCGGCTTTTGATTGGTGCCAGTAGCAGTTGCTGTAAACGCTGGCGAGGGCGATCGTAGATATGAAAGCACTTGCTCAGGTTCTCGACGCGAATGGCAAGCGTGGCTGCAGGTGCCAGTGCTGCAGAGTGATCTGCTGTAATCATTTCAGAGGACATCTGCGAAACCCGATCTTGTTTTCTGGAACCACGCAAATCCGGCCGCGGCGATAAATACGGAGACGATTAAATAGACTCCGAGCCCCATGAAGTCAGGCAATCTCCCCCAAATAACGATTTCCCTCATTTGTTCGATAATGAAGGTCAGGGGGTTGAGCAAAATAATGGTCTGATACTGCGCGGGCAGAGAATTCAGCGGGAAGAACACCGGTGACAGGAACAGCATGATCGTCGTTATGATGCCGGTGGTCTGTCCCACGTCCTGAAGGTAGACCCCCAAGGATGCCAGTATCCAGGCCAGGCCCAGTGTCAGGATAATCAGAGGGAGCATCACCACTGGGGCCAACAGAATGGTGAGGTGGGGAATTCCCTGGAAAATGGTGTAGGCCAGAATCAATACGGACAGGCTGATCAGTCCGTGAAACAACGCTGCGCCGAGCGTTACGATCGGCAGGATCTCCAGAGGGAAAACCACTTTCTTGACGTAGTTGACATTGCTTAAAACGATGCTCGGAGAGCGGTTGATGACCTCCGCGAACACTGCGTGCACAATCAGTCCGGCAAACAGCATGATCGCAAACATGGTTTTGCTCTCTTCGGTGCCGGGAGGTGAAATCCCCCAACGCGATTTGAACACCACCGAAAATACAAATGTGTAAACGCTCAACATCATAAGCGGATTAAGGAATGACCAAAGCAAGCCCAGTACCGAACCCCGATAACGGCCAATTACTTCACGCTTGGTCATCTGAAATATTAGATGGCGATGCAATATCAAGTTTTTGGACAGGCCATACAGGCTTGATGTCTTTTGCGGAACACTCATTAAAATATCCAGACGAATGAAAATGATAGGGCGAAGGTACCATTGCAGGGCGGCGTCATTTTACCTGTGGAGGGGCGCTTCGGCGGCTGGTTGCGCATTCTCCCAGAGGAGGGAGCGCTCCACTAGATCCTTTTGATCAGAACAGCCAGAGCCAGACCGAGGTTGCCCAAAAAGGTCTGTCGATAGAAGCGACTGCTCAACATGAGCTTTACCCTTGTGGCAAGCGGAGCATTGCGAGCCCGCTCAAAACGCTTGAGGCTCACTGCATTGCTTGGAGTCAGCCGGGGCAAAACTATATTGAGCGCTGCGATGTTCGTAGTGTTCCATTCGCTGAGGGAGCCTTTGAACATGTGGTCAAGGCGGTCCAGTCGGTTCTTGATTGTAGTGTTGGCGCCAATGACGTTCTGGTTGTGCTGGCGATAATCAAGAGTTGGCGTGGGGTCGTAGTAAACGTTTCCGCCACAACCGGTCACTAGCAAATACGCCCACCAGTCATGGCATACCAATGGTGTGTCTGCCGGGGTTTCTCTCAGAAGGGAGCATGCTGCCTGGTTGATCATCATCGTGTTGCCACCTGCCAGGCTTTGCATCAAAGCATTCTCGAAGCTTGGGCGTTTGTTGAACAATGGCGAAAAACCTAGCGCTTTTCCGGTGACGTTAATGATTCTCGTACGACCGCAATAAAGCGAGGGTTGTCGGACGGGTTGCTGTTCCAGCCAGTTCAGGGCTCTTTGCAGCTTGGCGGGATGCCAGTGGTCGTCCTGATCACAAAAGGCGTAGTACGCATGTTGCCCGCAAGCCCGCCCCAGAACAGTCAGGAAATTGTTGGTGAATCCAGACTGCGGCCCTTGGCTGAGCACCAGACGATCTTCACCCCAGATTTGCTGGTATTGCTGCAGGATTTCGACGGTTTCGTCCGTTGAACCGTCATCCGAAGCATAAATCACCCAGTTCGAATGAGATTGAGCGGCAATCGACTCCAATTGATCCCTGAGGAAGCGGCCACCGTTGAATGTACACAGCAGTACAGCCACGCTCCCGGCGTTTTTTGCCAGGCTGTTCAAAGGTGTAGCGGCAGCTGAGTGCGAGGGGGTTGGCACAAGTTTGAACGCTCTTTCCATGGTGGCGAGTAAGGTATCATACGCAGCAAGCGCGCTAGTTTACCGGGTTTATCAATGTTTTACACGACGTAGTAGTCGGTGCCAGAATCCTGCTGCTCGTCGAATACTCAAGCGTCAGAGGCCTGTTTCACTGCAGTCAGCTACAGTGGTTTTGTTTGGCCGGTCAATTTTGCTTGTGTATTACTATTCTGTTCTGTGCTTGGGACGTTTCGGGCGGCGTGACATCATACGCGGCAGCGAATTAATTGCGAGTAAGTGATGTCGAACGCTCGCGGGTTGCGAGCGACATTCCGTGCGGATACGAACGGGTGCGTTGACCTTTTTCGATTTTACAAGACTGATGATGAAGGTGAAGGGAGAAAACCTGGGTGAGTGAGGGATTTATGGATAAGGTCAGGACCTTGTTGTTAGGCCTCCCAAGACGGCGCAAGCGACTGATTCAGGTTGCCACGGATATCGTGCTTGTCTGGGTTGCCCTCTGGCTTGCCTTTATCGTCCGCCTCGGCATTGACGACATGTACAACCCTTTGAAGGTCCACTTCTGGCTCTTCGCCTGCGCGCCGGTTGTAGCCATCCCCTTATTCATCCGCTTCGGCATGTACCGAGCAGTCATGCGCTACTTCGGCAACGATGCCCTGATAGCCATCATCAAGGCGGTCAGCCTCTCATCACTGATCCTTGCAGTAGTCGTCTACTGGTACAGCAACCACCAAACCGTCGTCCCACGCTCCATCATCTTCAACTACTGGTGGCTGAGCATGGTCATCATCGGCGGCCTACGCCTGTGCATGCGCCAATACTTCATGGGCGACTGGTTCACCGCCGCCCAGCACGTCCCCTTCACCAGCCGTGACGACGGCCTCACCAAAGTCGCCATCTACGGCGCAGGCGTGGCCGGCAATCAGTTGGTTGCTGCATTACGCATGGGCCGAGTCATGCGCCCCGTGGCCTTCATCGACGACGATTCCAGCATTGCCGATCGCTCTATCTCAGGCCTCCAGGTCTACAAACCCAAGCACATCCAGCAGATGATCGACGTCACCGGCGCTCAGGAAATCCTCCTGGCGCTCCCATCATCCACCCGCGCCCGACGCCGGGAAATTCTCAATCTGCTGGAAGGTTATCCGCTTCACGTACGAAGCGTCCCGAACTTCACCGATCTTGCCAGCGGTCGGGTCAAGGTTGAAGACATTCAGGAAGTGGATATCGCCGATTTGCTGGGCCGTGATGCCGTGCCAGCCCAGGCCGATTTGCTTGAGCGCTGTATCAAAGGCAAGACAGTGATGGTTACTGGCGCTGGCGGATCGATCGGTTCAGAGCTGTGTCGGCAGATTTTCTCCCTTGGCCCGACCACGCTTTTACTGTTTGAGCACAGTGAGTTCAATCTCTACAGCATCCTGTCGGAATTGGAGCAGCGCGGCTGCCGTGAGTCGGTGTCGGTCAAGTTACTGCCTATCCTGGGTTCCATCCGTCATCCGCACAAACTGCTCGATGTGATGAAGACCTGGCGCGTGGATACCGTTTATCACGCAGCGGCTTATAAACATGTGCCAATGGTCGAGCACAACATTGCCGAAGGCGTGCTCAATAATGTCATCGGCACGTTGAACACTGCTCAGGCTGCCTTGCAGTCGGGTGTGGCCAACTTCGTGCTGATCTCCACCGATAAAGCCGTGCGTCCGACCAACATCATGGGCAGCACCAAGCGTCTGGCGGAATTGACCCTTCAGGCTCTCAGTCGTGAAATCGCCCCGGTATTGTTTGGCGACAAAGCCAATGTTTCCCGGGTCAATAAAACCCGTTTCACCATGGTTCGTTTTGGCAATGTCTTGGGATCTTCCGGTTCGGTGATACCGTTGTTCCACAGCCAGATCAAGTCCGGTGGTCCGTTGACGGTCACGCACCCGAAAATCACCCGTTACTTCATGACCATCCCCGAAGCCGCGCAACTGGTGATTCAGGCCGGTTCCATGGGGCAGGGCGGTGATGTGTTCGTGCTGGACATGGGCGAGCCGGTGAGGATTGTCGAGCTGGCGGAGAAGATGATTCATCTGTCTGGTTTGAGCATCCGTTCCGAGCGAAATCCCCAGGGCGATATTTCGATCGAGTTCACGGGCCTGCGTCCGGGCGAGAAGCTCTATGAAGAGTTGTTGATCGGGGATAACGTCGCGGCGACGCCGCATCCGATGATCATGACGGCCAATGAAGATCATTTGCCCTGGGATGTGCTCAAGGGGCGTTTGACTGAACTGTTGCTGGCTGTCGAGCAGGACGATTATTCCCGCGTACGCCAACTCCTGCGCGAAACGGTCAGCGGCTATACCCCCGACGGGGAGATTGTCGACTGGATTCATCAGCAACGCCGCCTCGAACCCTGATTGTTTCACATCCTGTAACGGACACATTTTTGACAGCTCCACCACATCGCCTAAGTTTGGAAGGCAGCTTCGGAAAAGCTGCTTTCTCAATCGATGTCATGGAGCTTCATTTATGCGTACTGGCTATTTCTACTCTCTGGTTCAGCGCCTCTATTGCGGCCATCGCTGCACCGACGGCTGGGCCAGAGGCTGCCAAGGCACCCTTGATGCTGGATGCTGCCGCCAAGGCTCAAACCGCCAAGGTCGATCTCAATGGAGCTGACGCGCCGACTCTGCAACGCGAGTTGTCCGGGATCGGTGAAGCGAAGGCCAAGGCGATTGTTGCGTATCGTGAGAGTAATGGGCCGTTTTCGTCGGTCGACGAATTGCTGGAAGTGAAGGGGATTGGCAAGGCCATTCTGGACAAGAATCGCGAGAAGCTGGAAGTGAACTAAGCTTATAGATCCACACCAAGAGGCCGGTCATTGACCGGCCTTTTTGCATAGTTCTGAATGCAGAGTACCGAATGCATAGCACCGAAGAGGGCGATCCGGCTAATGCACCTGTAGGAGCCAGGCTTGCCGGCGAAAGCGCACTTAAGGACGCCTTCGCCGGCAAGCCTGGCTCCTACGAAAAGCGGTTTGCTCGCTTAACTGACCGGCATTAGGCGATCTGGCGCCTTTCATCGGGGCGGAAAAAATTACGGCTATCATATGGTGATTTGATTATGCCTATAATATCTTCGATTCGCTGAAGCGCACTGACGTTCAAGCGCTGGCCTTTCTCTCACGCAATCCTCTTTGGAGCACCGTCATGAATTCTGTCCAGAACCAAGGTACGGCCCTCGTCACCGGTGCTTCTTCCGGCATCGGTGCGGTTTACGCGGAGCGGTTGGCGGCGCGTGGTTTTGATTTGTTGCTGGTGGCCCGTGATCAGGAGCGGCTGGAGGCCGCGGCGAGTAAGTTGCGGGCCGCGCATGGGGTTCAGGTGGAGGTGCTGAAGGCGGATCTGACGCAAAAGGATGATGTGTTAAAGGTTGAGCAGCGCCTGCGTAGCGATTCGAGTATCAGCCTGTTGCTGAATAACGCCGGTGTCGCGGCGGATGGTTTGCTTGCCAATGCGGATCTGGATGAGCTGGAGCGTTTGATTCAGCTGAACGTCACCACGGTGACGCGGCTGGCTTCGGCAGCGGCGGCCGGTTTTTCCAAGGCCGGTCGCGGGACGATCATCAATATTGCCTCGGTGGTGGCGTTGTTTCCGGAGCGGTTCAATGCGACGTACAGCGCGAGCAAGGCTTATGTGTTGAGCCTGACCCAGTCGTTGAACGCCGAACTGCAGGGCACCGGGGTTCAGGTTCAAGCGGTGTTGCCGGGTGTAACACGTACCGAGATCATGGAGCGCTCCGGTATTGATGCGTCCCAGATTCCGGCGGACATGATCATGGAAGCGGGGGAGATGGTCGACGCGGCATTGTCGGGTCTGGACCAGGGTGAGTTGATCACTATTCCTTCGTTACCGAATGCCTCCGAGTGGGAGGCCTTTATGGCGGCGCGTCATGCGATGGCGCCGAATCTGTCCAGAAGCACGGCCGCCACACGCTACAAGTGAGGCGCCATGAGTCGGCTTGAGGTATTTGCGTTATGAGTAATCGTCGAGTAGTCGTCACGGGCATGGGCCTGGTGTCGCCGTTGGGTAGTGGTGTCGAAGAGGTTTGGGCGCGTTTGTTGGCGGGGCGTTCCGGGTTGCGGGCGTTGCCGGACGAGGTGGTTGCCGATCTGCCGGCCAAGGTCGGTGGCGCGGTGCAGACGCTGGCGGAAGATCCCGAGGCGGGTTTCGATCCGGACCGGGCGACGCCGCCCAAAGAGCAGAAGAAGATGGATCGCTTCATTATGTTTGCCATGGAGGCGGCGCGTCAGGCACTGGAGCAGGCCGGTTGGCACCCGCAGGACGTCAACGCCCAGGAGCGCACTGCCACGATTATCGGCTCGGGTGTGGGTGGTTTCGGCGCGATTGCCGATGCGGTGCGTACTACCGATAGCCGTGGCCCGCGACGTTTGTCGCCGTTCACCATTCCGTCGTTTCTGGTCAACCTCGCGGCGGGCCATGTGTCTATTGAGCACGGTTTCAAGGGCCCTTTGGGGGCTCCGGTAACAGCGTGCGCGGCCGGGGTTCAGGCGATTGGTGACGCGGCGCGGCTGATTCGCTGCGGCGAGGCAGACATTGCAGTGTGTGGCGGGGCGGAAGCGGCAATCGATCGTGTCAGCCTTGCCGGGTTTGCGGCGGCTCGGGCGTTGTCCAGCGGTTACAACGACACCCCGGAACGCGCCTCGCGACCGTTCGACAGTGGGCGTGATGGCTTTGTGATGGGCGAGGGCTCGGGCCTTCTGGTGATCGAATCCCTGGAGCATGCCTTGGCGCGCGGCGCTCAGCCGTTGGCCGAGCTGGTCGGTTACGGCACCAGTGCCGATGCCTATCATCTGACCGCGGGGCCTGAAGATGGCAGCGGTGCGCGTCGGGCGATGTCGCTGGCGTTGGCCCAGGCGGGCATTTCGCCGGCGCAGGTGCAGCATCTCAACGCCCATGCAACCTCGACCCCGGTGGGGGATTTGGGGGAGTTGGCGGCCATCAAATCGTTGTTCGGCTCGGACAACAAGATAGCGGTGACGTCGACCAAATCGGCCACCGGGCATTTGCTCGGCGCTGCTGGCGGGATCGAGGCGATCTTTACGCTGTTGGCGCTCCGAGATCAGGTGGTGCCGGCCACGCTCAACTTCGATAACCCGGATCCGGCAACGCAAGGTGTGGACATTGTTCACGGTCAGGCGCGGCCAATGACCATCGATTACGCGTTATCCAACGGCTTCGGATTTGGCGGCGTGAACGCCAGTGTGTTGTTCAAATACTGGGATGAGTAGTCAAGGTAGATGGCACGAATAGTGATTACTCATTCGCTGACGATTGTTGAACAATCACGAGGCATTGAGTATGAGCAGCGGACTGTCCCTGGCCGACCACATCACATTGGAGTTACGCGCTGACATCATCGGCGGTCGTTTGCTGCCGGGCATGGCATTGGTGGAGAACGATCTGGTGTCGGCTTACAACGCCTCGCGAAACACAATTCGCGAGGCGTTGCACCGTCTGGGGCAGGAAGGGCTGACCCGTTATGTCCGCAACAAAGGCGTGATGGTGCGCCGGTTGGGAGCGGACGATGTGCGCGATCTGTTCAAGGTCCGTCGCACCCTGGAGCTGCAAGCCATCAGCGCCAGTCAGCCATTACGCGAATATCAGTCCGACCGAATGCTCGAAGCCCTGGAGGCCGCCGAGCTGGCCCGGGAGCGTGAGGACTGGCGTGCCGTCGGCACCCACAGCCTGGCGTTTCATCAACACATCGTCGGATTGCTGCGCAGTCCATTGTTTGATGAGTTCTTCACCAATGTCGTCGCGCAACTGCGCCTGGTGTTTTGCACCGCTCCCGATGAATCACGTTTTCAGGCGCCTTGGCTGGCGCGTGACCGGCAGATACATGACTTGCTGGCCGACGGCGACAAACCCGCGGCCGGGGACGCCATGAGCCTTTATCTCGACGACTCCGAACACCTCCTGTTGCAGATGCTTGCCCCTTCTTCCCATCACTGATCGAGGATTTGTGCCATGTACAAAGACTATCCGGCGGCCTATCAAGTCAGCAAAGGCTCGGCCTTGCAGGTGGACACGGCTTTCTACGAGAGAGTCCGGGACAAGAAAGAGGGGCGCACACTGATCGAACAGTTCGAAGTGCCGATCCGCACTGGCCGCGCCTGGAATGTGCCGGCCGGGCATGTGTTCAGGGTCACGACCCCGGTTGGTCCGCAAGTCGGGGACTTCAATGTCTGGAATGCCCATGACCCGCGCGAACGCTTATGGGCGGCGCGGACCCGGCAGTTGCAGGGTGCTCATGTCAGCATTCATGACCGGCTCTGGTCGAACCTGCCATTTTTGCGGCCGCTGGTGACCATCACCGACGATAGCCTGGCCGGGTACGGCATCGATGAACATGGCGGGCGTTTGCACGACTTGCTGGGGACGCGGTGCGATCCGTATGTAAACAAAATGCTCACCGGCGAGGACTTCCATCATCACTGCCACTCGAATTTGACGCGCGCCGTGTTACCCCATGGCCTAACCGAGTTTGACGTGCATGATGTGCTGAACATTTTCCAGTGCACCGGCCTGAACCACGACGACATGTACTTCATGAAAGCCTGCCCGGCGCAGAAGGGTGATTACCTGGAGTTCTTTGCCGAAATTGATCTGCTGTGTGCGTTGTCGACCTGCCCGGGTGGGGATTTGTCACTGGCCATGTGGGGGCCGGATGCGCAGGATCCATTGAGTGTGTGTCGCCCATTAGGCGTTGAGATTTATCGGTTGGAGGAGTCGTTACTTGAAGGCTGGAGCCAGCCGGAGCGTGCGGCCTATAAAGGGCTGCATGGCCTGCACATTGCCAAGGCCGATTGGGAAAAGTAAAAAGGCTTTTGTGGCAGGAAGCACGCCCTGATGCCGGTAATTTAAGCCGCGACGCATTCTTTGTAGCAGCTGGCGAAGCCTGCGTTCGGCTGCGTAGCAGTCGCGAAATCAGAAACGGCGGTGCACCAGGAAATCGCGTTGGCCGGATTCACGACTGCTGCGCAGTCGAACGCAGGCTTCGCCAGCTGCTACAGATCGCATTACGCCTTAACTTACTGGGCAAGCCCTCACCGCAGTTTCGGTCAGCGGTCCTGCGCATCCTTGGCATCCGCTTCCGCATTGCGTTCGGCGACGCGTTTACGTTGCTCTTCGGTCAATTCGACCTTGTTGGCGGTGTCGCGCAGCATCATCAAGCCGCCAACGATCGAGCCGATGGCAACGATCAGAATCAACCAGGCATACCAGGGCATAGGGTTTCTCCTTAAGGGCAGGCCGGTGGGCGAGGGTTTCGCCAACCGATCGTGCCTACCACTTTTGAGCGATGGAGTTTCGCAGTGGTTCCATTCGCTATGATTCCATTCTATGCCTGAACTGACAGCAACACCGCGACTGTTTACAGCCCGGTCAACATCGCATCCGCCGGCGCATCGGCCCGCAATTGCGCGGTGAGCATGAAGTACACGAAACCCACGGCCATGAAGCCGAGGAAGATCAACCCGATCAAGGTGTTGAACCAGGCCATCGCCACCAGGCAAACCACCGCCAGCATTAAGGCAATGAACGGCACCAATGGGTAGCAGGGCGCTCGGAAGGTGCGTTCCAGGTTCGGTTCGGTTTTGCGCAGTTTGAACAGGCTGAGCATGCTCATGATGTACATCACGATCGCACCGAATACCGCCATGGTGATCATCGCCGCCGTCAGCGTCATGCCGCCGAGGTTGATCAAGCCATCGCTGTAGATCGCCGCGATGCCAATCACACCACCGGCGATGATGGCCCGGTGCGGGGTCTGGAAGCGCGACAGTTTGGCCAGGGATGCTGGCAGGTAACCGGCCCGGGCCAGCGCAAAGAATTGCCGCGAGTAGCCGAGAATAATCCCGTGGAAACTCGCCACCAGGCCGAACAGGCCGATCCACACCAGCATGTGCAACCAGCCGGAGCTTTCGCCGACCACGGCTTTCATGGCTTGCGGCAGCGGATCGTTGATGTTCGACAGGGTGCGCCAGTCGCCGACGCCGCCGGCAAAGAACATCACGCCCATGGCTAGTAGCACCAGGGTCAGGATGCCGCTGATGTAGGCCTTGGGAATCGTGCGTTTCGGGTCTTTGGCTTCTTCGGCGGCCATGGCCGCGCCTTCGATGGCGAGGAAGAACCAAATGGCAAACGGAATGGCTGCGAACATGCCGGCAATCGCGGGCGCACCGAACACATCAGCACCAGCCCAGCCGTTGAGGGCGAAGTTGCTGAAGCTGAACGCCGGGGCGACCACGCCCATGAACACCAGCAATTCGGCGACCGCCAATACGCAGACTACCAGCTCGAAGGTCGCGGCCAGTTTCACGCCGAGAATGTTCAGGCCCATAAACACAATGTAGGCACCGACCGCCGCGTGTTTCGGGTCGAGGGCGGGAAACTGCACATTCAGGTAGGCGCCGATCGCCAGGGCAATCGCCGGAGGGGCGAAGACGAATTCGATCAGGGTCGCCAACCCGGCAATCAAACCGCCTTTCTCGCCAAAGGCGCGGCGGCTGTAGGCAAAGGGACCGCCTGCATGGGGAATCGCGGTGGTCAGTTCGGTGAAACTGAAGATGAAGCAGGTGTACATCGTGGCGACCATGAATGAGGTCACCAGGAAGCCCAGTGTCCCGGCCACGCCCCAGCCGTAACTCCAGCCGAAGTACTCACCGGAAATCACCAGCCCGACCGCGATACCCCACAGGTGCAGCGTGCCCAGCGTGGGTTTGAGTTGTGTGTTCATGCCTTGCTCCCTGAACGGTTTGGAAAAGCTCGGGGGAGGGCGTGTGCAGTGGGCGTGCCATTTTTCAGGTGGGCGTCGTAAAGCGCTGAAAGCTGTCGTATCGGGGATGTTCGCGGCTGGATGCGCGCTTTTTGTGCGCCAGTTGGGGGCGGTGTCGTCTGTGCTGCCGCCTTCGCGAGCAAGCCCGCTCGCACATTTGGAATGCGTTTACCCGTACAACACCGATCCCTGTGGGAGCGGGCTTGAACTGGCCTAATGATTTTGGACACTTCAATCGGGCGCTATGATGGCGCCCAAATCTGAGGTGTTTGGATATGCGTAAATCTTATTCCCGTGAGTTCA
>LNAP01004473.1_pt1 | contig 32897 bp, 34 predicted proteins | sample 602601 | NCBI WGS metagenome assembly LNAP01 (sample SAMN02440304, study PRJNA202911) | soil metagenome | biome: Subtropical and temperate rainforests or woodlands; isolation source: soil samples (1 kg each in a 20% v/v slurry with milli Q water) were... ...
ATCTGAACAACGGCATGAGAGGAATTCGACGATAGGGCGACGAGATTGCATGGTTAAGAGAAACCAAACCCCGTCATTTCAATAACGGGGTGCTAGTCCAGAGCAGTCGAAAAGCTGATGCAAGGTAAGGGAACAACTGAACTCTGCAGGGGGCATTTCGCTCCCGAAAGGTCGTTTAGACGATCTTCAACCCTTCGAAAGGGTTCCAGCCTTGCGAACCTTTTACCTGTTTCAGGTAGTAGGCATAGTTGGCGCTCAACCCATACATCAGTGCAAAGACGACGTTCAGGCCGCTGCCTAGGGCTTTGGGCATTTCATAGCCGAGGATTGCAAAGATGATCGTCAGGCCGAAGGAGATGCCAACGATGATCGCTATGAGTGCCAGGTTCTTTTTCCACAGACCTAGCACGAAAAGATAAATCGGCCCGAAGAAGATAGCGATGAAGTTTATATTGATCAGCATGCGCTTTCGGGTCGGTAGTTGCTTGAGCGCCGAACTGAAGTTTGGACTTTTGGGGCTGCCGTTCTGATTGAAAAAAGCGAAACGCTCTTTCCATTTTGGGCTGGCGTTGTCGGTTTGCAATTCATCCGTGTTGCTCATGTTCTGTCCTTTTTTCGGGTGGCGCTCGGTCGAGGTATCGACCAGATTTTCTTTCCGTGTGCTTGGTATCGCGTTTTTTGCATGCTGCAGGCCAGTGGCCAATGTTGCGGGGTGAGTTTCCGGCAGCGTATGAAATTTCACAAGCCATTATGTTTGGCCGAGACTTCGTTCGTTTTCCCTCATGTACCCGCAAAGAACTGCAAGTTGATCTTGAAGATCATCAACGTCGTGCTGATCGTCGGTGCTTGTTTCTGAGCGCGTGCTCGGGTGATCCATGAGTTCGAAGGGGCGTCCGGGGAGGGCGCCCCTTTGTGACGTCAGGACTTTTCGGCATCCATACGTCGCGCAACGACATCCAGAACATCACAGCCATCACGCAACGGTATGCAGCAAAGCATTGCGAAGTCGCTGAGAATCACCGAGTCCGTGGTGATGTCGCCGCGCATTGCGAGGTTTTCGAGGATCTGCGTTACCGCGCCAATTCGGTAGCGTGCGGTGCTAAGCAGTGAATGCAGCGGTTGGGTGGTGTTTACATACAGCGAGGGAAGGTCATCGGCATTGCTGGTTAAAGCCATAAACTCTTTCATGTGAAGCTCCATTAATTTGAGAAAACTACTGCTCATTCGTCGCCAAACGAATGGGTGGTAGCTGTACGCGGGTTGGCGAACCGGGCAATGGAGAAACCGGCAGACCCGAAGGTCTCCCGCGCACAGCCACCATAAAACAGGCAGCTAAGTGCGTTCCGAAACGCTTCGAAAATGGTCGAAGGATTCAGTTCAATTGCCATCGAGTCGCCAAACCCGACACGCCATTTGGGCGTTGGGTGGACTATAGGCCTCGTGACAAAAGTGCAGCAATGGACAAGTGTACGGACAATTCCGAGTGTCGTGTAGGACGTTGCTCTTTCAACGATTTGTCTGGGGAGCGACCTTTTTCGCATCAACAAACCGCAGCAGCTGAACCAATGCTGTCGCCCTGCAAAGTTTCATAATGCGCAGCCGCTTCCGGGCCTACGATGACGAGCAAAGCTCACATCACCACGCCCCAGCCCACAGGAAACGGAAAAATGATCTCGAACCTCGCCAAAACCTTGCTGATCGGTGGTGCGTTGCTGTTGAGCGCCTGTTCGGGGGTAAGCACCCAAAGCAATTATTCAGAAGACCTCCAGCCATCTGCCGGCTTTGGCCCGGGCCCTACCAATAATCACAGTCAGTTGAATTTCCATGGCAGTGCGCTCGGTAACAGCTTCGGCGAGTACAGCTCGGGGTTGTTGCACGACGACTAGAGTGTGACGCAACGGCGCGGTATTCCTGCCGTTGCGTGTTCTCCGAGGGGGCGACTACTGCGCAGTCGAACGCAGGCGTTGCCAGCGTGGACGGCTATTTGCTCTCAGGCGTCGCAATCCATTCACCCAAGACCTTCTGGTATTTCCCCGTCACCTTGGCCAGATGCAACCACTGATCCACATACAACTTCCAAGTCATGTCATCACGCGGCAGCAAATACGCCTTCTCGCCATACTGCATGAACTGCCCCGGATTCACCGCGCACAATCCAGGTTTCAGTTTCTGCTGATACAGCGCTTCCGACGCATCGGTAATCATCACGTCGGCCTTCTTGTCCAGGAGCTCCTGAAAGATGGTCACATTATCGTGAAGGCTCAATTGCGCCTTGGGCAGGAAGGCGTGAACGAAGGCTTCATTGGTGCCACCGGCCGGTTCGACCAGTCGAACCGAAGGCTGGTTGATTTGCTCGACGGTCTGGTACAGCGCCTGATCCTCGCAGCGCACGAGGGGGATTTTGCCGTCGACGTCCAGCGTGGTGCTGAAGAACGCTTTTTTCTGCCGCTCCAGCGTGACCGAAATCCCGCCCATGCCGATGTCGCATTTTCCCGCGAGCATGTCGGGCATCAGGGTTTTCCAGGTGGTCTGCACCCACTCGACCTTGACGCCGAGGCTGTCGGCCAGCGAGCGGGCCATGGCGATGTCTATTCCCGAGTATTCGCCGTTCTCTGCTTTGAAGGTATAGGGTTTGTAGTCCCCGGTGGTGCAAACGCGCAGTTGGCCTTGCTGAATGATGTTGTCCAGATGCGATGGCTCTGCCTGAGCGCCAAACGAGAGGGCGAGCAGCCCGGCAAGCATCGATAAGCGTTGTGTCGTCTTCATTGTTTTCCGGCTTCCATGAGGGATTGGATGCGTTTCTTGGCGCCTCGCTTGAAGTGCGAAAGATCGCAGCCTTTGCCACCTCCTACAAGGGCGCCGTGCGTTCACTTCAAACTCTCGCGAACCATGTCCAGAAACGTCGCCACCACCCGCCGTGAACTCTGCTCGCGCAAGCACACCAGTGTCTCCGTCAGCCGCCGTGTGCAATCGGTGATGGGTAACGCACACACCCGCGAATCCGCGCCAAATTCCGCGGCCGAGACCACGCCCACGCCAATCCCCACGACCACTGCCTCACGCGCCGCTTCCCGACCTTCGACCTGAATCGCCGGACGAATGCGAAACCCCGCCCGGGCCATTTCCTCCTCCAGCGTCTGACGCGTCACCGAGCCGATTTCCCGCAGCACCAGCGGGGTGTCGTCGAGGTCGGCCAGGCAGATCGACTCGCGGTCGGCCCACGGATGATTGCGTGAAACAAACGCCACCATCGGGTCGTTACGCAGCGCGACCGAGATCAATCGTTCATCGCTGACCTCACGCCCGAGCAACGCCAGGTCGGCCTGATAGTTGAACAGCCGAAACAGCGATTCATCGGTGTTGCCGGTTTCGATTTTCACGCTGATGCCGGGATAGCGCTCGCAGAACCGCGCGATCTGCGGCAGGACGTGGACCGGCGCATCCACCGCCAGGATCAGGCTGCCGGTCTGCAACGCCTGGGAGTCCTGCAGCAACTCCTGCGCCTCGGCCTCAATCACAAACAGCCGCTGGGTGATGCCGAGCAAGCGTTCGCCCAGATCGGTGAGGCGCACCGAGCGTTTGTTGCGGTGGAACAGCAACACGCCAAAGCGTTCTTCGAGTTTGCGCACCTGGTCGGAAATCGCCGGTTGCGTGAGGAAAAGCCGCTCGGCGGCTTTGGTAAAGCTTCCGTGAACAGCCACGGCGTGGAAGGCTTTGAGCTGGGCGTGGGAAACCGACATCGAAACCTCCAGTAACAAGCTGAGCTTATATTGGAAATACGATAAATCGATTTCACTTATTAATCAGTAATTGTTTTTATCGGCCTCAGTTGCGGTGACTGGTCGGTCGAACAGCCTCCGTGACCATGAGCCTGCGCGTGTAATTGCAGAACTCATCTGACCGGTATCGCCTCAGGGAAGCAGCGATATCGCAGTGCTCAACAATAAAAACACAGGCGTTATTTCTCAAATTCTGCCGGCACACTCACACCCTGAGGTCAGAACCACAATGAACAAGCACATCGGCACCATCAAGCGTTGGCGCGTGCAGATCTTCGCGATCACCTGTTCTACTTCACCCGCAAAGCGTTTTCCGTGGCCAAACTGGGGATCGCCGAAGACCCCACGTTCACCCTCGACAAAATGGCCATGGCCAACCTCGACGCCATCTACCTCGCCGCTTATGCCGTCGGGCAATTCACCTGGGGCATCCTTGCCGACCGTTTTGGCCCGCGGGTCGTGGTGCTCGGCGGGTTGCTGATTTCCGCCGCCGCCGCGCTGGTGATGGGCAGTTTTGCCACGTTACCGATTTTCGCCACCTGCATGCTGATTCAAGGCCTGGCCCAGTCCACCGGATGGTCGGGGTTGTGCAAGAACATCGGCAGTTTCTTTCCCGCCGAACAGCGCGGGCGGGTGCTCGGTCTATGGAGTTCCTGCTACGCCTTTGGCGGGCTCGTGGCTTCGCCGTTTGCCGGTTGGTGGGCGTACACGCTCATCGGCAGCTGGCACGCGGCGTTCATTTCCAGTGCGGCGGTGGTTGGGCTGGTCGCCGTGCTGTTTTTTATTTTTCAACGCAACAAACCCGAAGACGTCGGCTTGCCGGCGGTGGAGCCTGAGCCGGAGCTGACCGCCGAGGAGGCGCACGCTCAAAGCAAGATCAGCGTGCTGGAACCGCTGAGGGAAATCCTGCGCAATCGCACGGTGCTGGTTCTCGGTCTCGCGTATTTCCTGCTGAAACCGGCGCGCTACGCGATTCTGCTGTGGGGCCCGGTGATCGTTTTCGAGCAGATGCCGACGGTGGGTAAAGTCGGTGCGGCGATCATTCCGACGGCGTTCGAACTGGCCGGGCTGCTTGGGCCGATCTTGCTGGGGCTGGCCTCGGACAAGCTGTTCGGTGCCCGGCGCATGCCGGCCTGCGTGCTCAGTCTGTTGGCGCTGACCGTTTCCCTGGCGTTGTTCATGGGAGCACTGCACACCGGCAGTGTGATGCTGGTGGTGGCATTGTTGTTCGTCATGGGCCTGACCCTGTACGGGCCGGACTCGATGATCAGCGGCGCGGCAGCCATCGATTTCGGCACGGCCAAGGCTGGCGCAACGTCGGCAGGCTTCGTCAACGGTTGCGGTTCGGTCGGAGCGATTCTGGGCGGCTTGCTGCCGGGTTACTTCGACTCGGTCACCGTGTTCATTATCTTCGCCGGTTGCGCGTTGTTCTCTGCGCTGGTGCTGATCCCTTACTGGAACAGCCGCCCGGCGGGCCTGCAGGCCAAAAGTGCGTTCGTGCCTAACCGGCCGATGAGTGTCAAACCCCTGCGTACCTGAGGAAATACCGATGAGACCTTTCTGGCTGGAACAGGCGCTGGCGGCCGAGTCCTGCGCGCCGTGCGAACCCTTGGTGGGCGATACCCGCGCCGATGTGTGCATCGTCGGCGGTGGCTACACCGGGTTGTGGACCGCGATCATGCTCAAGGAGCAGAACCCGGAACTGGATGTGTTGCTGATCGAGGCGGACATTTGCGGTGCCGGCGCCAGTGGACGCAACGGCGGTTGTGCGCTGTCGTGGTCGGCCAAGTATTTCACCCTGGAAAGGTTGTTCGGCGTCGAAGAGGCGGTACGTCTGGTCAAGGAGTCCGAGCGCAGCATTTACGCGATTGGCACCTTCTGCGAACAGTACGGCGTGGACGCCGATTACCGCCTCGACGGCACGCTCTACACGGCGACCAACCGCGCTCAATGCGGTTCGACCGACGCGGTGATCGCAGCGCTCGAACGCAACGGCATCAACTCCTTCACTCAGCGGCCGGTCGCGGATGTACAACGCATGGCCGGGTCGAGCAAACACCTGGAAGGCTGGTTTTCACCGGCCGCCGCGAGCGTGCAGCCGGGCAAGCTCGTGCGCGGTTTGCGCCGGATTGCATTGCAGTCGGGTGTGAGGATCCATGAAAACACAGCGATGACCGGGCTGGAGGAGGGCAAGCCGGCAGGCATTCAAACAAAGAACGGCACTGTCCGCGCGGACCGGGTCGTGCTGGCGATGAACGCGTGGATGGCCCGCGCGTTCCCGCAGTTCGAACGCAGCGTGGCGATTGTCTCCAGTGACATGCTGATCACCGAGCCGCGGCCGGATCTGCTCAACGAAATCGGTTTGACCAGCGGTGTCACGGTGCTCGATTCGCGAATTTTCGTGCACTACTACCACAACACCCCGGACGGCCGGATCATGCTTGGCAAGGGCGGCAACACGTTCGCCTACGGTGGGCGAATGCTGCCGGTGTTCGATCAGCCGTCGCCCTATGCCGGTGTGTTGAAGCACAGCCTGAGCGAATTCTTTCCGGCGTTTGCCGAGGTCAAGGTCGAGGCCACCTGGAACGGACCTTCGGATCGCTCGGTCACAGGGCTGCCGTTCTTCGGTCAGATGAGTGCCCACGGCAATGTGTTTTACGGTTTTGGTTATTCCGGCAGCGGAGTCGGACCGTGCCATATGGGCGGGCAGATTCTCGCTTCGATGGTCCAGGGGCTGGACAACGCCTGGACCCGTTCACCGCTGGTCAACGGTCCTTTGGGCTTTTTTCCGCCGGAGCCGATTCGCTACCTGGGCTCGCTGATGGTGCGCAACGCCATCCGCCGCAAGGAGCGCGCCGAGGATCACGGGCACCGGCCAAGGCATCTGGATGTGCGCCTGGCGAAATTCGCGGCGGCGGCCGGCAAGGCAGACAAGGGCTGATCAGGTTTTGCGGTTGACCAGCCAGTCAAGCAGCAGGCGGTCATCGCCCCTGGGGTGCGGGACGGGGCGAGGCGGGCTGTTTACGGTGGCGTACAACACGGGGCGGTCCGGATCACCGTCGAGAAAACTGATGAGCACCTCGGTTCCGGCGACCGGCAGCCTGGACGGATCGATCCGGCCATCCGGCGCAACGACGACCATGGGCAGCCAGAATCCGCTGGACTCGTCCTCCTTGGTCTGCGGGGTTGGCCATAACCTGACCTTTATCCGGCCTTGATCATCCAGCTCCGCTGGCTGGCCGACTGGGCCCAGCACCCGGGCCGTCTGGAAACCCGGAATGGTGGGTCTGGCCTGTGTGAGCGCGGGCCGGAATACCGTTGACCAGGGAATGGCGGTGAACTGATTGCTGTAACGCCGCACCCTGTCGGTTGCGTTGCGCTCAAGAATCGACGGCTGCCGGCCCTGATGCCGGATTTCGGTCAGCAGCCATTGATCGTTGAAGTTCGGCAGCGGATGTTCCGACACTTGTACGATTCGTCCGCTGCGCAATGCGCTCTGGTTGCTTTGGCCCTGCATCCGCCCATGTCGGCAGCGCAGGCGTTCCAGTGTCCGGCGGCTGAGCTGGTCGCGTTCGAGCGTATGTGGGGCGAGGGGCGCGGTGAGGGGGTGCGAGGTGTGGCACTGGAACAATTCACTGATCACCGGCACGTTCACAGTAGGAGACGCATCGCCGTGAAAAGGCAGGAGCAACGGTTCTTGAGGGAAACTCAGGCTGTCGTCCGCCAGCACCAGCACGTGACCGTCCCGCTGATGTTCGAAGTGATAGTGAATGCCTTCTTCTTCGCAGAGTCGTTGCAGGAAGGCCAGGTCCGTCTCATCGAACTGAATGCACAAGGGCCTGGCGGGATAGCGTCCGTTCGGTAGTTCAAAGCGGTAGCTGTCTTCAGGCAGGCCGTTTTCTTCGAGTAACTGGCGCAGGATGGCGGGCACGTCGAGTTGATGAAATACCCGGCGGCAACGCTGCCGGTCGAGGTTTTGCAACCAGGGCACCACCGCCAGCCTGTAGCCGACCCGGTGCAGGTCGCGATGTTCGCGGGTGGCGCAGTGGATGATGCCGTGAATGCCCCGGCCCTCCGCCAGGCTGAAGAACACCGGTTGTTGCAGCAGGCGATCCAGGCTCATGGCCGGCGCCAGGCCGATCACTTCGATGTCGAATCGGTAAGGCTGGTTGAGGGCTTCAAGGCCATGGAACTGCAACGCCTGCAAACTCAAGTTATCGTTCAGCAGTGTCAGGGTGAAGGGACTTTCCTTGTCGTTGTGCATTCGAACGCGCTTCTGCCAGGGAGTACGGGCGCAGAGGGTACGAAACCGTGGCCCCTTGTAGTCACCGCAAATCGAATTTTCAGAATCGCCCTACAACCAGCGGTGAAGATGTCGATTCGACGAGATGGAATTTTTGGTCGATTGCCAACTTTAGGCCGTATAAACTTGCACAAAGCGTCGGCCAATAGATGTCTCGGCGCCACAGATAAGAGAGTGAGTAATGGGCGCACAGTGGAAGGTTAAACACAAAGAAGCGGCAGCCAACGCCAAGGGCAAGATCTTCGGCAAACTGGTGAAGGAAATCACCGGTGCCGATACCGCCACCAACGCACACCTGCGTCTGGTGGTCGAACAGGCGAAAAAGGCTTCGATGCCCCGCGAAACCCTGGAACGTGCGATCAAGAAAGGCTCCGGCCAGCTCGGCGAAACCGTGCAATACCATCGCGTGACGTATGAAGGGTTCGCTCCGCATCAGGTGCCGCTGATCGTTGAGTGCGTGACTGACAATATCAACCGCACCGTCGCGGAAATTCGCGTCGCGTTCCGCAAGGGGCAATTGGGCGCGTCCGGTTCCGTGGCCTGGGATTTCGACCATGTGGGCATGATCGAGGCGTCCCCGGACAGCCCGGATGCCGATCCGGAAATGGCTGCCATCGAAGCCGGCGCTCAGGATTTCGAGCCTGCCGACGACGGCGCAACCTTGTTCATCACCGAAGCGACCGACCTGGATTCGGTACAGAAAGCCTTGCCTGAGCAGGGTTTCACCGTGTTGTCGGCGAAGCTGGGTTACAAGCCGAAGAACCCGGTCAGCGGCTTGAGCGACGAGCAGATGGCTGAAGTTGAAGCTTTCCTGGAAGGCCTGGATAACCACGATGACGTGCAGGACATGTTTGTCGGGTTGGCCGGTTAAACCACATCGCTGAGATCTAAGTGTGGCGAGGGAGCTTGCTCCCGCTGGACGGCGAAGCCGTCCCAAAAGCGGCTGCTGCTGCGTAACCGAGCGGGAGCAAGCTCCCTCGCCACAGGTTTTGTATTACCTTCAGTTCAACCTGGCCAGCTCCCGCACAATCTCGCTGAACCCCGGCCGCGCCAGCACATCCGGCTGACAGCAACGCTGCTGCAAATCTTCCAGCCGCTCATGCACCTCATCGCTCAACCCCGAATCGATCCGCTCCAGCAATTCCCCCAATAGCACCCCAAACGCACGCACCTCGATCCGTTGCAATGCACGGCTTTCAAGGCTGTCCTCCGTCGAATGGAAAGACGCTGCGCCAAAGTCCCCTAACAGGCAATCACCCTGTTCGTTCCACATAATGTTGTGGCCATAGAGGTCGCCGTGGGTGATGCCCTGACGGTGCAGATGCTCGGCTACCGACGCGATGCCGCAGGCGATCCGCAGGGCCACGCCAGCGCTGAAGCGGGTGTCGCTGGCGTAGACATCGCGGCTGCAGGACGCCAGGCTCGGCAACCCGGCGAGGTTGCGATAACTCGGTTCGATCAGCTCCATGACCAGCCCGGCCTGCGCCTGCGGGTGATCGATGATCCGTCCTTCGACCCGGATCAGGTTAGGGTGAAGACCGGCGGTCATGCAGGCGTTCATTTCGTGCAGCGGCGAGCCATCGCTGGTCATTTCACCCTTGTAGAGTTTCACCGCGACCGGCGTTGCCTGTTTCCACAACGCCTGATGAATGACCCCGGAGGCGCCTTCTCCCAATTGTTGTTCCAGACTGAGCTGCGACCAGGGAATCGTCGGCGTGGCCTCGAGCACGGCCGCATCCGCCTCTGTTTCCAACGGATTACCGGCGTAAGCCAGCCAGGTCAGGCTTGGCAGGGTCAGCAGCCATTCGGGCAGTTCGGTCAACTGGTTGGCGGCGATGCGGGTCAGCTCGAGGCGATGGCAATTGCTCAGGCTCTCGGGCAAGCGCTGCAATCGATTGCCGGCCAGCATCAGCTTTTGCAGGTGCGGACGTTCACCCAGTTCGGCGGGCAGTTCGCTGATGCGGTTGTCCGTGAGGATCAGCCAGCGCAACAGCGGTGGCAGCGCAGCGCCCGGTACGGTTTCGATGCGGTTGGACTTGAACCCGAGCATGGTCAGCGCGGCGCACTGGCCAAGGCAGGCGGGCAATTCGCTGAAATGGTTGCGGTCGCAGAACAACACACGCAAACGGGTCAGACGGTGAAAGTCGTCCGGCAGGGCGCTCAAGGCGTTGCCACTGAGGTTGAGCACCTCGAGCGAGTCCGCGAGGTCGAGGATTTCCCTGGGGAATTCCGTCAGGCCGGCGGCCAGGTCCAGGCGAGTGGAGCCAGCCAGCAGGCCGGCGCGCAGTTGCGCAAGGGTATCCATGAACAGATTCGCTATTGATCGAAGGTAGGGCGCGGGGGCCTGAAAAAGGGCGACATGATAGCGGTAAAGATGCGGTGACGGTCAGGAACTCTGCGCGAGCAAGCCCTGTGGTCAGACCGGTTCCCTGACCTCCACCAACTGCCCCAGCCGGCTGCGGGTGCGTGCCAGATCAATGGCATCGCCGCCCAGGTTCTCGCGCAACGACCGCTGGCCCAGCAGGATCAAATGCTTGTCCTGGTCATACAAAACGTCCACCAGATTGATGAAGCGCTGCTGCGCGGCGATCGGGCAGTCGGCGAGGTTGGGCAGCCCGTCGATGATCCAGTGATCGAAACGGCGGCACAGTTCCAGGTAATCCATGACCGCGGTGGGGTGGTCGCACAGGTCGGCGAAGGTGAATCCGATGGTGCGTCCTTTGCAATACCGGGCTGGAAGATGTCGAGCCCCGACGGGCAGAGCAATGGCCGGCGCGTCGGGTTCGGGCAGGTTGAACGCCTGACGCTGTGCCACGGTGGCCGGCCAAATGTAGTGGCCTTGGGTAAACAGCTGCTGGGCGTGATGTCTCGCCTGACTGCGGTAATCGTGAGGGCCGCCGACTTCCATCACTTGCATGCGGGCGTTGATCAAGTCGATCACCGGTTTGAAACGCGCATGGTAGAGCGGGTTGGGCAGCAAGCCTTCGGGTGGGTAATTCGACGTGACCAACAGCAGGATGCCGCGGCGGAACAGGGCCTTGAACAACCGCGTAATGAGCATTGCATCGCCGATGTCATGGACGTGAAACTCGTCGAAGCACAGGACCCGGCAATCGCTCAGCAGCTCGTCCAGCGTGGTCGCCAGCGCCTCAGGGTGGTCGCGATGACTGAACATGCCCTGGTGCAGGCGGGCGAAAAACTCATGAAAGTGCAGGCGCTGTTTTTCCGCGATGGGCAGGGCCTGGAAAAAACCGTCGAGCAACCAGCTCTTTCCGCGACCGACGGCGCCATGCAGGTAAAGCCCCGGCAATGGTTTCGATGAAGTACCAAGCAGCACCGCGGCGTGCTGCGCCATGCAGTCGATCACGCGCTGTTGGCTGTGGCTGAGTGTGTAACCCTGGGAATGAGCCTTGTGGCGAAAGTAGTCGTGGACGGCGCGTCCCGTCGCGCAATGACTGGCGGAGGCGGTCAATGCCTTGCCGAAGAGGCGGCGCAGCGCAGGCCAGCGTGGTGTGAATCGCGAACTGTCAGGCGGTCGAACGGCCACTGATATCACCCCGTTATCGTCAGGCAGGCTCACCGAGCTGCGGCGGCGTAGTGTAACCAATACGGGAAATTGGCTGCCAGTTGTGTAGACAAGTGCGGGGTGCAAAACGGGGGGGCTGGCGGTGAAGTTTGTTACTTGGCGCGGACCTGTGGGAGCGGGCAAGTCGCACCGCCGCACCCACAGGGTTTTGCATTGTTTTACTGACAGTGCCGCGTCAGTTGCCTACCGCTCGATACTGCGATTCCACCGCGCATTCCACGCCGGGCGCTGTTCGTTGACCTGATCCCAGTCGATGGCAATCGCCGTTGTCAGGTACTGCTTCATCGCCTCGACCTGGCCGCGAGTCTTGTCGGTGGTCGGGGTATTCGGGTTGGACGGGATCTGATCGCCATCTTCAAGCGCAGCGGCTTGCGCCTCGGGCGTCAGCAGAAACGCGGCGAGTTTCTGCGCCAGTTCCGGCTGGGTGTTGTTGGCGATGGCGCATTCGGCAACGTTGAGCACCACCGCGCCTTCCTTCGGTTGCGCGTACTCGATCGGCATGCCTTTGAGTTTCAGCGCCGTGACTTGCGTCGGTGTCAGCGGGAACAGCGCCGCTTCGTCGGTCTGGAGCATTTCGGAAATCTTCGCCGAGCTCGGAATGTATTCCAGCACGTTGCGTCCGACAGTGTTCGGCCACGCCTTGAAGCCGGGTTCGACGTCGGTTTCGCTGCCACCCTGAATCCGGTTGAACATCAGGAAACCGTGCAGGCCGAAGGTTGACGAGGCCATCGACTGGAACACCAGTTTGTCCTTGAAACGCGGGTCGGCCATGTCCATCCACGAGGTCGGCGCGGCCCAGCCTTTTTCCTTGAACAATCGCGTGTTGTACGCCAGCCCCGTGACACCGAGGCTGACCGCCACGGCCTGGTCCTTGATACGGCCCTTGGCCGGAATCTGCGCCAGGGTCGGGCTGTCCTCGAGTTTGTCGCACAGGCCCATGGCGATGGCGCGGTACATGATGCCGTCGTCGAGGAACATCACGTGCATCTGCGGGTTGCCTTTGCTGGCCTGGACCTTGGCCAGGATATCGGCGGAACAATCACCACTTTGACGTTGTTGGCTTTCTCGAACACCGGCAGCACCTTGTCGGCGTAGAGCCGCTCCATGGTCCCGCCGTTCATGCCGAGGTAAAGCGTCGGCTCGGCCTGGGCCTGGGTGACCGTGAGCAAGGCGCCCAAGCAGGACATACCGAGCAGTGCAGTGCGTTTGACGTTATTCATTGGCGCGACCTTCCTCTATCAAGCAACGGAGATGGAGTGAAACCGGGTGATGGAAAACGCATCCAGCGACGTGGTTGAAGCGCCGCTGCAGATGATCTCGGTGAGCGCCTGGCCCACCGCAGGACCGATCTGGAAACCTGCGCCGGCAAAGCCGAACGCGTGCAACAGACCGGGTTGAGTGCCACTGTGGCCGATCACCGGCTGGCGGTCGGGCAGGTAACCTTCGGTGCCGCTCCAGGTACGAATCGCCTGGGCGCCTTCAAGAAACGGGTAGAGCTCGACCGCCTGGCGCAGGATCTCGATCACCGCGTGTTGACCGGGGCGGGCGCGGGCGTCGTCGAGGGCAAAGCCCTGACCGCCGCCCAACACACAATTGCCGCGCGCGACCTGGCGCGCATAGATGCCGCCGCCCTCGACACCGGTGCTGGCGTTCATCACCCACGGCAGCGGCTCGGTGACCAGCATCGCCGGGTGCCCGGCGTGCATCGGCACGGCTTCGCCGAATTGCTCGGCCAGTTTTCCCGCCCACGCGCCGGCGCAGTTCAACACCCAGGGGGCCCGCAGTTCGAGACCGTTTTGAGTGCTGATGCGAAAGCGCTGGCCGTCGTGCTCCACCGCGCCCACCGCGCATTGTTCATGGACCTGCGCGCCGTGGCGCCGTGCTGCACGGGCAAACGCTGGCGATACCAGGCGCGGGTTGGCGTGACCGTCATCCGGACAAAACGAGGCACCGACCGCCACCTCGCCGACCCACGGAAAGCGCGTGCGCAATTCACTGCGATCGAACACCTGCAAATCGAGGCCAAAGCCCTGACTGCTGGCGGCATAGTCCTGCAACGCGCGCAGGTCATCGAGGCTGCGCGCCAGTTTCAAGTGGCCGCTGCGCTGGTACTCGCCGTCGATGCCGATCAACTGCGGCAACCGGCTCCAGATCTCGTGGGCACGTTGCGACAGCGGCAGTTGCGACAGCGGTCGGCCCTGGCGGCGCACGCCACCGTAGTTCACGCCGCTGGAATGCGAGCCGCAAAAATCCCGTTCCAGCAGCACCACGCGACGGCCCGCCTGGCTCAGGAAAAGCGCCGCGGAAGCCCCGACAATGCCGCCGCCAATGATCACTGCATCGACTTCGATCATGGTTCGATCTCCAGACCAAACGGCAACGGTTTGATCGGCGCCTGCGCTCGCAGTCGACCGATCCCGGACACCGCCCGCTGACTTTCGCAGGCGATGATTTCCGCCGCCGCGGCACCACACATCCGACCCTGGCAGCGGCCCATGCCGACCCGGCAATGGGCCTTGACCCGATTGATTTCCCAATGGCCTTCACGCACCACTTCGCGGATGTCCCCGGCGCGCACTTCTTCGCAGCGACAGATCATTACGTCGTCAGCGGTATCGGCCGCCCAGTTTTCGGGGAATACGAAAGCGCGTTCCAGGCCATGACGGAAGGTATCGATCCGTCCAAGTGCCTGCTCCAATTGCCTGCCACGCTGCGGCGCGATCGGGTAGTCGTTGTCTTCGAGCAAGGCGAGGGCGGCGCGTTCGCCGGCCATTTCCGCCGCGTCGGCGCCCATGATGCCGGCGCCGTCACCGGCCAGGTAAACCTCGGCGACACTGCTGCGACCGGTGCTGTCGCGTTGCGGCAGCCAGGCGCGGTTGAGCGGGTTCCAGGCGAATGCGCAGCCGAGCAGATCCGCCAGTTGGGTTTCGCTGCGCAGGCCGTGGGCGAAGGCCACGGCATCACAGTCCAGCGAATGCTCGCCGCTTGAGTTGGACCAGCTCAGCGACTGCACCCGTTGTTCGCCGTTGATGCATTTCAAGGTTGCGCCCTGATGCACCGGGATGCCGTGGGCGGTCAACCAGCTGCGGTAATAGATGCCTTTGGCCAATGTGCCCGGTTGCGACAGCAGGACGGGCAGGGCACGGGCCTGAGCGCTGAACGGCGAGCTGTCGAGTACCGCAACCACTTTGGCGCCGGCCTTGGCATATTGATACGCCACCAGATACAGCAACGGCCCGCTGCCGGCGAACACCACTCGTTCACCGATGGCGCAGCCCTGGAATTTCAGGGCGATCTGCGCGGCGCCGAGGCTATAGACACCCGGCAGCGTCCAGCCCTGTACCGGCAAAACCCGGTCGGTGGCGCCGGTGGCGACGATCACCCGAGAGAATTCCAGGCGTGCCGCGCAGCCCTCGTGCAAGGTGTCGAGTGCACCGTCTTCGGCGTTCCACACCAGGGTGTCGGGACGGTAATCGAGCTGGTCGCGCAACTCATCAATGGTTTGATGCAACGCCTGCGCCTTGCGGGCTTCGAAGCCATACAGCTTGACCGCCGAACGTTTGAAATTCGCCGGCTGACGCCGATAAATCTGCCCGCCGCCGCGTGCGGCTTCGTCCAGCAGAATCGGGCGTATGCCATGCGCAACCAAAGTCTGCGCCGCACGAATCCCGGCCGGCCCGGCACCGATGATCACCACGGACTTCATACCCACCCCCCTTGAGCCGACCACCGCTGAAACCCTGTGGGAGCCAGCCTGCTGGCGATGACGGTGGCACATTCAAAAATGAGAGAGGCTGATGCTCCGCCATCGCCAGCAGGCTCGCTCCCACAGGGGATTGGGGAGAGGCAGTTGAAAGGTGGGTTCATAGGGCACGCCCCGGTTCGCGGCTGATGTGTTGGCCGGCTTCGAGCAACGTCGAACACGCGCGCACCCGCCGGCCATCGCCCAGCCGAACCCAGCAGTCCTGGCACGCCCCCATCAAGCAAAACCCGGCGCGAGGCTCGGCGCTGAAATCGCTGCCGCGCAAATGCTCGCTGCACGTCAGCACCGCGGTCAGCACGGTGTCGCCGAGCAGCCCGCTGGCCGGTTGGCCGTCGAGGGTAAAGTCCAGGGCCGGGCGATCGCCTTCGGCCAGTCGTTTCAGCAGAGCCATGGCGCCCTCATTGTTTACCCACCAGAACCCGATCCAGGCCGTACACCCGGTCGAGCAGAATCATCGTCGCCGCGGTCAGCGCAATCACCAGGGCCGATACCGCCGCCATCATCGGATCGATGGATTCGGTGGCGTACACGTACATGCGCACCGGCAAGGTTTGCGTGGCTGGCGAAGTGACGAAGATCGACAGCGTGACCTCGTCAAAACTGTTGATGAACGCCAGCAGCCAGCCACCGGCGACCCCCGGCAAAATCATCGGCAAGGTGATCTGGCGGAACAGCGTGAAGCGCCCGGCACCCAGCGATTGCGCGGCGTGTTCGGCGCTGCGATCCAGGCCGATGGCCGACGCCAGCACCAGACGCAGCACATACGGTGTGATCACCAGCACGTGAGCAAAGATCAGCCAGGCGAAGCTGCCGTTGACGCCCATCAGCGCGAACAGACGCAGCAGGGCAACCCCCAGCACCAGGTGCGGAATGATGATCGGCGACAGGAACAGGCCGTTGAAAAAGTCCCGGCCGGGGAACTCGAAGCGAGTGATCGCCAACGCTGCCGGCACTGCAATCAACGTCGCCAGACTGGCGGCGCTGAACGCCAGGATCAGGCTGTTGTAAAACGAATCGACAAAGTCGGCGCGCTCGAACACCGCACGGAACCAGCGCAAGGAAAATTCCGTGGTCGGCAGGCTCAATGTGTTTTCCGGGGTGAACGCGACGAGGCACACCACCACCAGCGGCGCCAACATGAACACGACCACCAGGGTATGGAACAGCAGGGCGAAAGGACCGTTCTTGGACATGACGAGTTATCCCAATGACTTCTTGTAGCGGCCTTCGATCATCCGGTTCCACCAGGTTGAGCAACAGCAGCGCGACGGCGATGGCCGCGCCCATCGGCCAGTTGAGTTCCGACAGGTACTGGTCGTAGATCAGCGTGGCGACCATCTTGATGCGGCGCCCGCCGAGCAGGCCGGGAATGGCGAAGGAGCTGGCGGCGAGGCCGAACACGATCAATGTGCCGGAGAGCACGCCGGGCATGATCTGTGGCAGCACCACTTTGCGCATCACCGTGAGATGGCTGGCGCCCAGGGACAACGCCGCTTGTTCGGCGGCGGGGTCGAGTTTCTGCAGCGAGGTCCAGACCGGAATGATCATGAACGGCAGCATGACGTGGACCAGCGCGATCACTACCGCGAACGGTGTGTAGAGCAGCTTCACCGGTGAGCCACCGAAGGCTTGCAAGGTCTGGTTGACCAGGCCGTCGGCGCCGAGCAACAGGCTCCAGCCGAAGGCGCGCACCACCACCGAAATCAGCAACGGCGTGAGGATCAGAATCAGGAAAATCGAGCGCCAGGGCGCGCCCATGCGGCTGAGGATGTAGGCCTCGGGCACGCCGATCACCACGCACAGCAAGGTGGTCAGGGCGCTGATCCAGAACGTGCGCAGGAAAATTTCGTAGAAGTACGGGTCACCCAGCAGGCTGCTGTAATGGTCCACGGTGTAGGCGTTACCGTTGATGCCCGAGCTGTAGTCGAAGACGTTGAACGACAACACCAGCGTCAGCAGCAGCGGGATCACCAGCAGGCAGACGTACAACGCCAGCGCCGGTGCCGACAACAGGTAACCCTGGCGTCCCTGGCGAAGGGCGACGAGCGTGCTCATGCCGACACCTCGTCGACACTCAGCACCCGCAGGAGCGCCGCGTCCCAGTCCAGTCCGACCGGCGTGCCTTCGTTCATCGGCGCCGAGCCATCGTTGCGGCGCACCACGCAGAGCTCGCCCAGGGGCGTGGAGACGCCGTAGAGCCATTGGCTGCCGAGGAAGAAGCGGCTGACGATCTGGCCTTGCAGACGGCCGTGATCTTTTTCCCGCAGATCGATTTTTTCCGGGCGCAGGCTGAGGGTCAGTTCACCGCCGCTGCGCACCTGAACCACACCCGCACTGTCACGCTCGCCGGGCAGCAGATTGGCCTTGCCGACGAAGCCGGAAATGAATTCGGTGCGCGGGTGTTCGTAAAGGGTGTAGGGCGCATCGATCTGGGTAATGCGCCCGGCCTGCATCACCACCACGCGGTCGCTGATGGACAGCGCTTCGGACTGGTCGTGGGTGACCATCAACGTGGTGATTCCGACTTCGCGCTGGATGCGGCGGATCTCGAACTGCATCTCTTCGCGCAGGTTGGCGTCGAGGTTGGACAACGGCTCGTCCAGCAACAGCACCGGCGGCTCGATCACCAGCGCTCGGGCCAGGGCAACACGCTGGCGCTGACCACCGGACAATTCTCGAGGGTAACGCTCGGCGTGCTGGTCCAGACGCACCAGTTTCAGCACCCGGTCCACACGCTGCTGCAACTCGCCGTTGGGCACTTTGCGCATGCGCAGGCCGAAGGCGACGTTGTCTTTGACGGTCATGTGCGGGAACAGTGCGTAGCTCTGGAACACCACACCCAAACCGCGGCTGGCAGGTTTGGCGTGGGTGATGTCGCGACCGTCGAGCAAAATGCGCCCGCTGGTGACTTCGACGAAGCCGGCGATCATTTGCAGGGTGGTGGTTTTGCCGCAGCCGGAGGGGCCGAGCAGGGAAACGAACTCACCTTTCTCGACCGAGAGGTGGGTGGCGACGACGGCGTCGATCTCACCGTAGCGTTTGCCGAGTCCTTCAAGTTGCACAAAAGCCATAACTGCGCTCCACCTGAGATTGTTATGCGCGGCCTGAGGTCGCGCTTTTTTGTATGGGCAGATACGAAAGGTGTTGCCGGGTGCGTTGGCGCTCGACTTGAGTCGGCTGCCGCTGTTGTTCGAATCGCCCCTGTGGACGCAGATTAGGACGAAGACTAGGATGGGCTCAATGGCCTATTTCACTGAATCGATGATTATTTTTAGTTTCATTCAGTGAGTAAATTAATCGTCGAGAAATCACATGACTGATTCCACTGAGCGGAATGAAAATAAAAATGAAGTCGGCGTCGGTGCCGTCTCAAGACTGTTTGCCGTGTTGCGCACGTTGGGTGACACCGTCGAGGGCGGCGAGCGTGTGACGCAACTGGCCCAGCGCATCGGTTTGTCGCAACCGACCACGCACCGTCTGCTGCGCAGCCTGATGGACGAGGGCATGGTCGAGCAGGACGTGCGCAGTAAACGCTATCGCCTGAGCCTGGATTTTTTTGCCCTGGCAGCGCGTGCCGGCAACACCGGAAACCTGCGCGAGCTGGTGCGGCCGTCGTTGCTGCGGCTCTCGGCCTCGTTGGGGGATTCGTTGTTTTTGCTGGCGCGCAGCGGGTTTGATGCGATCTGCCTGGACCGCAGTGAAGGGCCGTTTCCGATCCGTACGTTTACCGGCGACATCGGCGGGCGGGTGGCGCTGGGTGTGGGGCAAGGCAGTCTGGCGATCCTGGCATTCCTGCCGGAAGAGGAACGTGACACGGTGATTCATTACAACTTGCCGCGGTTGAAGGATTTTCACCTGTATGACGAGGTGTTCCTGCGCTCGGAAGTCGAGAACGTGCGTGCCCTCGGTTACGCCGGGCGCAACACCGGCGTGTTGCAGGGCGGTGCCGATTCTTGATCGTGAAGGGCGTGCGGTGGCGGCGTTGAGTGTTGCCACCGTGAGTGATCGGCTCGGGCCGGATCGTTTGCCCACGGTAGTGGACATGCTCAAGCGCGAAGCGGCGCTGATCGGGCCGCGGATCAATCCGTTTGATCCGCTGTTGCGCCGGCCATCTCAAGTCTTCGGGCAGGGTTGAATACGGTTAACAATCCTCCCACAGGGGACGGTGGTGTATTCAGAACTGCACGGTTTGCTTGAGCATTTTCGCCGCAGGCGTGTCTGTCGGGCTGACCATCGCGTAGTTGTAACCGCTCCCCGACCAATACTCGGCCTGTAATTCACCGTCACTGCGACTGCCCCTCGGCAGCAGGAAGTTTCTCGGTCCCGGCGGGCGCACGTAGAAGCTGACTTTGTGCCCGCTGCGATCCTCGTAAACCACCATCGCCGCCGGCCCTTGTTCGGTGCTGAGCAAGCGCCCGCTGACCGGTTTGAACCCTGCGCCGGACAGGTCCGGCAAGCGATGGGCCTGGGTGAAATAACGGTCGAGCCAGCCCTGCATATCACCGTCGTCGCTGACCTTGTAATCGGCCGGCAGCATGCCTTGCTGGGCAAACAGCCGATAAGCCTGCATCGCATCGGCCATCGGTGCCGCAGCGCTGAGGAGGGTCATTTCCCGCGCCTGCCAGCCGCCGATCCCGCCGATGCTCACAGCGATCAGCAACACCGCAGCGCTGGCCAGGTGACGGCGTGATTGGCGCTTGAGGCGTTGGCGAATCAGCGCCGGGTCGAGGTCCGGGTTGGCCGGTTGCTGCAATGCGCCACTGAGGGCCGCGCGCAGTTGCTGGGCGTCCTGCTGCCAGGCGCGCACCTGTGCAGACATTTCCACGTTACCGGCCAGAAAAGTCTCCACCAGGCGTCGGTCGTCATCATTGAGTTGGTGGTCCACATACGCGTGCAGGTCACGCTCGCTCGGGGGCATGCTGATCATTTGAGTCTCCGCAGAGAAGGGCGGGTGATTTCGCCGTCGCTGAGTTGGCGCAAGGCCTGGCGGGCGCGGGACAGGCGCGACATCACGGTGCCGACGGGAACGTCGAGAATCTCGGCGACCTCCTTGTAACTCAGGCCTTCGACCGATACCCAGAGCAACAAGGCGCGCTGCTCGGTGTTGAGCTGATCGAAGGCTTGCAAGGTCGATTGGGCGATCACGGTGCGTTCTACCGACGGTTGGGAATCGTCCCGTCCGGTAAAGAATTCGAGCATCCGCGCATAACGCCGAGCGCGGCGGTGAGCGTCGAGAAACTGCCGATAGAGAATCGAAAACAGCCAGGCCCGCAAGTCGCCCTCGGGACGCTTTTCGCTCCAGCTCGACAGCGCCCGCTCAAGGCACGACTGCACCAGATCGTCGGCGCTGCTGGGGTTGCGCGTCAACGACACGGCAAACCGGCGCAATCTGGGAATGATTTCACTCAGTTGTTCGTCGATATCGTTCATCACATTCTGACTAGTCACTACGCTGGACTAGGGAGACGCCCGGGACTCGAGGTTATTCCACGCTCGAAAAAATAAATACCGAGCGATGGAATAAACCCGCATGGCGTTCGTCTGCTTGATCCTTCTCACTTGTGGCCGATGGCCCTGGAGTCTTTCATGGTAGATCGCTCATCACCGCCCACCCGGCCACCGTTGAGTGCCGCGAGCCTGACGTTGCGCCTGGCCGGCATTGCCGTGGTGATCGCTGTCGTGGCCGGGGCTTTTGCCTACGTCAACGGCACCTTTGACCCACAGCGCCTGACGCCGAAAAAACTGATCAACGTGTTGGAAACCAACAATGGCGTGCACCCGGGGTTCCGGCGTAATCACTCCAAAGGGGTATGCGTGATCGGGCACTTCGAGAGCAGCGGTGAAGCGCGCAGTTATTCCAGCGCTCAGGTGTTCAATGACGCGCGGACTCCGGTTGTGGGGCGTTTCGCGTTGCCGGCCGGCAATCCTTACGCACCGGACAACAGCGTGCCGATCCGCAGTCTCGCACTGCGTTTCACCCAGGCCAACGGCCAGCAGTGGCGTACCGGGATGAACAGCATGCCGGTGTTCCCGGTGGGCACGCCTGAAGCGTTTTACCAATTGCAGCAGGCCCAGTCGCCAGACCCGGCCACCGGCAAACCGAACCCGGCAGCGGTGCCGGCGTTCTTCGGTGCACACCCGGAAGCCGCGCCGTTCCTGGCCTGGATCAAAACCGCCAAGCCGTCCGCCAGTTACGTGACGGAAACCTACAACAGCGTCAATGCGTTTTACCTGGTCAACGCCGCCGGGCAACGGCAAGCGGTGCGCTGGAGCATGGTGCCGGTGGCACAGGACGCAGCAGGTGCCACGGCCCCAGAGGGCGGTGACTTCCTCGAGAAAGACCTGGTTCAGCGGATCGCCGCAGGACCGTTGCGTTGGAAGCTCCAGATCACACTGGCCGACCCCGCTGATCCGGTGAACGACGCCAGCAAAACCTGGCCTGAAGGTCGCAAAGTGGTGAACGCTGGCACGCTGGTGCTCGAAAGCACCCAGCCGCAACTCAATGGCGAATGCCGGGACATCAACTATGACCCGCTGGTCTTGCCATCCGGTATTGAAGGTTCCGACGACCCGTTGCTCGCCGCTCGTTCTGCCGGTTACGCCAGTTCCTACTTGCGTCGCACCAGTGAAGTCAGCCAACTGCCCGCCGCTAAACAGGAGGCTCAACAATGAGCGCCCAACCGAACCACTTCGCGCCACTGGCGCGACTGCTGCACTGGCTGATGGCGTTGATGATCATTGCCATGCTGTTCATCGGCGCGGGCATGGTCGCTTCTGTATCAGAGCGTCATGAATGGCTGATCCATCTGCACAAACCGCTGGGCATTGCGATTCTGCTGCTGGTGATCGTGCGCCTCGGCGTGCGCTTTTCTACCCGACAGCCACCGCTTCCCGCGGACTTGCCCGGCTGGCAGGCGCTGGCGGCCAAGGCTTCGCATGTCTTGCTGTACGCCTTGATGTTTATCCTGCCGCTGCTCGGCTGGGCAATGATTTCGGCGGCGGGCGACCCGGTGATGCTCAGCAGTTCGCTGCAATTGCCCTCGATCGTGCCGGCGAATGCGCAGCTGTTTGCGTTCCTGCGCAAGGCGCACGGGTATCTGGCGTATCTGCTGTTTCTGACCGTGCTGCTGCATCTGGCGGCGGCGTTGTTTCATGGTTGGGTGCGGCGTGATGAGGTGCTGGACAGCATGTTGCGGGGCAAGGATCGCACCTGATTTGATCTGCCGAAATCCATTGTGGCGAGGGGATTCATCCCCGTTGGGCTGCGAAGCAGCCCCAATGCGGTTCGTCAGATAAACCGCAGTGGATGAAATTACGACTGCTTCGCAGCCGAACGGGGATGAATCCCCTCGCCACAGGTTTCGTGTGCTTTCGTGGGCAGCGTCCGCCACCAATAGACCAATGCCACGGCGTTGATACCTGCCCCCAGCAGGCAAACGCCGAGCCACCCGCCCCACGCATACATCGCCGTCGAACCGATCGAACCCAACGCGCAGCCAATCGAATAGAACAGCATGTAACCCGCGGTAAGACGGCTTTGGGCTTCGGGGCGCACGCTGTAGATCATGCTTTGGCTGGTCACGTGCACGGCTTGCAAGCCAAGATCCAGGGTAATCACACCCAGCAACAAGGCCCACAAGGAGGATTGGGTCAGGGCGATCGGCAACCAGGAAACCAGCATCAATAACAGTGACAACCCGCTGGTCCATTGACCCAAACCGCGATCGGCCAGATGCCCGGCACGTGCAGCCGCCAATGCACCGGCAGCACCGGCCAGTCCGAACAATCCGATTTGCGTGTGGGACAACGACAGCGGCGGGGCGCTCAGCGGCAACACCATGGGTGTCCACAGCACCATGGCGCTGGCGAAGGTCAGCAACGCGAGAACCGCCCGTTGACGCAGCACCGGTTCTTCCTTGAACAATGTGAACACCGAACCGAGCAACGTCGCATAAGAACGGGCGGGTTGCGTGTTCTCGTGTTTCGGCAGTACGCGAAACAGCAGCAACGCCATCACAAGCGTCAACCCCGCCGACAACAGATAAATCGACCGCCACCCTGCCAGATCAGCCATCCCACCCGCGACTGTCCGGGCCAGCAGAATGCCAATAACAATGCCGCTGGTGACCACGCCGACCACGCGCCCGCGCTGCGCCGGGATGGCCAATGTCGCGGCGTAGGCCACCAACACTTGTGTCACCACCGCCAGTAACCCGGTCAACGTCATCCCGATCAACAACCAGGTACTGTTCGACGCGAGGGCGATCATCAACAAGGTCAGCGCCGACAGCAGGGTTTGCGTGACGATCAAACGTCGACGGTTCAGCAGATCGCCAAGCGGCACCAGCAACAACAATCCGACGCCGTAACCTACCTGGGTGAGCGTGACGACGATGCCGATGGTGGCCGGGTCCATGGCAAATGCCTCGGCCATGGCATCGAGCAAGGGCTGGGCGTAATACACGTTACTGACGGCCAGGCCGCAGGCTACGGCGAACAGCAGTACAACGCCGGTGCTGAGTGTTGTTTGAGTGGGCTTCATGCCGGGCTCCCAAGGTGGTTTCAAAATAAAACCAGTTGTACGGTAAGTAAACTGGTTTTATATTGCAACCACGTTTGTTTTCGAGGGCTCAGTCATGGCCAAACGCACAAGCATGCAAAGCGCCGAATGCCCGGTCGCCCGTTCACTGGATGCCATTGGCGATTGGTGGTCGTTGTTGATCGTGCGCGATGCATTCGACGGCATTCGCCGGTTCGGTGAGTTTCAGCGAAGTCTGGGCATGGCGAAGAATATTCTCTCGGCGCGATTGCGCACGCTGGTGACCCACGGGATTTTCGATCTGGTGCCGGCATCGGACGGCAGCGCCTATCAGGAATATGTGTTGACGGAGAAGGGCAAAGGGTTGTTTCCGCTGATCATTGGTTTGCGGCAGTGGGGCGAGGCGTTCTTTTATGAGGACGGGGAGGCGCACTCGCGGGTGGTTGACCGGGATAATGGTCGACCTGTCCGGGCACTGGAGTTGCGCGCCGAGGATGGGCGCTTGTTGGGACCTGAGGATTGCGTGCGGGTCGCGGCAGAGTAAACACCAAAAGATCGCAGGTTTCGCCCACTCCTGCATTGAACCGTGTAGGAGCTGGCGAAGCCTGCGATCTTTAGATCTTGGTTAGCGCAGGGTGCCGACCATATCCGCAACAGTCGTCAACACATCCTTGCCCAACTGCTTCGACCGCTTGCCCGACCAGCCCGTCAGCGGGTTCGGTGCGTCATCGTTGTCCTTGAACGGCATTTCCAGGGTCAGCGACAGGCAGTCGAATTTCTCGCCAATGCTGTTGCACGCCAGCGTCATGTTGGCTTTGCCCGGCTCGTCGCGGGTGTAGCCGTGTTTGGTCTGGAAGTCTTTGGTCAAATGTTTCAAGTGATCGCGAAAGTGAGTTTCCAGCTTTTCGATCCGCGGCGTGTAGCCAGGGTTGCCTTCGCAACCGGCGGTGAACACGTAAGGGATTTCTTCATCACCGTGGATGTCGAGGAACAGGTCGACACCATATTTTTCCATCTGCTGCTGAACGAACAGGACTTCCGGGCTGACTTCCTGGCTGGCGCTCTGCCAGGCGCGGTTGAGGTCCTGGCCCATGGCGTTGGTGCGCAGATGACCGTGGAAGGCGCCATCCGGGTTCATGTTTGGCACCAGGTACAAATCGGCGCTGGCCAGCAGTGTGTTCAGGACGGGATCGTCGTGCCTTTCCAGGCGTTCGATCACACCTTCCATGAACCATTCGGCCATGTGCTCGCCGGGGTGTTGCTGGGCAATCATCCAGACCTTGCGCTGGCCTTCGGCACCGGTGCCTTTGCGCAGCAACTGAATGTCACGCCCTTCAACGCTTTTGCCGGTGGCCAGCAGTTCGGTGCCGGCCTTGGTCAGCGCCTGCTCGATCAACCAGTCATGGCGGCCACGGCTGTAGGGTTCGAAGTAGGCAAACCAGGCGTGGGTCGCCGTGGCTTCGAGGCTAAAACGCAGGCAGTCGCCTTCGAAAATGGTCGGCACCCGGAACCAGTTGACGTGATCATAGGACGCCACCGCCTGATAACCATCCCAGGCTTTGTTGTATGAGGATTTGCTGGCATTGCTCAGACGAAACCAGTGCTCCTGACCGACGTGCAACCCGCTGGCCTTGAAGTGAAACCACTGGAAATGCTGGCTGCGGGTGTCAGGCTTGATGGCCAGCAACGCTTGCAACGGATTGCTGATATCCAGCACTTCAATATTGCCGCTGTCGAAGTTTGCACTGATGCTGAAAGAGGATTTAGCCACGGTCATAGTCGATTCCTGAATATGATTTTTATGGCTGCTACTTTACACGCTGGGAAGGGAAAAACCGGGGGAAATTGCGGGGTGTAGCGGGGGGCGTCCTCCTTGACGCAGACGCAGCTTAGAGACTGCGCGATTGATTCTCAAGTGCTATTTTTCGCGAGTTTGGGCCAATGTTGCCGGGCTTCTCTTGCCAACAGATATTCTTTTGATATTATCCGCGCCATCGAATTTGCAGCACATAAAGACTTCATTAGCCTGAAGGTCAAGCCAGAATAACTGGCAAAAAAAAAGACCCGGCAAAAAGCCGGGTCAAAAACCGTGATTAGCCTGATGAGGAGATAGTCCAGGAGACCGACCTAAGGTCACTTGGACAATCGACTGATCTCGCGACCAGCTGCATGCAATAATAATCATTCTCGTTTGCAAGTCAAATGATTTTATCTGCGCGATTGGAAAATTCTTTTCGCGCCCTCGAATTACTCCTCCTTTCTTATGCGTGATGATCCTCGTCCAGGGACCGATCCAGCAGCGCCTTGGCCATATCGATCATATGCACCGTCGAAAATGCCAGGGCCCGGTGGACACCGTGCAGACTATTCGCCGATTCGGATGCCGTGGCCGCGGCGCAGCACAGCAGATCTGAAGCACGCACCAGCGCTTCCTCGCTGCTGACGTTGCGGTTCACCTCAAAAAAGCGCTCTTCTTCCACCTCCTCGGACACAGCTGGTTTCAAGTAATAATCCAGTGCCCGTTGTGCGGCAGCCGAGCCTTTTGGCGAGGTGAGGGAGGTGTCGATTTGCAGATCGGGCAGGTCGTTGCTGGGGATAGTCATGGCGATGGCAAGCTCCGTGATAGATTCAGATCCGTGATCCAATCCTAGTACGAAGTGTATTTGTGACGAGAATTTAAATACTACAATTTGTGTTTTGATGGGGAGAGGCGCCCACGTATCGTGCCGCACATGGATAAATGGATTGAATTGGTCAAGGCCAAGATGAGTGAACTCAACGTCACTCAAGAGATACTCGCCGAGCGCCTCGGAATGTCCCAGGGCGGCATAGGCCATTGGCTGAACAAACGCCGCCAGCCGGGCATCGATGACATGAACCGGGTATTACACGCGCTGGGCATGGAATTTCTCGAAGTGGCGCTGGTTATCCGCGAGCCGGACACGTCGAAGGAGGACAGCCAGGATCTGGTGCGAAAGTACAACCCGTACTTCCGCTACCCGGTCAGTGACTGGCGAGAATCCTGCGAGGTGCGCGACGGCGAGCCGACGGTGTACGACAAGGCGCGATTCGAGCTGACCGATTACCACGCTCAGGGCGCGGCGTTCTGGTTGAGGGTGACGGGCGATGCGATGACCGCACCGACTGGCGTCAGTATCGCCGAGGGCATGATGATCCTGGTGGACCCGGCCATTGTGCCGGAGCCCGGAAAACTGGTGATTGCCCAATGGCCGGACAGCACCGAGGCGACCTTTCGCAAGCTGATCGAAGAGGGCGGGCAGCGTTACCTGGTCCCGCTCAATCCGACATATCCGAAAGCCCTTTTCACTGAAGCCTGCCGAATCATCGGCGTAGTGGTTCAGGCAACGGCCAGGTTCTGATCAGATCGGTCCTCGCGAGGCGTAGGACCGATCTTGATGTCAGGCTTCTTCCAGCTCGACCAACGCACTGCCTTCGCTGACCATTTCGCCTTCCTGGCAATACAACGCCTTGATCACCCCGGCGTGTGGCGCACGAATGCTGTGCTCCATCTTCATCGCTTCCAGCACCACCAGTTGCGCCCCGGCTTCGACCGTTTGCCCGGCCTCCACCAGCACCCGCACGATGCTGCCGTTCATGGGGGCGGTCAGTCCGCCGTGATGGCTGTGACTGGCTTCGACGGCGCTGATCGGGTCGTAGGCCTCGATGCGGCGCAATTCACCTTCCCATTGCAGATACACAATGCCGTCGCGGCGGATTGCCCGATGCTGGCGGCGCACGCCGTTGCGTTCGGTGAGCAGTTGCTCGCCCTTGAGTTGCGCGCTTTGGGCATTGCGGTCGCCCAACGTCAATGCGCGGTCCTGACCTTCACAACTCAGGTGCAAGGTGATTTCGGTCGGCAGGCCGGACCGAAAACCGTTGCTGTTGGCCCAAGGCGAACTCAGGTCATCGACGCGCGGTGAACGAGGCTGGCTCTGGGCGAACGCCTGCGCCGCGGCTTGCCAGAATTCATCGCTGAGTTCCGAGGGCTCCGGCAGCAGTTGCTCCTGATAACGCGGAATAAACCCGGTATCCAGTTCGGCCGCCGCAAACGCCGGATGACCCACGATTCGACGCAGGAAGTTGATGTTGGTCTTGAGCCCACCAATCGCGAACTCATCGAGCATGCTCAACAAGCGCAGGCGTGCCTGCTCACGATCCTCGCCCCAGGCAATCAGCTTGCCCAGCATCGGGTCGTAGAACGGCGAAATCTCATCGCCTTCTTCAACACCGCTGTCGACTCGACGCCCCGAACCTTCAGCCGACTCTCGATACAACTCCAGACGCCCGGTGGCGGGCAGGAAATCATTGCCCGGATCTTCGGCATACAGCCGCACTTCAATCGCATGCCCGATCAACGGCACCTGATCCTGGGTCATCGGCAGCGCTTCACCGCGCGCCACGCGAATCTGCCAAGCCACCAGATCGAGGCCGGTGATGGCTTCGGTAACCGGGTGCTCGACTTGCAGGCGTGTGTTCATCTCCATGAAGAAGAACTCACCGCGCGCATCCAGCAAGAATTCCACGGTGCCGGCACCGACATAACCGATGGCCTGCGCCGAACGCACAGCAGCTTCGCCCATGGCGCGACGCAGTTCCGGGCTGAGGCCTGGCGCGGGGGCTTCTTCGACGACTTTCTGGTGCCGACGCTGAATCGAGCAATCCCGTTCGTTGAGGTACAGGCAGTTGCCATGCTGGTCGGCGAAAATCTGGATTTCCACGTGGCGCGGTTTCAGCAGGTATTTTTCGACCAGCATCCGCGAATCGCCGAACGAGGATTGCGCCTCACGCTGGGCCGAGGCCAGGGCTTCGGCCAGTTGGCTGACGTCCTCGACCACTTTCATGCCTTTGCCGCCACCGCCCGCCGTTGCCTTGAGCAGCACCGGGTAGCCGATGCGTTCGCAGGCGTCGCGGAAGGTATCGAGGTCTTGAGCTTCGCCGTGATAACCCGGCACCAGTGGCACGCCAGCGGTTTCCATCAAGGCCTTGGCGGCGGACTTGCTGCCCATCGCATCGATGGCCGAGGCGGGCGGGCCGAGGAAAATCAGGCCCGCTGCTTCGATCGCACGGGCGAACCCGGCGTTCTCGGACAGAAAGCCGTAGCCCGGATGAATGGCCTGAGCGCCGCTGGCCTTGGCGGCAGCGATCAGTTTGTCGATTTGCAGGTAACTGTCGGCGGCCTTGCTGCCGCCGAGGTCGACGCGGATATCCGCTTCGCGGCTATGCCGGGCTTCACGGTCGGTGGCGCTGTGCACGGCGACGGTGGTCAGGCCCAACGCCTTGGCGGTGCGCATCACCCGACAAGCGATTTCGCCACGGTTGGCCACCAGCAGAGAGGTGATAACAGGTGCGCTCATCAACGCGGCTCCTTGGGGGTGGTTTCGGCCTGCCAGCTCGGCGGACGCTTTTGCAGAAAGGCCCGCAGACCTTCCTGGCCTTCGGGGCTGACGCGGATTCGCGCGATGGCATTTTCGGTGTAGCGGCGCAGCGCCGGCGTCAGCGCGCCGTTGCCGACTTCACGCAGCAAGTCTTTGCTGACGCGCATGGCCGCGGGGCTGTTGAGCAGCAGATTGTCGATCCACTGATCGACTTTCTGTTCCAGCTCATTGATCGGATAGCTCTCCGACAACAAACCGATTTCCCGCGCCCGCTGCCCGCCGAAGCGCTCGGCAGTCAGCGCATAACGGCGTGCCGCGCGTTCGCCGATGGCTTGCACCACGAATGGGCTGATCACCGCCGGCGCCAGGCCGATGCGTACTTCCGACAGGCAGAATTGCGCGTCGTCGGCGCCAATCGCCATGTCGCAGCAACTGATCAGGCCCAGCGCGCCGCCGAACGCCGCACCTTGCACCACGGCCAGGGTCGGGACTTTCAGCTTGGCGAGGTTGTACATCAACTCCGCCAGTTCCCGCGCGTCGTCGAGATTGGTGTGGTAATCGAGTTCGGCTGACTGCTGCATCCACGCAAGGTCGGCACCGGCGCTGAAATGCTTGCCGCGTCCACGCACCAGCAAGAACCGCAGGCTGGCATCGCCCGAGACCTTGTCCAGGGCGAGGATCAGTTCGCGGATCATTTCAGCGTTGAACGCGTTGTTCTTTTCTTCGCGGCTCAGCCACAGGGTGGCAAAACCCCGCGGGTCGGTCTGCAGCTCGAGGGTGTTGAAGTCGCTCATGAGGTTCTCCCGATCACATCCGGAACACGCCGAAGCGGCTCGGTTCGATTGGCGCGTTCAACGACGCGGACAAGGCCAGGGCCAACACGTCGCGGGTTTGCGCCGGGTCAATGACACCGTCATCCCACAGCCGTGCACTGGAGTAGTAAGGGTGGCCCTGTTCTTCGTATTGATCGAGGATCGGTTGCTTGATCTCGGCTTCCTGCTCGGCGCTGAAACCCTGGCCACTGCGCTCTGCCTGCTCGCGTTTGACCTGCACCAGAACGCCCGCCGCTTGCTCTGCACCCATCACGCCGATGCGTGCGTTAGGCCACATCCACAGGAAGCGCGGATCGTAGGCCCGCCCGCACATGCCATAGTTACCGGCGCCGAAACTGCCGCCGATGATCACGGTGAATTTCGGCACCTTGGCGCACGCCACGGCGGTCACCAGTTTCGCGCCGTGCTTGGCGATGCCGCCGGCCTCGTATTTCTGGCCGACCATGAAGCCGGTGATGTTTTGCAGGAACAGCAGTGGAATGCCGCGCTGACAGGCCAGTTCGATGAAGTGCGCGCCTTTCTGCGCCGCTTCAGCGAACAGGATGCCGTTGTTGGCGAGGATCGCGATCGGATAACCGTGCAGGTAGGCAAAACCGCACACCAGCGTAGTCCCGAACAGTGCCTTGAATTCATCGAACACCGAGCCGTCCACCAGTCGCGCAATCACTTCGCGCACGTCGAACGGTTGCTTGGCGTCCGCCGACACGACGCCGTACAACTCGTCGCTGCTGTAGAGCGGGGCGATGGGCGTGCGTTGCTGGACTTCACCGAGCTTGCGCCAGTTGAGGTTGGCGATGCTGCGCCGGGCAATGGCCAGGGCGTGTTCATCGCTCTCGGCGTAGTGGTCGGCGACGCCGGAAATCTTGCAATGCACATCGGCGCCGCCCAGATCCTCGGCGCTGACCACTTCACCGGTCGCGGCTTTTACCAGCGGCGGACCGGCAAGAAAGATCGTCGCTTGCTCGCGAACCATGATTGCTTCGTCGGCCATTGCTGGCACGTAGGCACCACCGGCAGTGCACGAGCCCATGACTACCGCGATCTGCGGAATGCCCATGGCGCTCATGTTGGCCTGGTTGAAGAAGATCCGCCCGAAATGCTCGCGGTCCGGGAACACTTCATCCTGGCGCGGCAAGTTGGCGCCACCCGAATCCACCAGATAAATGCACGGCAAGCGATTCTGCTGGGCGATGGTCTGGGCGCGCAGGTGCTTCTTCACGGTCAGCGGGTAATACGAGCCACCTTTCACGGTGGCATCGTTGGCCACGATCATGCACTCGACGCCTTCCACACGGCCGATCCCGGCGATCACGCCAGCGGCGGGCACGTCTTCGCCATACACCTCGTAAGCCGCCAGTTGGCTGATCTCGAGAAACGGTGAGCCCGGATCGAGCAGGCGATTGATTCGTTCACGGGGCAGCAATTTGCCCCGCGAGGTGTGGCGTTCTTGCGCTTTCGGGCCGCCACCTTGCTGCACTTGGGCGAGCAGGGTGTGCAGGGCGTCGACCTGTTTGAGCATCGCCGCGCTGTTGGTCGCGAACTCCGCCGAACGGGGGTTGAGCTGGGTATGCAGGATAGCCATGGACAGCTCCGTCTCAGCGGGTTTCGTTGAACAGTTCGCGACCGATCAGCATGCGACGAATCTCACTGGTGCCAGCGCCGATTTCGTACAGCTTGGCGTCACGCAGCAGACGACCGGCCGGGAATTCGTTGATGTAGCCGTTGCCGCCGAGAATCTGGATCGCGTCGAGGGCCATTTGCGTGGCGCGTTCGGCGCTGTAGAGGATCACGCCTGCGGCGTCCTTGCGGGTGGTTTCGCCACGCTCGCAGGCTTGAGCGACGGCATACAGATAGGCGCGGCTGGCGTTGAGCTGGGTGTACATGTCGGCGACCTTGCCCTGGATCAGCTGGAATTCGCCGATGCTCTGGCCGAACTGCTTGCGGTCGTGGCAGGTCCATGCAGGCCTGCATGATCCCGGTCGGGCCGCCCGAAAGGACAACGCGTTCGTAATCGAGGCCGCTCATCAGCACTTTCACGCCGCCATTGAGCACGCCGAGAATGTTTTCTTCCGGCACCTCGACGTCATCGAAGAACAGTTCGCAGGTGTTCGAACCGCGCATGCCCAGCTTGTCGAATTTGTTGCTGCGGCTGAAACCTTTCCAGTCGCGTTCGACGATGAAGGCGGTGATACCGTGCGGACCTTTTTCCAGGTCGGTCTTGGCGTAGATCACGTAGGTGTTGGCGTCCGGACCGTTGGTGATCCAGGTTTTGCTGCCGTTGAGCACGTAGTGATCGCCACGTTTGTCGGCGCGCAGTTTCATCGACACCACGTCGGAGCCGGCATTCGGTTCGCTCATGGCCAGGGCGCCGATGTGCTCGCCGCTGATGAGCTTCGGCAGGTATTTGCTTTTCTGTTCGTGATTGCCGTTGCGGTTGATCTGGTTGACGCAGAGGTTGGAGTGCGCGCCGTAGGACAGGGCAACCGACGCCGAGCCCCGGCTGATTTCTTCCATGATGACCACGTGGGCCAGGTACCCCAGGCCAGCACCGCCGTACTCTTCCGGCACGGTAACGCCGAGCAGGCCCATGTCACCGAATTTGCGCCACAGGTCGGCGGGGAACAGGTTGTCGATGTCGATCTGAGCGGCGCGCGGGGCGATCTCTTTGGCGACGAAGGACTGAACCTGATCGCGCAGC
>LNAP01008796.1_pt1 | contig 32889 bp, 24 predicted proteins | sample 602601 | NCBI WGS metagenome assembly LNAP01 (sample SAMN02440304, study PRJNA202911) | soil metagenome | biome: Subtropical and temperate rainforests or woodlands; isolation source: soil samples (1 kg each in a 20% v/v slurry with milli Q water) were... ...
ACGCAAGACGATGTCGCCGGCAACATGGCCGTAGGTGTCGTTGATGGCTTTGAAATGGTCGATGTCGATCAGGGCGATCGCTCCGCCTTTTTGCTGGCTATTGCAACGCTGGAACTCGACTTCGAGCTGGTCCTTCCAGGCACCATGGTTCAGCAGGCCTGTCAGGCTGTCGGTGCGGCTCAGTGCCAGCAGTTCACGCTTCTGACAGCCCAGAGTATGGGCCTGGCGGAAGCAGATCCAGCCCAGCGCCAGCGGATACAGGCACAGCAACGGCAAACAGGCATAGAGCTGCACCGCGCTGGTGGCAGGAATGAACGTCGGGGCGAAAATCAGCAGGCCAACGCTCACGCCCAGGATTTGCGCGGCTGTCCCGGCCAGCAGAAAGCGCAAGCCGCCTATGGCCACGTTGTTCATGGCCATCATGGAAATGGTGGTCGCGCTGGGCAGGGGATTGAATTGCATCGCGGCAATCCAGAAGCCGCCGAGAAAGGCATCGATCAGCAGATTGCGGTATTCGGCATGATAGGGCGTCTTGGCCCTGCGCGCCCATTGGTAAGCCAGGTGCGGCCAGACCAGGCCATTGAACCACATGAAGCCCCAGACCCAAGGTGCAGGATCGAGTGGATACATTGCCGCGCTCACGCACACCAGCCCCAGGGCCAACCCCAGTATCCGCGATGTATAGAGCCTCCTGGCCAATGAAAATCCCTTTCCTCCCGTTTTTGCCATAGGACCTCTGTGCCACTCCACGGAATGCGATTACAGCCTGAGCCTATGCGCTGGAGTCTATCAGGGCGACATTAAATAGCCATCACCGACTAACGGGCTGAAAATCGCGACATCAGACTCACATAAAAGCAAAAGCCTCACCCCATAAACGGCTATACATGAAAGAAGGGGTTGATCAATTAGCATAAGAGGAGGCCCATGCAGACCTTTCAAGTATTGATCATCGGCAGCGGGTTTGGCGGCCAATGTGCAGCAATCAATTTGCTCAAGGCCGGCATCGACGATTTTCGACTGCTGGAGCGGCGTGATTTCTTCGGCGGCACCTGGTGCCAGAACACCTACCCCGGTGCGGCAGTCGACGTGCCCTCGCCGCTGTACTCTCTGTCTTTTGCTCCGTATCGCTGGACGCAAATGTTCGCCGAACAGGCCGAACTGCACCGTTACACTCGCCACGTGGTGGAGCACTTCGGCTTGCGGGACAAAGTGGAACTGGGCGCCAATGTCGAGCGCGTCGAATGGGACGACACCCACAAACGCTGGACGGTGTACACCGCCAGCAAAGGCACATTTTGCGCGCAGTTCCTGATCAACGCGACCGGGCCGCTGAGTCAACCGGTTGTTCCGCGTTTCGACGGACAGGAGCGTTTTCAAGGTAAAACGTTTCACACCAACAACTGGGATCATCACTACGACTACCGGCAAAAACGCGTGGCCATCGTCGGCAGCGGCGCCAGTGCGGCCCAGGTCATTCCGGCCATCGCCCCGGACGTCGGGCACTTGCATGTATTCCAGCGCACGCCCCACTGGGTCCTGCCCCGGGCTGACCGCAGCTTTGGCCGTTTACAGCGCTGGCTGCTGGGGTTCAAGCCGGCCTACAAGCTGCTGCGCTGGGGGATCTACTGGCAATTCGAAACCCGGGTGATTGCCTTCAAGTATTCGAAACCGGCGGTGCACATGGTTCAGCGCCAGGCCCTGCGTTTTCTCAAACGCCAGGTGCCGGATGCCGAACTGCGGCGCCAACTGACGCCGGACTACACCATCGGCTGCAAACGGGTGATTCTGTCCAGCACGCTGTACCCGGCACTGGCGCGCGACAACGTGACGCTTCACAGCCGCGAGCAAGGCATCGCGTCCATCGACGAGACCGGTATCGTTACACTGGACGGCCAGCACATCGACCTGGACCTGATCGTCTGGTCCACTGGCTACGATGCCACCGACGGGGTGATTTCCTACCCGGTAACGGGCAAAAAAGGCACCCGTCTCAAGGAGGTCTGGGCCCAGTACCCACGGGCCTACCTCGGCACCGCCCTGCCCGATTTTCCCAACCTGTTCATTGTCACCGGACCGAACACCGGGATCGGTCACACCTCGGCGCTATTCATCATCGAATCCCAGATGAATTACATCCTCGATTGCATTCGCACCTTGAAGACTCAAGGTTTACGCAGCATCGAAGTTCGCCATGAGGCGGAACGTACCTACACTGAAATGATCCACCGGGAAATGGAACGCACCGTGTGGAAATCCGGTGGTTGCCACAGTTGGTATCAAAGCAAGAGCGGTCATGTGATTGCCATGTTTCCGGGATTCAGCTTCAGCTTTCATCGCTTGACCCGAGCGCTGAAACCCGCCGATCACATTTTGTCCTGAGCAGATAGACTTTTGTTGTTCGTCGTTCTCGCAGTGTTCGTTGCCTGGAGCTGGCTGACCTACCCGGCCATCGGCTACTGGCTCTATGACTTGAGCATGGCGGCCGAGGCCAAGTTGTACCGGCTGCACAAGATCGTCGTGCCCATCCCCGAAATGACCGTCTCGACCTGGCAAGGCGGGCCGTACGAGGCCACCAGCAGTGTGCTGATGCTCCATGGCTTCAGCGCCGACAAAAACCTCTGGCTGCGTTTCGCCCGGCACTTTGTCGACAGCCATCGGGTGATCATCCCGGACATCGCCGGCCATGGCGAAACCGGCTTCAAGGCGGGCGGCGGCTACGACATCCCGCTGCAGGCCAAACGCATGATCCAGCTGCTGGACGTTTGTGGGGTGGAGAAAGTCCATGTCATCGGCAATTCCATGGGCGGCTACATGGCGGCGTGGCTCGCGGCCACCTACCCGGAACGCATTGTGTCCGTGGCCCTGTTCGATCCGGCCGGAGTCACCGCCCCCGAGCCTAGTGACCTTGAGCGGCATTTGGCCAAGGGCCACAACCCGTTTCTGATCCATTCGCGCGAAGAATTCCGGCGTTTCTACGCCATGACCATGGCTTCGCCCCCCTGGGTACCGAAGCTGGTGCTCGATGCCGTCGCCCAGCGCTATGAACAGTCCCGCGAAGAGCTGGAGGAGATCTTCCGCGAATTCCGTGCCAGCCCGCCGATGGAACCACACCTGCCCGACATCACCGCCCCGGCGTTGTTGTTGTGGGGGCGCAAGGACCGACTGATCGACGTCAGCAGCGTGGCGGTCTGGAGCAAGGGCATCGCCGACCTGCGCGTGCATATCTGGGACGCCATCGGGCACATGCCCATGGTGGAAGCGCCATACGGGTCGGCGCGCCTGTATCGCGAGTTTTTGGCATCGCTGCGCTCGGAGAGCCCACAGGATCAACGACTGCATTAGGGGGGGCGTTCTCAATTAGTTTCCCCACCGCGTTGTCGCCTTAAAGCTGGCCAGGCAAGGCGTAGGCCGCGGGGAATGGTTGTTCCCTTTCCAAGGCCTGCAACGCAGCATGGCCAGTTTTAAGGCACAACCCGAAGGGCCGGGTCTGCTGTTGTGCAGGGCTGTGTTGCTCGAAGCTGATTTGGAATGACCAAACTGCGCTTCTCGCGCCTTGCCCTGCACAACAGCAGACCCGGCGCGGTAGGGAAACTAATTGAGAACGCCCCCTAGCAGTCCTTAGCAGAATGAAGTTCGTCAGAAACTTCGTTTGTCGGCGTCGCTGAAGGCTGCGATCTTTCGTCCATCCTTTACGTCACCGCGCCAGGAATCCTGTTCATGAACCACCCGAATTTCGTCAGCCCTGACCTGATCCGCCAACGCTTCTCCAAAGCGATGTCCGACATGTACCGCGAGGAAGTGCCGTTGTACGGCGCGTTGATGGAACTGGTGGAACAGACTAACCGTCACGTGCTGGAAAGCGATCCGCAACTCCTGCTACAGCTCAAGAGCACCGGCGAAATCGAACGCCTGGACCTGGAGCGACATGGGGCGATCCGTGTCGGTACGGCCGATGAACTGGCGACCCTCGCCCGCCTGTTCGCGGTGATGGGCATGCAACCGGTGGGTTACTACGACCTGACACCGGCCGGCGTGCCGGTGCATTCCACGGCTTTTCGCGCGGTGCACGAAGCGTCATTGCAGGTTAGCCCGTTCCGGGTGTTCACCTCGCTGTTGCGCCTGGAATTGATCGAAGACCTGGAGCTGCGAGCGTTTGCCCAGTCAATGCTCGACCGGCGCTCGATCTTCACCCCCGCGGCCCTCTCGCTCATCGAGCGTGCCGAATCCCGGGGTGGCCTGACCGAACAGGAAGCTCTGGAGTTCGTCGAGCAAGCCCTGGAAACGTTTCGCTGGCACCACAGCGCCACCGTCACCGCCGATCAGTATCAACAGCTCAGCGCCCAGCATCGTCTGATCGCCGACGTGGTGGCGTTCAAGGGCCCGCACATCAACCACCTGACACCACGGACCCTGGACATTGACATCGTCCAGGCGCAAATGCCGGCCCATGGCATCACCCCCAAAGCGGTGATCGAAGGCCCGCCCCGGCGCCAGTGCCCGATCCTGCTGCGCCAGACCAGCTTCAAGGCCCTCGACGAGCCGATTGCCTTCACCGATCAAAGCGAGGCTCGCGGCAGCCACAGTGCCCGGTTCGGCGAGATCGAACAGCGCGGCGCCGCCCTCACGCCCAAAGGCCGCGCACTCTACGACAGTTTGCTCAATGCCGCGCGGGACGAACTCAAGGACTTCCCCAACGAAGCCAACGCCGCGCGCTATAACGCCCTGATGGCGCAGCATTTCAGCGAGTTCCCTGACACCTGGGAAGGCATGCGCCAACAGGGCCTGGCTTACTTCCGCTACTTCGTGACCTGGCGGCGGGCGACCTGAAAAACGCACCCCTGGAAGATCTGCTCAGCGACGGTTACCTGCGGGTTGAACCGCTGGTGTACGAAGACTTCCTGCCGGTCAGCGCGGCGGGGATTTTCCAGTCGAACCTTGGGGACGCGGCGCAGGCCCGTTACGGTGTGCACTCCAATCAGCAAGCGTTCGAAAAGGCCCTGGGCCGGCCGACGATCGATGAACTGGGGCTGTACGCCGAGAGCCAGCGGCGTTCGATCGAACAGTGTTTCGCCGCGTTGGCCGATGTTGCTTCAAGTCAATAAAAAACATGACTGAATGATTTGTCACAACTCAATAAAAACGGGCGACCTACTGGTCGCCCGTTTTTTTATATCCGAAATTTTCTATACCGCTAATAAAGTGTTCGCCCAGTGCAATGGCCTCGGCAATCCATGCACTGGTAAAGAGCCCTGACACTGGGCGAACGGAACGTATTTTAGTAGAAGCGGATTAATATGTCCGTACGCAAAAATGAAATTTATCGACACAATGTTTAACAACATGTCGATTTAAATACTATGCAACACGACATCTAAAACTCACCAGTTCGACCATTACGAGCTGATTATTCCTATACAAAACTTGCACAAAAACAATCGGCCCGTATAACGCCAGTACTCAATATTAGTGCTTGCTGGTCACCGTCAATATGTCGGTATAAACCACGTTGACGCTTTGTCCGACTTTCAAGTCCTTGAGTTTGGCCTGGACTTCAGGTCGTTTGACGTCGACGGTCTTGGACTTGCCTTCCGGGTTTTCGAAGGTCACCTGGTTTTTCTTCAGGTCAATGCTGGTGATTTTCAGCTGCACTTTCACCTGACGGTAAGCTTCGCCGCCGGGGTTGGGGCTACCTGGCGCTGTGCGCATTTCGCCGGTGGCTTCGGCGGTGCCGGGCAGGCCTTTGTCGACATCGGTGTCGAGGAAGGCTGCAACGGCGCTGGTAACCCTGATCTCGACCGTATCGCCAGCCTTGAGGTTGTCGAGGTTTTTCGCCTTGTCGGTCAACTGCACAGGGAACTCATTACCCTGCGGGCCTTTAAGGACCACGGAACGGTTCGCGGTATCTACCGAAACGACTTTGGTGGTGACCTGGTCAACCACCATAACTTCGGACAACGGGAGTTCGGCGGCAACCGCGCCAAAACTGGCGACAGACAGCAAGGTTGCGAGGGTGATGGCTTTGCTCAGTGCGTGGCGTTTCATAGGCAGAACATTTCCTGTGATAGATGGCAACAGACGGCGTTGAAACCGGGCTCAACGCCATGTGTGCGAGTGAGCATAGACGCTGTTGAGCGAGTGGTCGCGCCGCAGCGGTGATTTTCCTGACACGAGCGCCTAGTACCCGGTCATTTCCAGATAACCCTGCCCTGCATGGCTGCCACTGAGGCGCACCGGGCCTTCCCAATATGGAATGCGCAAGTCCATCCAGGCTTGGGGATTGAGCGCGGCAATGGTTATATCGAGGTGTCTGGCAGGGATTTTGATCGACCAACGAATGGGCATCTCACGCCCGGCCACCCGGGCGGTGTCTTGCGGCGTGAGGCTGATGTCGCGGGCGTGCAGCAATTGTGTCTGACCCCGGGCGTCGATCCAGGTGCCGGTGAGGTAAGGTTTGCCGTCCTTTTGCCGCATGCGATACAGCATCACCTGCTCGCCGCTGTCCAGATGCAGGGAGAACCAGTCCCAACCGGTCTGGTTGCTTGTCAGGGGTTGGCTGCTCCATTCCCGGTCGAGCCAGGCCGGGCCACTGACCTGAAAGGTCTTGCCGTCGATGTCCAGGGTGCCGCTGGCCTGGAAAAACGGCTGGCTGTAGTAATAAGAGGCCTGACCCTGTTCGGATTTCTGGCTGAAGCCCCGGTCACCCTGAAGCACCAGCGGACCTGTCGAAGTCAACCGCAGCTGGTAGCTGAAAAGGCGGTCGCTGGCACTGAGCTGCAGGTCGGCCAACGGGTCGTCGGCAGTCGCCTGGCTACTCAATTGCCAGTCGTCGATCCACGCGTTGAACGGCACGACGCTGACACCGGCTTGACCGACGCCGCCACGGGCATAACGTTCGGCCGCGTGATGCGCCGTCGCCGATGTCACCGCCGCGTGGCCGAGCCAGATCGTCTGACTCTGCCAGCCCAGTACCTCGGGGGTGGCTTTCAAGGCACTGCGGAACAAGGTCCATTGCGCGCCAAACTCATGCCCCTGATCGTCCTTCAGGTTGGCCGTGACGTACCACCATTCGATGCGAAAGCCGTCGTGCGAGCCGTGATCCGCCGGGAAGCTGAACATCCGGCCGGGAACCACCGGGGTGAACGCAGCGGCCTGGTTGCCTAGCCCGGCAAAGCCCTTTTCGACCGGTGCCGGTTGATCGCAACCGCTCGCCAGCAGCCCCAGGAGCAACACGCCGACTTTAATCTTCATGGGCAAACGTCCGCAGCAGGTCCGCCGGTTGCGTGCGGTACAAACGGTACAACGGCCAGGCCGAGGCCAGTAACGTCGCCACCAGCGCCAGCCCCATCAATTGCAACAGTTGCAATGGAAACACTCGCAACGGCAGTCGCCAGCCAAAGGCCTGCACGTTGATCACCGCGTCCAGGCACCACGCCAGGGCGATGCCCAGCGGCAACGCCAGCACCAGGGTCAGTATCGCCAACAGCCAGGTTTGCCCGAGGTTGAGCAACATCAAATGCCGACGCGTCACACCCAACGCCCACAGCGGCGCAAGTTGCCCGAGACGGCTCTGGCTTTGGGTCAACAGGCTGATGAACAGCGCCACCCCCGCCACGCACAGCGTCAGGCTATTGAGCGCGGCGGTGGCGGCGAAGGTGCGTTCGAAGACTTGCGTGGACCAGCCCTTGAGCCGCGCCTGATCGACGATGCGGCTGTCGTCCAGGGTAAAACGCGCCTGCAACGCCGTGACGAACGCCGGGATCGACGCCGGTTCGATGCGCAGGTTGAAGCGGTTCGGAGTCAGTTGCGGCCAACCGCGCAACAGATGGCGGATGTTCACCAGAATGTGGCCCTTGGGATTGCCGTAGTCGGCGTAGATCCCGACGATCCGTGGCGACCACGGGCCGGTGGGCGTCGCCAGCGTCAGGTGTTCGCCCAGTTGCACTCGCAGACGCCGGGCCAGTTGTTCGCTAAGCATCACCGCATCGTCCTTGGCCAGTCGCTCCCAAGGGTTGTCGCCCAAGGCTTCGAGCAGCGGCCAGTGCTGGCGGTAGGTCGGGTGGTCGATGATCCCGGACAGGTCCGTCGGCCAGCCCTGCAATTGAATCGAAACCTGCCAGTTGGGCAACACCGCCGCCAGTTGCGGCTGCTGGTTGAGCCAGCTGTGCAGCTCCCGAGCCTGGGCCGGGTTCTGTGGATTGAGGTAAAGCTCGGCCGTCAGCCGTTGCTCGAGCCAGTCGCTGAAGGTCTGGCGAAACCCTGCGGTCATGCTGCCGGCACCAATGTTCGCCGCCATGGCCAACAGCAGCGCCATCAAGGCCAGGCTCAACGTCGGCAGTTGCTGGCGGCAATCGGCGATAAACCATTGGCCGAGCACCGAGCGACTGCGCTGCGAAACGAGACTGAGCAGCGCGCTGAGCACCACCGGCAAGGCCAGCGCGGCACCGATCAACAGCGCGGTCATCAACACGAAGCCACTGATCAGGCTGTCGCCGAAGATCAACGCCAGCAACGCGATCATCCCGGCCATGGCCGCCACCCAACCCTGGCGTCGCAACCAGCGCGCATGGGCTTGATGCCAGGCCTGCGGATCGGCCAGCGCCAGCAATGGCAGACGCGCCGCCCGCAGCAGGCTGTTGGCCCCGGCCAGCAACGCCCCGATCAGACTCAAACCGATACCGCTGAACCACCACGACAGACCAAGGCTCAACTGCCCCGCCACTTCGGCGCCATACAAGCCCCGCAGGCTGGCGGCGACATCGGGTAACAGCACGCCGGCCAGCAGGTAGCCGCTGACCACACCGGCCACACCACCGACCAGGGCCAACCCACCCAATTCGACGGCAAGACAGGCCATCAGCATTCGCGCACTCACACCGCAGGCACGCAGGGTTCGGAGCAGGCTTCGCCGTTGCTCCAGTGCCAGCCCGATGGCGGCGTGCACGATAAACAGGCCGACCACGAACGACAGCACCCCCAGGGCATCGAGGTTCAGGTGAAAGCTTTCGGTCAGGCGCCTCAGGTTGTTTTCTTCGCCGGCGCGCTTGAGTTGCAACTGGCCCTTGAACGGGTCCGGCAACGGCGCGGTGAAATCCTTCGGTAACAGCAGCCGCGACAGTTGCTCTGGCAACCCCAGAATCTGCTGGGCAAAACCGATGTCCACCAGCAGCACGCCGGGCGCCATATCGGCCTGCACATGCAGCGGCGGCAGGGCCACGCCCGCCAGGTTCAGTGGCCGGTCACCCTCGCGCAAACCCAGTGCCTGCAAGGTCTGCGACGATATCCAGGTGCTGCCCGGCGGACTGAAAAAGCCGACCACCTGTTCAATCGCCAAGGCCTGCCCGGCCACCGCTGCGCCCGCCGGCAGCGACACCGGCTCGATGCCCATCAACTGCAAGCGCTGCTCTTCGTGCCCCTTGAGCGTGACCCGGCCTTGCAGCACCGGTGACACCGGCCACCCCGCGCGCCGCAGATCGATAAACCATTGCTGGGGGAACGTGCCGCCACCGGGCGCACCGAGGCTGGCCTGAGGTTCGCCGCCGATCAATTGACTGGCGCGGGCATAGCTGTCGCGGGCCTGGCTGTTGAGTGCCTGGACGCCGGTCAACAGACTGGTGGCCAGCCACAGCCCGGTCAGCACGCTGAAAAACTGCACCGGATGCTGCCGCCAGTGGCTGAGCAGTGCGCGCAGGGTTTCGCCAAAGATGCGCATGTCAGCGCTCGCCCGCAGCGGCCAGGCGACCGCCGCACAGCAGGGCTTTTTCCGCCAGCCGTGCCGCAACGCCGGGACTGTGGGTGACCATCAACAGGCTGGTGGGGCTGTCGTCGAGCAATTCCAGCAGCAACTGCAACACCTCGGCACCGGTGGTTTCATCGAGGCTGCCGGTGGGCTCGTCGGCCAGCAACAATGGCGGACGCGACGCCAGCGCCCGGCCCAGCGCGACCCGTTGCTGCTGGCCACCGGACAGTTGCTCGGGGTAGCGCCGCAGCAGCTCGCCCAGGCCCAGGCGTCGCACCAGGTGCGCCTGCCAGCGTGGGTCATGACGCCCCGCAAGCCGCGCCTGAATCGCCAGGTTGTCTTCGACCCGCAGGCTGCCGATCAAGTTGAACTGCTGGAACACCAGGCCGATTTCCGTACGGCGCCAATTCGCCAGTTGCCGTTCACTCATCTGTTCCAATCGATGCGCGCCACTGCGGATACTGCCGCGATCAACCTTGTCCAGCCCGGCGATCAGGTGCAGCAAGGTGCTTTTGCCACTGCCCGACTCGCCCATCAGCGCCAGGCTGCTGCCGGGCCTGAGCGTCAGGTCGACGCCTTGCAGCACCGGCAGCGGCCCCTGCGGTGTGGCGTAGCTTTTGAAAACACCATGGACTTCAAGCATGGGTCAACCTGCTGGATAGGCGTGGCTCAAGGATAGCGGCCCTGAATGTTTTTTGTCCGTTGCTGATGATCGCCCCGCCCGAGCCCCGCCCTACCCTCGACGCTGGTCTAACCATAACGATAAAAAACGGAGACGCCATGCCTCGTTTCACCTTGAGCCCTCGTGGGCTGCTCGCTTGCCTGATCACTGCCTGCCTGACGCAATCGGTGGTCGCCGCCGATGGACCGGTCGCAGCGAGCCCGCAAACCACGGCCAGTAACGCCGCCGTGCTGCAACAACTGCCCTTCACCGACCGCACCGACTACGAGTCGGTCACCAAGGGTCTGATTGCGCCGTTCAAGGGCCAGATCAAGGACGCCTCGGGCAAGGTCATCTGGGATATCCAGGCCTATGACTTCCTCGCCAAAGACCAGGCCCCGGAGTCGGTCAACCCGAGCCTATGGCGCCTGGCACAACTCAGCGCCCATGCCGGATTGTTCGAAGTCAGCCCACGGCTGTATCAGGTGCGCGGCCTCGACCTGGCCAACATGACCATCATCGAAGGCGACGACGGGCTGATTATCATCGACCCGCTGACCATGGCCGAAACCGCGAAGGCGGCACTGGACCTGTACTACCAGAACCGTCCGCACAAACCGGTGGTGGCGGTGATCTACAGCCACACCCACGTCGACCACTTCGGTGGCGTGCGCGGGGTCATCGACGAGGCCGACGTCAACGCCGGCAAGGTCAAGGTGTTCGCCCCCACCGGGTTCATGGAACACGTGATGAGCGAGAACGTCTACGCCGGCAATGCCATGAGCCGCCGCGCACAGTTCCAGTTCGGCAGCCTGCTGCCCCGTGGCGAAAAAGGCCAGGTCGACGCCGGCCTGGGCAAGAGCACACCGAGCGGTGGCACAGTCACCCTGATCCCGCCCACCGACCTGATCGACAAGGAACTGGAAACCCGCACCATCTCCGGTCTCGAGGTAGAGTTCCAGTTGACCCCGGGCACCGAGGCGCCGGCAGAGATGAACCTGTACCTGCCGCAATTGCGCGCCTTGTGCATGGCGGAAAACGCCACGCAAATGATGCACAACATCCTTACTCCCCGCGGCGCGCAGGTGCGTGACGCCAAGGCCTGGGCCCAGTACCTCGATGCCAGCCTGGCGCGTTACGGCGACAAGAGCGACGTGTTGTTCGCCCAGCACAACTGGCCGACCTGGGGTGGCGAACGCATCCGCACCTTCCTCGCCGACCAGCGCGACATGTACGCCTTCCTCAATGACCGCACCCTGCACCTGCTGAACCAGGGCCTGACGCCGCTGGAAATCGCCGACTCGATCAAGAAACTGCCCGGCGACCTCGACCAGAAGTGGTACACCCGTGGCTACTACGGCTCACTGAGTTTCAACACCCGGGCGGTGTATCAGCGCTACATGGGTTTCTATGACGGTAACCCGGCCAACCTCAATCCGCTGCCGCCGGTAGAAACGGCCAAGCGTTCGGTCGAGGCCATGGGCGGCGAAGCGGCAGTGCTTGAGAAAATGCAGGCGGCGATGGCCAAGGGTGAATACCGCTGGGCCGCGCAACTGGGCAATCAGGTGCTGTTCGCCAACCCGGACAACGGCGACGCCCGCAAAACCCAGGCCCAGGCGTTGGAGCAAATGGGCTATCAAAGTGAAAACGCCACCTGGCGCAACATGTACCTGACCGGTGCCATGGAACTGCGCAACGGCGTGCCACCCCATGCGAGCACTTCGGTATCGGTGGACATGGTGCGGGCGATGAGCCCGCAGATGTTCTTCGACTTCCTGGCGGTGCGCCTGGACAGTGAAAAGGCCGTAGGCCATGACCTGACCTTGAACTGGACCTTCGATGATCTGAGCAAGGACTTCAACCTGACCCTGCGCAATGGCGTGCTGACCCACCGTGCAGGGCTCAATGCTCAGGCAGATGCCAGCGTGACCATGAGCAAGGCCACCCTGGAACAGATCAGCCTCAAGCAGCTGGATATTCCGACGGCAATCCAGAAAGGTCTGATCAAGTTGCAAGGCAATGGCAAGAAGCTTGGGGAGTTGATGAGCAGCCTCGATACGTTTGCGCCGCAGTTCAATATCGTCACGCCTTGACCGGATGACGCGGGAAACCGCGTCGCCTTCATCGCGAGCAGGCTCGCACACAGGGGACCGTGCTGTTCACAGCATTTGTGAATGGCACAGATCCAGTGTGGGAGCGAGCTTGCTCGCGATGGCTTTGTGTCAGGAGATGATTGTTTTGTGGGTGTACATATCCCTTGCTGCGGTAACGGCCACTTAGGGTTCCGCCCTTACGGCGGGTCACTTGGAAAAGCCCCAAGTAACCAAGGGCTCTTGCCCCTGACGTTCGGTGCCTCGCCTAGGCTCGGCATGCCCTCGCTCCGGTCCTGCTCCGTGGGCCCGCCGCCATCGGCCATCCATGGCCGGGGGCGGCTAACCCGGCATCCGTTGCCCACTGCGCAGAACCTCCACTCGGCCTCACGAGGGGGCGTGCACCGCAACAGCGCCCGAGGCGGCCTACCGGCCGGCCTGTTTGCCGGGTTCGTTCGTCTGTGAGTACCTGATTGACTGTCAGGCCACCTTCGCGAGCAAGCCCGCTCCCACAGGGGGCCGGGTTGTTCACAGCATTTGTGAATGGCACAGCTCCAATGTAGGAGCGAGCCTGCTCGCGATGCGGTTCAGGCAGACACCACTTCAACCACCGGCATTTTCCAGCGCTGGTTGACCACCTGCTGCCCGGGTCCATACAGGCGCAGGACCAGGGTGAACGCTCCGCTTGCAGGCGTCGGCAACCAGTTGCTCTGCTCCGGCGGAGCGACGTTCTGCAGGATCAACGTCAACCCGCCGTCCGCATCTTCTTGCAACTGATCCCGGCTGCTCAGGCAGTAGCGATTGATCGGGTTGGCCACCAGTTGCCGGTCCGGCAAGTCATACAGCGTCAGCGACCAGAACTCGCTGGCCGGCGGCAATTGACCCGCTGCGAAACGCAGGCGATAGCTTCGCCCACCCTGCAAGGGTTGCCCCTGATTATCCAGGCGAGTGCCGGTGTAGAAGGCCTCTTCCACGCTGTTGCCGTAGATGCCGACATTCGCCGCGACAGCGCGGTTGAGGTAATTGCCGTTCAGCGCTTCGCGAGTGCCGAACAGCCCGAGGGTGGTGCGTACCTGGCTCACCGCGGTTTGCAGTTGCGCCTGGGCCTCTTGAATCCCGGCGAGCAGTGCCTGGCGTGTTGCTTGCGGCAACGTCGCCGGGTCGAAACCCTGGGCGGGCACGATGCCGATCCGTGCAAAGCGCGCGCGCAAGGCTTGTTCGGACGGTTGCGTGGGGCACAGGCTGAGGACCTGGTTCAGTGCCGGGATAAACTCCAGCCCCAACCCGGTCTTGCTGTCCCAGGGGCGCCAGTCAATGGCTGGCGCAGGCACAGGCGGCGCACTGCCGATGTATTCATGCAACGAACGCAAACCGTATTGCTGCTGCAATGCACGCACCGCCGGCAGATCCCCGGCGTTTTTCAGGCCCGTTCTCCCAAGCACCATGACTATTTCGGTTTCACTGCGCAGCACAGCCTTGACGCCGTCCGGTGTCGGGCCTTGCCAGTGGGGTCCGGCGATCAGGTAATTCCCCGCATCGCGACCGGTGCTGAGCACGCCGACATAGGCAAAGTTGTGGGTGTACTGGTCGACCAGTTGAAGCACGTAATAGCGGTCGTCAGGCACGGCCGGCACACTCAACACCTGCGGCTCGCTGCGCAGGTCAAGCCACGCCCAGGAGTACGGCGTGTCGTTGTTCGGCGTGACGATGTCGCGGTTGTTCGGGGTAAACAACTCGCTGTAATGACGAAAGCGGTTGAAGCCGCCGACGTACTCCGGCGCGGTCGGGTTGAGCGCCTGTTTTTCCATGGTCTGGTAATGCATGAGCATGGGGTACGCGTAAATCCACGCTTCTTTGGCAATCTGCCGAAGGTCATCGGAATCACCGGCCAGCAGCTGGCGTGGAAACATCAGGCTTGCTCCCAATACCCCCATGCCGCCCAGCAACCGGCGGCGACTGAAAATCAGGTTCATGATTCGATCCTCGCAATCGTCGGCAACTGATAACTCCCGTCCAATGCCCCGCCCTTGGGCAGGTACAGGCGCAACAGCAGGTTGAACGAACCTTGCGGCGTCGGCAGCCAGTTGCCCTGCGGCGCAGCCTTGGGCGCATCGGCTTGCAGGATCAGTGTCAAGCCGCCGTCGGCATCGTATTGTAGACCAGGGCTGCGGTCGCCCAGGGCGTAACGCTGGATCGGGTTGGCCACCAGCAACTGGGTTTTGCCGTCATACAGGGTCAGTGACCAGAACGCATTTACTGGCGGCAGTTGCCCGGCGGGAAAATGCAGGCGATAAGCGTGTTGGCCATTGAGTTCCTGCCCCTTTGCATCGTGCAACGCCATCGGGTACAGCGCTTCCACTGCATCGTTGGCGTAGATGTAGCGCCAGGCGACTGCGGCACGGGTCAGGTCATCGTCACCAAACTTGCCGACGTTGGGCGGCGACGGCAACCAGCCCTGCTGTTCCACCGATAGTCGGCTGGAGGCTGCGCGGACATGTTCGCGACCGGCTTCGGCGCCCTGTGCGACGGCTTCGTTCAAGTCCGCCGGGGCCTGGAATGCGGTCCCCGGCTTCATCCCGATGGCGGCGAAACGGGCCAGCTTCTTTTGTTCGCTGGCGGTCCATTGATGCAAGGGGGCCAGCGCGTTGAAGGTGCTGAACAACACCTGCGCCGGCCCGTGCCTGGTGTCGGTGTACGCTGGCAGTTGCAGCGGCGCCAAGGGTTCAGGGCGCGCGCTGCCATTGACTTTGGACAGCGGTTGCAAGGCGTAGCCCCTCAGCACTTGCGCGGCATCTTTCTGATCCGCTTCGCCCTTGACCTCGGTCCGTCCCAACAGGAAGACCAGTCGGCTCGGTGAGCGGATCACCGCGCTGAACCCCGATGGCGCGGGCCCTTTCCAGTCCGGCCCCACAATCAGGTAGCGCCCCGCCTTGTCACCCGTGGCACGAGTGCCGATGTAGTCGAGGTTGTCGGTGCGCATGTCCACCAGCTGGAAACTGTAGTAGCGACCTTGCACGGCCGGTACGTCGAGCACCACAGGTTCGCTGCGCAAGTCCAGCAAGGCACGGGAATAGAAGGTGTCGTTGTTGGGCGACACCACTTTGTTGTCTTGCGGGCCGAGCAGGCGCGGTTCGCTGTAGAGACGGTTGAACGGCAGTTTCGCGGCGATGGCGCTGAGCACTTTGTCGTGTTCGACGGTGGCGTAGGCGAACACGTAGGCCTCCTGCGCCAGGTCTTTGGCTTGCTGTTGGTCGAGGGTTGCGGCGTGAACAGTACCCAGGCTCGCGCCCAGGGCCAGAGCGGATATCCAGTAGCGCATGGCAGATTTCCTGGTAGATAAATATCAACACACACTGATCCCTGTGGAGCGAGCTTGCTCGCGATGAAGCCGGAACATCCAACATTGATGTCGTCTGACACGCCGCCATCGCGAGCAAGCTCGCTCCCACTAGGGATTTACGGTGCCTCCCGGTTTATTTGGCCCAACGCCGCAGGTCCGAGGGGGTGTAGTCGTCGGTCTTGGCGGCGAAGCCCACGCGCATCGGCTCGGTCTCTTCGTTGGCCAGGCCGCCGGCGTAGTAGCGTCCGGAGATCAGGTCATAGGAGGTTTCCAGTACGTTGTAGGTGAAGCCGTGGTCGTACTGCTGGATCGCGTGCAGTTCACCGCTGCGCCACAGTTCACCGCGGCTGTCGTACTGGTCCGACTGAGCGATCTGCCAGCTGTCTTCGTCCACATAGAAGCGACGTTTGGCGTAGATGTGCCGGGCACCGGGCTTGAGGGTCGCTTCGACCACCCACACGCGATGCTTCTCGTAGCGGGCCAGGTCCTGATTGACGTGATTGGGCTTGATCACGGTGTCGTACTTGAGGTCGCGGCTGCCGATCTTGTAGCTGTTGTAGGGGATGAACAGCTCTTGCTTGCCCACCAGTTTCCAGTCGAAACGGTCCGGCGCGCCGTTGTAGCCGTCGATGTTGTCGGCGGTGATCAGGCCGTTGCTGTAACGGGCGCTGTTGTCGTAGGCGATCATCGGCGCACGGCGCACGCGACGTTGCCCTGGCAGGTATTGCCAGGCCGAACGCGGCTCGGCGACCTGGTCGATCGGCTCGTGCACCAGCACCGCCTCACCGGATAGACGCGCCGGTTCCAGCACCCGGCTCTTGAACATGAACAGGATGTTCGAGCCCGGTTCCAGCCCACCCACGGTGTCGGCAAAGTTGATCAAGGACTGGTTGCGCACGTAGCTGGTGGCGCCATTTTCGCGCACCAGCGCGGCGCTGCTGATGCGCTCGTAACTGCCGCCGCGATAACGGGTCATGTGGTTCCACATCACCTCCAGGCCTTCGGTGGGCAACGGAAACGGAATGCCCCTGGCATAGTCGTGCAAGCCGTTGCCGCCGTCGGCCATGCTGGTCTTGGCGACGTTCTCACGACTGACCGCCAGCACCTCCTTGGGCAGGTTGGCGCTGCGATGGCTCGGGTAGATGTTCATCTTGTAGGTGTCGGGAAAACGCTTGAACAACGCGATTTGCCCGGGGCTGAGAAACTTCTGGTACTGCGTCAGGTTCTGCGCGGTGACGGTGAACAACGGCTTCTCGGCGACATACGGATCGCTGTAGCCGCCCTTGCTGTCGACGGTGCCGGCGTTGCTCGCCAGACCACCGGTCCAGGCCGGAATGCTGCCGTCGGCATTGGCCGCCATTTCCGAGCCCATGGGGGTCAGGGTCTTGCCCAGTGCCGCCGAATCGGTGCCTTTGGCCTGGGCCAGGCCGACGGTGCAGGCCAGGGCCAGCACGCACAATTGCATACGCATAACGGTTCTCCTTAGAAGTCTGCCTTGAAGCTGACGGATGCAAAATCGCGGTCGTCGAGGGTGCTGTAGTCGTTGGAACCGAAGAACGTGTTGTAGGCCAGTTCCACGCTGTAATCGTTCATGTAGACGCCGGTCAGGCTCACCCCCAGCGCTTGCTGGCCTTCCTGGAACGGCCCTTGCGGATCGTAGGAATAGCCCGAGACGTCATGCCGCCAGTTGACGGCCGGAATCAGGTTGATGCCTGGCAACACATCGCTGTATTCGAGGCTGGTGCGCAGGCGATACCCCCACGACCAATCGGTGGCAAACCCCTTGTCGGTGCAGTATTGGTTGGTCACACCTGAAGCCACCGTGTTGCACAGCGTGCCGTTGCGCGGGGCGCTGCGGCCGAACGCGGCGTTACGGCCCAGGCGCTCGTCCCCCAGATCGTCGATGTGCACGACACCGGCCTCACCGAACAGGCTCAGGCGCGTGGCGCCCAGCACGTTGTCGATGGCCTGGGTGGCCGAACCGGTCAACTGCCAGACGCCCTTGCGCTCCCACGCATCGAACTGGCTGCCATTGGTGGTGCTGAAGCCGGGTGGCAGCTGCACCCAGGAACTGCCCCCCGGTCCGGAAATCACCGCAACGTTGACGTCGGGCGCGTTGATCGCGATCGGCATGTTCGGCCGGTAGCTCAACTCACCGGCCAGGGAAATCCCGGTGACAGGCTCGACGCCGTTGAGGCTGATGCCGTACAGGCGAATGTTCTCCGGGAAGGCCGCCGCATAGCTCGGCCCCTGGATACCACCGGGGAAGGTACCGGGCACGGCGGTGTTCCTGGCGTTAATGGTGAAATACGGCAACCGCGAGTGATAGTTGATGTAGTAGATCGCCGCTTCTGCATCGTTGAGCGCCGGGATCATCTGGCGCAAGGCGAAGCCGAACTGGCCGTTGTCGGACGGCGATTCGTTGCCCCGGGACGTGGCGAACAAACCAGCGGCCTGCATCTGTTGATCGGTCTGCACCTGGCTCAGGTACAGCGGCCCGCAACCCGGCTGGATCACATCACTGCTGGCGAAGAAGGTGCCGCAACCGTCGAGTACGCTGGGGCGCCAGTTGTACTGGTAGAAACCTTCGAGGTTAGTGGTGTCGGTCAGGCCGAAGCTGAAGGAGACCATCTCCACCGGCAACTGGCCCTCCTTGATTTCAACGCCGGGACGGTTGAACGCCGAGATGTCCAACGGGTTGATCACGTTGATGCCGTTCTGGATCAGCAGCGCTTCGCCCCAGGACAACACCTGGTTACCGACCTTTACGTTCAGCGGGTGTTCGGCCACCTGGAAGTCTTTCCAGACGTAGGCATCGAGCACCTCGAATCCCTTGAATTTTGACAGGTCGTCCCAGCCCGAATCGTCGAAATCCTTGAAGCGGCCATTGCCGGTTTCATAGGCATGGTCGTACCAGTACTTGAAGCGAATGAACGCGCCCTGGCCCTGGCCATCGAGACTGATATCGGTGAGCCCCTTGAACAGTTGCGAGATGGGGTCGCCCTTCTTGAAGTTCAGCCGGTTGTCGTCGGCGCTGACGCTGGTACACCCTGGGCCTGCAAGGCATTGGCGCGGGTCATCAGGCTCTTGTCAGGGTTTTGCGTCGACCAGCTGCTGCCCAGGCTCAGGCTGGTCTTGGTCGACAGGCTCCAGTCTTCATTGAGGTCAAATGTGGTGGCGTAGGTTGGCCCCGTCAGTACGGCAAGAATCGCCAGCGCAAGGGGTTGCGGGCACGTGTGGCCAAGCCGGTGAAGCCGTTGGCGGACACCGGCTGTGGCCGAGCGTTTTTTTATCATTATTAGGCTCCGGTCAGGTTTACTCAGCCCGGACACGGTGCCCAACTATCGGCCGCGACACGCAAGCGATGGCCGACAAAAAATAATCATCAAGGTGGTTGCGATGGCTATATGGCAGGCTGGGTGGAAGTATTCATCCGGGGATTGGCGCGCAGCGCCGTTCGATGCAGTCGAACTCATTGCATGCAGGTCGAAGCGAAGCCGACCGGATGAATGCCGGAGCCCAGGAGCCCCGAGCCCAGGCGAGGGGCCGTACGTAAGGGCGAAACCGCCAGCCGCCGTTACCGCAGCAATGGATACGTACTCAATCTACCAAGAACGTGGTCGGCCCAGAGCCCGCCAAGGTCAACACCTAAGAAACATCCAAAACCACAGACATGAACTGACCGATCCGCGACCGCAACCACCGCTCTGCCGGATCATTGTCATGCACCCCGCTCCAGGCCATCGACAACTGCGCCGCCTCAATTTCGAACGGTGGATCCTCAGCGCGCAAGCCACAGCCCTCGACCAATGCACATGCCGCATAATCCGGCACAGTGGCAATCATCTCGGTCCCGGCGAGCAACGCCCGCAACCCACTGAACTGCGGCACCCCCAGTACCACACGACGACTACGCCCGACCTTCGCCAGATCCAGGTCGATGTTGCCACTCAGATCGCCGGAAAAAGACACCATCGCATGGGGCCGCTCGCAATACTCATCCAGGGTCAGCGTCCCCGGCCGGGTGTCGCCGCGCAGCACTTTGCAGGGGATATCGCGCAGCTTTTTGCGCTTGGCATTGGCCGGCAGATCCGTGGTGTAGCTCACACCCACCGAAATTTCCCCCGACGCCAACAGCGCTGGCATCAACAGGTAATTGGCCCGCCGCACAACCACGACGATGCCCGGTGCTTCCTCTTGCAACTGACGCAGCAACGGTGGAAACAAACCGAACTCGGCATCGTCCGACAACCCGATGCGAAACACATCGCAACTGGTCGCCGGATCGAATTCCTTGGCCCGGCTGACCGCACCGGAGATAGTGTCCATCGCTGGCTGCAACTCCTTGAGAATCGCCATTGCGCGCGCCGTCGGTTCCATGCCGCGGCCATTGCGCAGCAGCAACGGGTCGTCGAACAGATCGCGCAAACGCCCCAGCGCGGCGCTCACCGCCGGTTGGCCCATGAACAGTTTTTCCGCGACTCGGGTCAGGTTCTTTTCGAACATCAGGGCCTCGAAAATCACCAGCAGGTTCATGTCGACGCGACGCAGATCGTTACGGTTCATAGGCACGGGTTCCTTGTGTATTCGGCCAGGTGCGAGAGCTGTGGACTTTACTCGATCAACGGTACGTTCGCCGCTCGTTTGTACGGCCCGTACTCCACCGGCACCCACTCGAAATGCTTGCCTTGGGCGGTGATATGACCGATGCCGGGGAACGGCAGGTGCGCAGCCGTCACCCAGGTCTTGCTGGTGGCCGCGGTACTGAACACCTGGTTGCGACTGTTGATCGCTTGCTGGCTGTTGACGTCGAAACCGATCGATACCTCTGGGTGCAGGAACTGAACGGCGAGGTTGTGTACCAGGTCGCCCATGAACAGGATGCTTTGCCCTTGGGAGGTGAAACGGTACGTGGTGCTGCCCGGCGTGTGCCCGGCTTCCAGTTGCGCCTCGACCACACCCGGCAGCGGTGACTGGCCGGGGGTGAAGGTCTTGAAACGGCCGGCGGCAACGTAAGGTGCGGTGGAGTCCCGGGCGATTTTGAAGTAGCCCTTGGCCGCTTCCGGTGCCTTGGCCAATGCCTGCGGATCGAGCCAATAGTCGGCTTCGGCCTTGGCTGCGTACACCGTGGCGTTGGCGAACACCGGTTGCTGCTGGCCGTCCACCAGACCGCAGACGTGATCCAGGTGCAGGTGAGTGATCAGGATGACGTCCACCTGCTCCGGTTTGTAGCCGGCCGCTTGCAGGTTGGCCGGGAGCTGGCCGGCGGTAGGACCGATGCACTGCCCTGCCCCGGTATCAATCAGCACAAGTTGTTTACCGGTGTTGACCAGAAACGCGTTGAAGGCGGTCTGCACACCCGGGGTTTCAATCGAACGACGGACCAGCAGTGCGCGGATCTGGCTCTGGCTCATGCCTTGCAACAGCTTCGGCGACAGGTCGTTGTAGCCGTCGAACAGCGCCGTCACTTCGTAATCCCCCAGCGCCAGCCGGAAGTAACCGGGTGCTTGCGTGCCCACCTGCGCGGGCGCCTGGGCCAGCGCGCTGGCGGATATCAGAACCAGGCCAATGGTCCCCAGCGTTCCCTGCCATGTCCGTTTCATCTGCTCACCTTTTCAAGCCAACCGGCGGTCCGTTTTGGCCCGCTCCATGCTGCGCATTTTGTGCCAATCGCCGCTACTTGTACTTGCAACGATGTGCTGTGCTCACACCTTCGGGCATGGAATTAACAACGTTTAACTCGTCAGCCACTGAAGGCAACTCCAACAATGAAGTCCTCAGCGCAGAACTGTTTTTTTCCAGAGTAACGGTGCTGATCGCTCACACCGGGCGCCAGCGCTTTTCCTCCCCGACCGGACAATGGCCATGGCTTACCCACAGCACACCACCGCCCGCGCACTTGCCAGCGAATCTCGCAAGCCCCACACCGGCGGCCTCAGCCCGCAACGCGAAAAACTGGTTAAACAATTGATCCTCGAACGTCTGGGCGACAGCCTGGAAGTTACTGAACTGGCGCAGGCCTGCGCCCTGTCGCGCAGTCACTTCTCCCGCGCGTTCAAGTGCAGCACCGGCCTCTCGCCACAGGACTGGATTCGCCAGCAGCGCATTGCCCTGGCCAAGCAATTGATCCAGTACACCAACCTCAGCCTCACGCAGATCAGCCTCGAATGCGGCTTCTGCGATCAGGCGCACTTCTGCCACATCTTCACCCGCAGCGAAGGCATCAATCCGTTTGCCTGGCGCCGCGGCACCGCCGTCAACGGCAAAAGATCGCAGCCTTCGGGTATGCACGTTACCCTGTAGGCGCTGGCGAAGCCTGCGATCCTTTGATCCGGCTTTTTAACCTTTCAGGAACGCCAACAGGTCAGCGTTGAGCTGGTCCTTATGGGTGTCCGTCAAACCGTGAGGGGCGCCCGGGTAAATCTTCAAGGTCGAGCCCTTCACCAGTTTGGCGCAGGAGACCCCCGCCGCTTCATACGGCACGACCTGATCCGCGTCCCCATGCACCACCAGCGTCGGCACGTCGAACTTCTGCAAGTCTTCGGTGAAGTCGGTTTCCGAGAACGCCTTGATGCAGTCATAGGCGTTCTTGTGGCCGGCCATCATGCCCTGCATCCAGAACCAGTCGATCATGCCCTGGGACGGTTTCGCGTCAGGCTTGTTGAAGCCAAAGAACGGGCCGCTGGCGAGGTCAATGTACAGCTGCGAACGGTCGGCCAGCGAGGCCTGACGGATGCCATCGAACACTTCCAGCGGCAGACCACCAGGGTTGGCTTCGGTCTTGAGCATCAGCGGTGGCACCGCGGAAATCAGCCCGGCCTTGGCCACGCGACCGGTGCCGTGGCGACCGATGTAACGCGCCACCTCGCCACCGCCGGTGGAGAAACCGAACAGCACAGCGTTTTGCAGGTCGAGCAGTTCGATCAACTGCGCCAGATCGTCGGCGTAATGGTCCATGTCATTGCCCGACCACGGCTGGCTGGAACGCCCATGACCGCGACGGTCGTGGGCGATGACCCGGTAGCCCTTGGAGGCCAGGAAGATCATCTGCGACTCCCAGCTGTCGGCGTTCAGCGGCCAACCGTGACTGAAGACAATCGGCTGACCGGTGCCCCAGTCCTTGTAGTAAATCTCGACGCCATCGCGGGTAGTGAAAGTGCTCATGGGTGATGCCTCCTTAACGAGGGTTGGGGGTGAATCAAACGGGTCGGTGGCGCAGGCGATCGGCAAGACGTGCCACCCGCTCGCCCAGGTGCGCGGCGGTGCAGCGATCCTCGGGCGGAGGGGCATCGTCGGGGGATTGCTCGACATTCGACTGAGCCATGGCGCCCAGTGAGCTGCCCAGGCGATTGAGTTGGCCATTGAATGCACCGGTGCTGGAGCGTGCCGGCAGCAGGTCGAGGCCGACCCAGATCATCGAGTGCTGGGCGGCGAACACTGTCATTTGCAGCAAGGTGTTGAGTTTGTCGCCGCACAGGCAGCCGGAATTGGTGAAACCCGCCGCGAGCTTGTCGCGCCAGGGCTGGGTCAGGTAGAACGCCGCCGTGGACTCCATGAATGCCTTGAAGGCCGCCGAGGCGCTGCCCATGTAGGTCGGCGCACCGAAAATGATGGCGTCGGCGTTGTGCAGCCGCTCCCAGTGCTTGTCCACCTCTTCGACCGGGATCAACTGGCAGGTGCTGCCCAGGTGCCGTTCCACGCCACCGGCCACGGCTTCGGCCATGACCCGGGTGTGCCCGTAGCCACTGTGATAGACCACCACCACGTTGCTCATTGGTTTGTCCTTGAGAGGGGTTGAAATCCCTTGTAGGAGCGAGCTTGCTCGCGATGGAGTATCAGTCGACACCCATGTGGCTGACACACCATCGCGAGCAAGCTCGCTCCTACAGGGAAGAGAGTTTTGAGTGCAGACCGGACGCAGGACGAGTTAAACGTTGTTAATTTTCCATGGCGCGCAAAAAGCCCCGGCTATCGCTGTCCATCTGTCGCGCCCAATGATCATCGGGCTGACGCCCCTTGACCGATACGCTAGAGTCAACACCCGCACCCGACAGTCACCCGGGCAGCGCATTGCGCTGGCTAAAAAACTTGAGGAATATGCTCGAAAACCGCGTACCAGACGGATGCAGCAGGAGCGACTCGTTGACCTTTTCCCCCGAACAGGCTGTGCATTTCGGCCCCTACCGGGTCTACCCCGGACAACGTCTGGTGATGGAGGCCGACCAGCCTTTGCGCCTGGGGCGGCGCGCCATGGACATCCTGTTGATCCTGCTTGAGCACGCCGGCAACGTGGTCAGCAAGCAACAACTGATCGCCCGGGTCTGGCCCAACAGCGTGGTCGAAGACATCAACCTGCGGGTGCACATGGCCGCCTTGCGCAAGGCACTCGGCGACGGTCAGGCCGGCCAGCGCTACATCGTCACCGTGGCCCAGCGCGGGTACAGCTTTGTCGCACCGCACTCACTGAAGCAGGCCGAGCAAGCGCCAGCGCCCGTGGCTTGCACACCGAGCCGGCATAACCTGCCGGTGCGCCGCATGCGAATGATCGGCCGGCAGACCCTGGTCGACAATCTGGTAGTGCAACTGCCACGCCAGCGCTTCATCACCCTCGTCGGTCCCGGCGGCATCGGCAAAACCACCGTGGCCTTGCGGGTCGCCGAACAAATGATCGGTCGCTACCGGGACGGCATTCGCCTGCTGGACCTGGCCCCGATCAATTGTCCACTGATGATCGACGGTCATCTGGCGACATTGCTCGAACTGGCCCTGCACGACGACGCCCCACTGAGCGGCCTTGCCGACTATCTGCACGACAGGCAAATGCTGTTGGTCATCGACAACTGCGAACACCTGGTCGATGCCATCGCCCATCTCTGCGAAACCATTCTGCGCAGTGCGCCGCACGTGCATATTCTCGCCACCAGCCGCGAAAGCCTGCGGGCCGAAGGCGAATTCGTCCAGCGCCTGGAATCACTCGACTGCCCGCCGCCCATCGCCGTCCTCGACCGCGCCCAGGCCATGACCTTTTCCGCCCTGCAACTGTTTGTCGAGCGGGCCATGGCCAGCCATGACAGCTTTGAACTGACGGACGATGAGCTGCCGCTGTTGATCGACATCTGCCACCGACTGGATGGCATTCCACTGGCCATCGAACTGGCGGCGGCGCAAGTGGGCAACTTCGGATTGCCCGGCTTGTTGACGCAGTTGCAAAGCAACTTCCGGGTGTTGACCCAGCCCTGCCAAATGCCCCCGGCACGCCATCAGACTCTGCGCGCGACACTGGACTGGAGCTTCGAGCTACTCAGCGCCTGCGAAAAGACCTGCCTGCGCCGACTGAGTGTGTTTCGCGGCGGTTTCACCCTGGAGTCCGCAGCGGCGGTGATTGTCGGCGAACACATCGAACCCCGCGAGGTGTTCGGCTCGATCACCCAACTGGTCGCCAAGTCCTTGTTGAACGTAGAGGTGGGCGACGAGGATGTTTACTACCGACTGCTCGATACCACCCGCAGCTATGCCCTGGAAAAACTTGCGCAAACCACCGACCTGCCCGGGACGCGGGAGCGGCATGCCGAGCGTTGCCTGGCGCTGATGCAACAAGCGCAGGACGACTGGGAGAAAACGTCCACCGGCCTGTGGCTCGAACGCTATGGCCGGGCCCTGGAGGACATCCGCGCAGCCCTCGATTGGGGTTTGCACGGGCAAGGGCCGCAGTCACTGGCGATACGCCTGGCCGCGGCGTCCACCCCCCTGTGGCAGGAGCTGTCACTGCTCAAGGAACACGGCGGTTATGTGCGCAAGGCGCTGGCCCTGCTCGAACAGTCTGCCGAGCCCTGCCCGCGCTTGCAGATGGCCCTCAAGCTGGCTTTGGGCAGTGCCTGTTACCACGCTCAAGGCGCCAGCGCCGAAACCATTGGCGCTTTTGTCAGCGCCAGAACCCTGGCCAGCCGACTCAACGATGTGGCCGGTCAGTTGCGGGCGATTTCCGGGCACCTGGCGGTCAATCTCAGCTGTGGCCATTATCAAATGGCCCTGGAGCAGAGCCGGCAGTTCGACCGACTGGGGCTGCATGACGACGCCCTGATGTCCCTGAGCATGCATCGATTGCGGGTGCTCGCCCTGCATTTCAGCGGCGACCAGCATCAGGCCGGAGAGCATGCCGAACAGGTGCTGCAACGCATGGCCCAGAGCGGTCATCTCAACCGTTTCACCCATGGCTTCGGCGTGCAGTACGACCAGAGCGTCGCGGCGCTGACCCTCCACGCGCGCATCCTCTGGCTGCAAGGCCAACCGGAACAAGCCTGGCGCAGCGCCCGGCAGGCGCTGGACATCGCGCTGCAGATCAACCACGGCACGTCGATCTGCTACACCCTGGCGCTCGCCGGCTGCCTGATCGCCCACTACAACGGCGACACCCGCAGCGCCCGCGAACTCCTGCGCCTGCTGCTGCAACAGGCACAGAAACACTCGGTGCTGCTGTTCCATGACTGGGCGCAACACTATGCGCGGGTGATCGGCGGCACCGATGTACAGCCAATCGGCCGCCAAAGCGTCGGTTTGATCAAGGACATCATGGTCACGCTGGATTCAACCTGTGTCGACGATGAACTGCTCGACCGTGCGCAAAATGGTGTTTCGAACTGGAGCACGGCGGAGATTCTGCGGGCCAGGGCCAGGACGTTGCTGGCAACGGATTGCCCGGTAAACGTCGCCACGGCCGAAGCCGTGTTGCTCAAGGCACTCAACCTGGCAAAGACCCAGGGCGCACTGGCCTGGGAGCTGCGCAGCGCCACCTCGCTGGCGCAACTGTGGCAGCGTCAGGGCCACAGCCAAAGGGCGTACGACCTGCTGGCCCCGATCTACCAGCGCTACACCGAAGGATTCGCCACGCCCGACTTGATGACCGTTCGCCGGTTACTCGACGAGTTGCAATGCCACCTGCCCGCCTGAAGGCCGGCTCGTTTGACTGGTGTAATCGGCATAGCGAATTTCGAAGGCGCGCAGCTCACCACTGAGTTCGAGTTTTTCCAGCGCGTAGGTGCGGGTGGTGTTGAGGAAGCGGTAGCGGGTCACACCGCCGCCCTGCTCCCGGGACAGCAGTGACTTGAATGCCAGGCTTTCCATCACCTTGACCAGGTCGGCGGCGGGCAGCCTGTCGCAGCAGATCACGCCGATCGCTGCGTCCTGGGTGAAGGCCATTTTGAACACCGCCAGGCGCTGCAACACGGTTTGCTCCGCGGCAGTCAAACGTTCGTAGCTCCAGTCCAGCGCGGCCTTGAGCGTCTGGTGCCGGGGCACGGCCGTGCGGCGGCCCTGGGACAGCAACTGAAAACAGTTATCGAGTTGCGCTTGCAACCCCACCAGCGCCAGCGCATCGATTTGCGCCGCCGCCAACTCAATCGCCAGAGGCAGGCCGTCGAGGCGCCGGCAGATTTCCCGTACGGTCTTGAGGTCTTGTTCGCGCAGGGTGAACCCTTGCTGACGAGCCCGGGCACGGCTGACGAATAACTGCACCGCCGAATAGCCCATGACCTCGTCAACACTGCGCAACGCTGACATCGTCGGAACCGCCAGCGGTGGCAGATGCAATACAGTTTCGCCCGCCGCCTGGAGCGGCTCGCGGCTGGTGGCGAGGATCGACAGACGAGGCAGCGAAGCCAGCAGTGTTTCGATCAACGTCTGGCAGCGTTCGAGCAGGTGTTCGCAGTTGTCCAGGACCAACAAGGCATGCCGCTGCGCCAGCGCCTCCAGCGTGGTGCCGACCTCCAACCCAAGGGTTCGTGTGAGGTGGTCGGTCACTTGCGCCGGGTCATCGATCGCCGCCAGGTCCACCAGCCACACGCCGTGCCGATAGTGCTGCAACAACAGTTCGGCCACGCGCAGCGCCACGGTGGTCTTGCCGATCCCGCAAGGCCCGACCAGAGTCATGAATCGGCGCACCGGCAACTGCCGCACCAGGCTGCCGACAACCGCATCGCGCCCGGTGATCGGCGTGAGCCGCGCCGGCAAGTTGTGCAGCGGCTTTTTTACGGTTTCGCTCGGGAACGATACGGGCTGCGGCGAATGCTGTACCGGGGCGACAAAACTGTAGCCGCGCTGGGGAATGTTGACGATGTAGCACTGGCCGTCGCCCAAGGCTCGGCGCAGGGCGGCAATGTGTACCCGCAGGTTGATCTCTTCGACCACGGAGCGCGGCCAGACCTGAGCAATCAACTCTTCCTTGCTGACCACCGAGCCTGCGTGCTCGACCAGCACCTGCAACACGTCAAGGGCGCGGCCGCCCAGGCGCAGCGGTCGATCGCCCTCCAACACCAGTCGCTGACTGAGGTGGAAAGCGTAGGGCCCGAATTGCAGCACCGCTTCGCTGTTTATATCTCTGAGGCTGTTCATGGGCTGTCACTTGCTGCAAGCCTGGCTGCCAGCCCAGGCTCCGCACCGTCCTTGCAATGAGTTCAGCGGTATCTTGTCAGGCCTCGGTGACGGTACAACTGCCGCGGGGGGAGCGTCACGGCCATTGCGGTGCGCACGACGGACATGCGCGTTAGCTGAACTGCTCGCGGTATTGGGTCGGGGTCAGGCCGAGCTTTTCACTGAACAGAAAACGCATGTGTCGCACGCTGCCGAAGCCGCTTTTGAAGGCCACGGTCTTGAGTGGCAACTCGGTGGTTTCCAGCAGGTTCCTGGCGCAATCGATACGCGCGCTTTGCAGAAACTCCATCGGCGTCATGTTCACTTCCCGGGCGAACACCCTGGCGAAATGGCGCGGGCTCATGTTGGCCAGACCGGCCATGCGCTCGATGCTGTAGGTTTCATCGAGATGTTCAAGCACATGGTTCTGCACCCGGGTAATCGCCGTTTCGTGAGGGGCCACTGCCGCCATCAACGGGCTGAACTGCGCCTGTCCACCCTGGCGTTTCATGACCACCAGCAATACCTTGGCCACGTCCTGGGCGACTTTTTTGCCATGGTCCTGGGCGACCACCGACAAGGCCAGGTCGATCCCGGCGGTGACGCCACCGGAAGTGATCAGGTTGCGGTCCTGAACGAAGATCTGATCGGTCTCGACGGTCGCCTTCGGAAAGCCCTTGATTAGCCGCTCGGTGTAGTGCCAGTGGGTGGTGACGCGATAGCCGTCGAGCAAACCCGCATGCCCCAACACGAACGCCCCGGTGCAAATCGAGCCATAACCGGCGGACCGGCTGACGTTGTGCCTGAGCCAGTCGAGCAATGGCGGATACTTTTCGTTGTAGGCACCGGGCCCACCGGGCACCAGCAGCAAATCAAAACCCTCGCAGGCCTGATCGATGTGCCGGTCGGCGTGCACGCTCACCCCGTTGGACGCCCTCAGTGCGCCGGGCTCGGTGCCGATGGTCGACAGCACATAGTGATCCTCGGGTTTCAGATAACGATTGGCGATGGAAAACACTTCCATGGGCCCGGCCATGTCGAGCAGGAGAAAGTCGGGAAACAGCACCATTGCCACGGTTTTCATGGATTGGAATTCACTGAGTTCATAGGAGGTCGGTCTGCCAAGCACAGCCCCCTGTGGGAGCGAGCTTGCTCGCGATGGCAGTATCACATTCAACAGATGAGGTGACTGGAAAATTGCTATCGCGAGCAAGCTCGCTCCCACAGGTTTCGGTGCTGTGCATTATGGCCAAGTACGACGCAAAGGTCGGAAAAGAATTGCTGATTCGCGCCCGAATACTGTCAACCTGAAAGAGACAGTATTTCAATTCCCACCTACTTATTGCACAAACCAGTAACCATTAACCTTCTCCTCACTCGGACGAATTCACGTCCCCAAAGGAGATTTCATCATGCTGACTCTTCGCAAAGCCTCGGATCGTGGCCTGGCCAATCACGGCTGGTTGAAGTCGTTCCATACCTTTTCCTTCGCCAGCTATCGCAACCCGAAAGAGCAGGGTTTTTCTGACCTGCTGGTGATCAACGACGACCGCGTCGCCGCCGGAAAAGGCTTCGGCCAGCACCCGCACCGCGACATGGAGATTTTCTCCTATGTGCTTGAAGGTGCCCTGGAACACAAGGACACCCTGGGCACCGGTTCGGTGATCCGACCCGGCGACGTGCAACTGATGAGCGCAGGCAGCGGCGTGGCCCACAGTGAATTCAACCACTCCGAAACCCGGCCGGTGCACTTTCTGCAGATATGGATCGTGCCCGACGTCAGCGGCGCCAAACCGCGCTATCAGCAAGAGCATTTCAGCACCCAGAAGAAACGCGGGCGCCTGCAACGCCGGACGGCGCCAAGGGTTCGCTGAAGGTGCGTCAGGATGCACGGGTGTATGCCGGCCTGATCGACGGCAAGGAAAGCGCCACCCTGGAGCTCGCCGCCAACCGTTACGCCTATGTGCATGTGGCCCGGGGCAACGTTGAACTCAACGGTGTGTTGTTGCAGGAAGGCGACGGTGTGCGGGTTCGCGAAGAACAGGTACTGACCTTGAGCAATGGCGTGGATGCAGAAGTATTGGTCTTCGACCTGCGCCCTCAGGAACTGCCGGAAATGCCATGACAGATCCCTGTAGGAGCGAGCCTGCTCGCGATGCGTTGTGTCATTCAACAGTGATGTCGTCTGACACTCCGCCATCGCGAGCAGGCTCGCTCCTACAGGTTATTCGCCGGTCCCGGCGAACCCTGCGACAATCTCATCGATCACCGCCCGGACCCTGGCTGTATGCCGCAGGTCCGCGTGAGTCACCAGCCAGATGTCATAGGGCATCGGCCGCGAACGCTCCGGCCACAGCCTGACCAACCCTTCCTTCTCCCCGATGTACACCGGAATCTCTCCGACCCCGATCCCCTCCGCAATCGACCGACGCACCAGCAGACTGGAACTGAGGCTCGCGACAATCCGCCCGCGTCCCACCGGTTCCGAGACCAGCGTCATGTCTTTGTTGCCCTGCAAGTACGGTTGATACACCACCAGGTCATGCCCGGAGAACGCCGAGCCCGGCTCCGGTACGCCGTGGGCATCGACATAGGCTTGCGAGGCAAACAACCCCACCGGCCAGCGGGCGATACGCCGGGCGATCAGGTCAGGGTTTTCCGGTCGGGTGTTGCGTACGGCGATGTCCGCTTCGCGTTTTGCCAGGCTGAGGATCTGCGTGGTGGCGTCCAGTTGCACCCGTACATCCGGGTGTTGCCGATGCAGACGGGCAATCGCCGGGATCAGAAAATCAATCGCCAGAGAATCGGTGGTGCTGACGCGAACCGTGCCGGTCAAGCGATCGTCCAGGCCCTGGATCTGGCGTTGCAGCTCCAGCGCCGAATGCTCCATTTTCTCCACGGCCTTGAGTGCAGCCTCGCCGACAGCCGTGAGCGCATAACCTTCGGAAGTGCGCAGGAACAAGGTCGCACTCAATGATTTTTCCAGTGCCGTGATGCGCCGGCCTACCGTGGCCTGGTCGACCCCCAACACCCGCGCCGCTCCGCGCAACGTGGATTCGCGGCAAACCGCGAGAAATACCCGGGCGTCATCCCAATTCATAATGCGCTCCTGATGATGCAATTACGCATCAGCATAGCGCGTAATCGCTGCATTAATGCTTCGAAAAATCTCGATATGCTGAAAGCCTGAGTGACCTTACAGGACAATGCACATGCACAGTTCATCGCCTCCCCTTACCCCGGCGCCCGGCGCGATCTGGCTGCCGATCTTCGCCGGCCTCTGCGCCAGTCTGGTCAGCATCGGCCTGGCGCGTTTCGCCTACACGCCGCTGATTCCTTCGCTGATCCAGGCCCACTGGTTTTCCGCCAGCGACGTGGTGTACCTAGGCGCCGCCAATCTGGTGGGTTACCTGATCGGCGCACTGATCGGCCACCCGCTGGCGCGCCGGACCTCGAACAAGAGCACCCTGCGCCTGATGATGCTGGCGGTGACCCTGGCGTTTTTCGCCTGCGGCTTCCCGTTGTCGGTGAGCTGGTTCTTCGGCTGGCGTCTGCTGTCGGGGATTGCCGGTGGCGCGATCATGGTGTTGGTGGCGGCCACCGTATTGCCTCAGGTCCCGGCGGCCCGCAAAGGCTTGGCCAGCGGTGCGATATTCCTGGGCATCGGCTTGGGCATCGCCGGGTCGGGGACGATCGTGCCGCCGCTGCTGAGCCTCGGCTTGCAGCAAACCTGGTTCGGCCTGGGCTTGCTGGCCCTGATCCTCACCGCTGCCAGTTGGTTTGGCTGGCCGGCATCTGCGCACCCGGCCGCCACAGCGCCATCGAATGCATCGTTGACCCCCACCGACCCGAACGTTTACCTGCTGTTCGCCCAATACGCGTTCATGGCGGCCGGGCTGGTGCCGGCCATGGTGTTCCTGGTGGATTACGTCGCCCGCGGACTCAATGCCGGGGCACATGTCGGCGCGCTGATCTGGGTGATGTATGGGCTGGGCGCGATTGTCGGGCCGGTGAGCTACGGTTTTCTGGCCGACCAACTGGGCGCGAAAACGGGGATCCGTATCGTGCTGGTGCTGCAAGCGTTGGCGGTCGGCCTTTTATCGATCAGCAGTTCGTTCGCGGCGCTGGCTTTACTGGCGGTGATCCTCGGCTCCTTCCCGCCAGGCATCGTGCCGCTGGCGTTGGCGCGGGTGCATGAACTGATCCCCGGGCATCATCAGCAACAGGTTGCCTGGAGTCGCGCCACCGTGTCGTTCGCGACTTTCCAGGCGCTCTCGGGGTTCGCTTATTCGGCGCTGTTCAACACCAGTGGCGGCCATCATGCCTTGATGTTCGTGATTGCCGCCGGGGCGATCGTTGTAGCGCTGTTACTGGAACTGGGCAGTCGATTGCTCAATCGCTCGACCGAATCTTTAACGCTCAATACAGGTGTATGAAAGTTGATGGCTCAGGGCTCCTGAAGGGTGGCCACCTCTGCGCCCTGCTCCCCCTGATAACGGGCCCGATAGCGCCCCGGGCTTTCCCCGGTCCACTTCTTGAATGCCCGATGGAAGGCGCTGGGTTCCTGGAAACCCAATTGCTCGGCGATATCGCTGATGCTCGCATCGCTCTGACGCAGTTGCTCAAAGGCCACGCCCCGGCGTACTTCGTCCTT
>LNAP01000892.1_pt1 | contig 32885 bp, 30 predicted proteins | sample 602601 | NCBI WGS metagenome assembly LNAP01 (sample SAMN02440304, study PRJNA202911) | soil metagenome | biome: Subtropical and temperate rainforests or woodlands; isolation source: soil samples (1 kg each in a 20% v/v slurry with milli Q water) were... ...
GCTTGCTCAAACGTGTTGCCTGTACTCCCGATCGGGGAGACGTCTGCATCATGCAAGGGCAAATCGGAGGCGTCAACGGTTTTGTAGTGATTATTTTTGCTCACTACATATTGTCGGACAAAGTGGTTTTGGAATTAGAAAGTCGGCCTGGCTAGCACCAGCAGAGCTTTGGCGGTGCTGGAATCGTCAAGATCGCAGCCTTCCGTAGGAGCGAGGCTTGCCCGCGAAGAACGATGACGCGGTCCAGCAGTTTGTCCGTGTGATGGCCTTCGCGGGCAAGCCTCGCTCCTACGGGGCCGGGGTAGGAGCAGCCGAAGGCTGCGATCTTTTAAAGCGGTAAACGGTGCAGGGGGAGCCGTCCACTGCCAGTTGATGCACGGTGAATGCTGAGCCCGTGAGATCGGGTATCACCTTGGCCCAGAACCGACGCGCAGGCTGGTTGGCATCGATGTGGAAAATCTGCCATTGACCGGGGAATCGGTTCAAGAGGGCAGAGACGACAAACTTCGCGACGCCTTGGCCGCGAAAGCGTCGGCTGACAAAAAAGTAGCCGATGTTGTGCTCCGCACCGACGATATGGGTTTCGTTATCCACGGTCACGAAACCGGCAAGCTCGCCGTCAACCTTGATCAGAAACGGCCTGGTTGCCGGGTTGCGCCAGTAGTCCTGTCTGGGCTGGATGTTGAAGAAGCCATGCTCACCGAGTTTCAGCGGCAACCATTCGCTGAAGTCATACACGTAGAACTGCATCAGGTTCTCGATGGTTTCCAGTTCGTCGCGCTGAGCGGCGTGCAGTTCTATTGAGGGCTGGCTTCTGACTGTCGTCATGGTTGTACCTTTCAGAAAACAGGGACTGATGCCCGATGCGCCGCAGTACCTGTAGGAGCGAGGCTTGCCCGCGAAGAACGATAACGCGTAATACCTGAAAAACCGCGGTGAGTTCTTCGCGGGCAAGCCACGCTCCTACAGGTTTCGATTCGTTGCAAGTGCTCTCAAGCCTTGCTTGCCGGTTTCGCTGCACGTTTGGTGCCGGTCGAAGACTTGCGTTTGGCCGGTTTGCGTTTGTTTTTCCACGGTATGGCGCCACGCCCGGCCGGGCTTGCCGGCCCGTTGATGGTCAGGTTCAGGCCGGCGCAACGTGCCACCTGCTTGCTCATCCACGCCGCCTGTTTGGTGACGAATTCTTCCAGGCTCATTTCACCGCTCTGCACCATGTCCAGGGCCTGCTCCCAGATCGCCGTGGTGCCGGGATCGGCAATCGCGCGCGGCACGGCATCGATCAGGCTGAACGCTGCCGGTGTCGCCGCCAGGGCCTTGCCGTTCTTGATCAGGTAGCCGCGGTCCAACAGGCCCTGGATGATCGAGGCGCGTGTGGCTTCGGTGCCGATGCCGGTGGTGTCCTTGAGCTTTTGCTTGAGCAGTGGATCTTCCACCAGTTTGGCGACATTCTTCATCGCCTTGATCAGATCGCCTTCGGTGAATGGCTTTGGCGGCTGGGTCCAGAGGTCCTTGAGCTTCACATCGGCCACTGCGCAGTCACGCCCTTCGGCCAGTACCGGCAGTGTTTGTGGTGCCGGTGCTTCGCGGCCCTTGGCGGGTGCGAGGGCCTCGGGCAGGGCGCGTTTCCAGCCGGGCTCGACAATCTGCTTGCCCACCGCGCGCAAGGCTTCACCGGCGCAATCGAAGTCGGCCTGGGTCCGATCGTATTCATGGTTGGGCAGGAACTGCGCCAGGTAACGTGCACGAATCAGGGTGTAGACCGCCCGTTGTTTGCCTGCCAGTCGCTCGAGATTTTTCGCCGCTGCAGTGGGAATGATGCCGTGGTGAGCGCTGACCTTGGCATCGTTCCAGGCCCGTGAGCGGCGCTGGGGCTCCAGGTGATCGTGCAAGGCGTTCAGGGCCGGGTCGGCCAGCCTCAGCGCAGCAAGAATACTTGGGGCTTCACTGTGCTGACTCAGGGGCAGGTAGCCGCAGTCGCTGCGCGGGTAGGTAATGACTTTGTGGGTTTCGTACAGCGCCTGGGCGATATCGAGGGTTTCCTGGGCGCCGAGCCCGAGCTTCTTCGAGCAGACTTCCTGCAACGTGCCCAGGTCGAACGGCAAAGGCGCGACTTCGCGCATGCGTTCGGTGCGCAGTTTGATCACCCGAGCGCTTGCGGCGTTGCCCATTGCGTAGGCTGCCTGTTGCGCCAAGGCCTGATTCAGGCAGCGATCCTGATCATCGCAAGCGTCGGAGGCCGCGCGCCATTGGGCGGTGAAGGCGGTGCCGTCGTGCAGCAGTTGCACATCGATCGCCCAATAAGCGACCGGGACGAAATCGGCAATGCTGCGATCGCGATCCACCACCAGGCGCAAGGTCGGCGTCTGCACCCGACCGACCGGCAACACACCCTGATAGCCGGACTGACGCCCCAACAGGGTGAACAGCCGACTCATGTTCATTCCAATCAACCAGTCGGCCCGGGAGCGCCCCAATGCCGAATGATAAAGGCTGAACGTCTCGGCCCCTGGCTTGAGCGCCGCCAGTGCCTTGCGGATCGATGCATCGTCCAGCGCCGACAGCCACAATCGCCGGATCGGCCCGCGATAACGGCAATGTTCCACCAGCTCCCGGGCGATCATCTCGCCCTCACGGTCGGCGTCGGTGGCAATCACCAGTTCACTGGCCTCGCCGAGCAAGCGTTTGACCGCCTTGTACTGGCTGGCCGTGCGCGGTTTGACGGTCATCTTCCATTTTTCGGGAATGATCGGCAGATCCGCCAGCACCCAACGCTTGTAACGCGCGTCATAGGCATCCGGCGGTGCGGTTTCCAGCAGATGGCCGATGCACCAGGTCACCGTGACACCCGTTCCCAGCCAGCAGCCGTCGCCCCGGCGCTTGGCGCCGAGCACGGCCGCGATGTCTTTGGCCTGGGAGGGTTTTTCACAGAGGTACAGCTGCATAACCACCATCATCAATCAGTGTTCGAGAGGTGCACAGAATGGCGGCTGATGAGCGATGGAGCAATCTTTATCTGTATGGATGTACAGCTTGAGCTGTTGCGGTTGATGACAGCAGTCAGTCCACCACAAACAACCTGGCGCCCATGGCGGTGGATGAACGATGCGCTTCGGCATTGTCCGCCACTTGATAGCTCATGCCCGGCGTGAGAACGAAGACTCGACCGTCTTCCAGTTCAGTGTGCAGTTCCCCCTCCAGGCAAAACAGCACATGCCCCTTTGAGCACCAGTGATCGGCCAGATACCCCGGCGTGTATTCGACGATGCGCACTCGAATCGCGCCGAACTGCCGGGTGCGCCACAGGGCGCTGCCAGTCTCGCCCCGGTGTTCAGTGGGTTCGATTTGCGACCAGTCGGTGGTGCCGAAGGGGATGTTGGCAATGTCCATGCTGCTCTCCAGGTTGAGGCATGCTGTTTTGGGACCTCACTGTAGCCCAAGCAAGCTCCGTTCGGCTGTGAAGCAGTCGCGATACCGAAACATGAGGTATACCTGTCGGATCGCAATACAGCGCCGCAGCGACAGAGGATCCTACTCTATGAAAGCCCCCGGACCCGGTAATCCCATCGCCATCAGCCCTCAACCCGGCTGCGTGGTGGTGAAGTTCCATGGCATACAAGTGGCGTCATCCACTCGGGCGCTGGTCATGCATGAGGCCAATTATCCTCCGGTGTACTACATCCCGCGGGAGGACATCGCCGAACAATATTTCGCCCGCACCGACCACACCAGCTATTGCCCGTACAAGGGCGATGCCAGCTATTTCAGCCTGCAAATCCCCGGGCATGAAGGGGCCAATGCGGTATGGAGTTATGAGCACCCGAAGGTGTCAGTGGCGCAGATCGGCGGGTATGTGGCGTTTTATCCTGAAGAAGTGACGTTTGAGGTGCTTGATACCTGAGGCGTAGGGACTTGTTGCCTGAACGCAATCCATGTGGGAGCGGGCTTGCTCGCGAAGGCGGTGTGTCAGGCAACATTGATGTCGACTGACACTCCCTCTTCGCGAGCAAGCCCGCTCCCACAGGTAAGCCTGGGCTAGAGGTTCGTGCCGTCAGTTCTTGTCCAGATCCACATCCTTCGTCTCACGCAAACACATCATCCCTACCACCAGGCTCACCCCGGTAATCACCACCGGGTACCACAGCCCGTAGAAAATATCCCCGGTGTACACCACCAAGGCAAACGACACCGTCGGCAGGAAACCACCGAACCAGCCGTTGCCGATGTGGTAGGGCAGGGACATGGAGGTGTAGCGGATGCGGGTCGGGAACAGTTCGACCATCAGCGCCGCCAGCGGGCCGTAGCACATGGCGGAGATGATGATCAGTGCGACGATCAGCGCCACGATCATCGGTTTGTTGATCAGCTGGGTGTCGGCTTGTGACGGATACCCGGCCAGGGTTACTGCGCCGCGCAGGGCGGCTTCATCGTAGCCATCGATTTTCACCTCGCCGATGCTCACCTGCACGGTGCTGCCGGCCGGTGCCGCTTCGCTGTTGTAGGGCAAGCCCTGTTTGACCAGGAAGGTTTTGACCTTGTCGCACGGGCTATCAAATTTTGCCTTGCCCACCGGGTCGAACTGGAAGGTGCAGGTGGCCGGGTCAGCCAGCACGGTGATCGGTGCCTGGCGGCTGGCCTGGTCGATGGCCGGGTTGGCGTAGTGGGCCAGGGTCTTGAAAATCGGGAAGTACAGCGCGGTGGCCAGCAGCAGGCCGATCATCAGCACCGGTTTGCGCCCGACCTTGTCCGACAGCCAGCCGAAAAAAATGAAGAACGGTGCGCCGATGATCACGCTGACGATCAGCAAACTGTTGGCCAGCGCCGGGTCCATTTTCAGGAACTGGGTGAGGAAGAACAGCACATAGAACTGCGCCGCGTAGAAGGTCACTGCTTGCCCGGCGTTGATGCTGAACAGCGCAATCAGCACCACTTTGAGGTTGTCCCATTTGCCGAAGGAATCGCGCAGCGGCGACTTGCAGAGTTTGCCTTCTTCTTTCATTTTCACGAACGCAGGCGACTCATGCAGGCTCAGGCGAATCCAGGTCGAGATGCCCAGCAGCACGATCGAAAACAGAAACGGAATGCGCCAGCCCCAGACTTCGAACTGGTCACCGGTGAAGTAGCGGCAGCCGAGCACCACCAGCAGCGACAGCAGCAAGCCGAGGGTGGCAGTGGACTGAATCCAGCTGGTGTGGAAACCGCGTTTGCCCATCGGTGCGTGTTCGGCGACGTAAGTGGCAGCGCCGCCGTACTCTCCGCCCAGTGCCAGACCCTGAAGCATACGCAGCACCACGAGGATGATCGGCGCGGCGATGCCGATGCTCGCGTAGGTCGGCAGCAAGCCCACGCAGAAGGTCGCCAGCCCCATCAGAACGATGGTCGCGAGGAACGTGTATTTACGCCCGATCATGTCCCCCAAGCGTCCGAACACCAGCGCACCGAACGGCCGCACGATGAAGCCGGCGGCGAAGGCCATGAGCGCGAAGATGAACGCCGTGGTGTCGTTGACCCCGGCGAAGAACTGTTTGCTGATGACCGCCGCGAGGGCGCCGTAGAGGAAAAAGTCATACCACTCGAACACCGTCCCGAGGGACGAAGCGAAAATGACTTTTTGGGTTTCCTGACTGGTGCCGGCGCTGCGGACGGCTTCCATGGGCTGAACATGTTCTGACATATCGGTATCCCTCACAGTGATTGTTTTTGTTGTTCCACTGTCGGCGCCAGCCTTGTGGGCGGGTGCCGCGTTTATCCATAAAGCGGGGTGTACGTCGATCTTTGTAGGAGCGAAGCTTGCTCGCGAAGGCGTCAGACCTGACACACCGCGTCATCGTTCTTCGCGGGCAAGCCTCGCTCCTACAGTTGGTTGCTCAGCAGTTCCTTCTGCGGGTTGAGGCTCCTTGTGCTGGGGCTGAGCATCAGTTGCGCAGCCTTCTCAGCGATCATCAACGTCGGCGAACAGGTATTGCCCGAGGTGATGCGCGGCATGATTGAAGCATCGGCGATGCGCAGGCCCGGAATACCGTGAACGCGCAGCTCGGCGTCGACCACCGCATGCGCATCGTTACCCATCCGGCAGGTACCCACCGGGTGGAAAATCGTCGTGCCAATCCGGGCGGCGGCTTCGTGCAATTGTTCTTCGCTCTGCAAGCTGTCGCCGGGCAGGTACTCGATCGGTTTGAACGCTTGCAAGGCGGGCGCGGAGACGATGCGGCGGGTCAGGCGGATGGCATCGGCTGCCACTCGCAAGTCTTCGGGATGGCTCAGGTAGTTGGGCTGAATCAGCGGCGCTTCCCGTGGGTCGGCAGAGCGAATGTCTATTCGGCCACGGCTTTGCGGGCGCAGATCGCAGACCGACGCAGTGAAGGCGGGGAAGGCGTGCAGCGGCTCGCCAAAACGCTCCAGGGACAACGGCTGTACGTGATATTCGAGGTTCGCCGAGGTCTGTTCCGGTCCCGAACGGGCGAAGGCGCCGAGTTGGCTCGGCGCCATGGACAGCGGGCCGCTGCGGTCATACAGATAACGCAGGCCCATGCCCATCTTGCCCCACAGCGTGCCGGCGATCTGGTTCAGGGTGCGGGCGTTTTCCAGTTTGTAGATCAGCCGCAGTTGCAGGTGATCCTGCAGGTTGCCGCCCACACCGGGCAGCTCATGGGCAACGCCAATGCCCAGTTTTTGCAGCAGCGGGCGAGGGCCGATACCGGAACGCTGGAGAATGCCCGGTGAACCGACGGAACCCGCACACAGCACGATTTCCTTACGCGCCTTGAAGGTTTTCGCCTGGCCTTGCCAACGTGCGCTGACCGCCGAAGCACGGCCGTTTTCCAGCAGCACGCGGTCCACTTCGACGTCAGTCAACACCGTCAGATTGGCGCGCTGGCGGATCGGTTTGAGAAATGCCTTGGCCGCGTTCCAGCGCACTCCGGCTTTTTGATTGACCTGGAAGTAGCCGCAGCCTTCGTTGTCGCCCTGATTGAAGTCATCGACGCTGGCGATGCCGCTTTGCTCGGCCGCCGTGCGAAACGCATCGAGGATCGGCCACGACAGACGCTGCCGCTCGACTCGCCATTGCCCGGCAGCACCGTGAAATTCCGAGTCGCCGGCAAAATGGTTTTCGCTTTGTTTGAACAGGGGCAGTACGTCTTGCCAGCTCCAGCCAACATTACCCTCGGCCGCCCAACCGTCGTAATCGTCAGCCTGGCCACGCATGTAGATCATGCCGTTGATCGAGGAACAGCCGCCGAGCACCTTGCCGCGCGGGTAGCTCAGGGCGCGACCTTGCAGGCCCGGTTGCGTTTCGGTCTTGAAGCACCAGTCGGTGCGCGGGTTGCCGATGCAGAACAGGTAACCGACGGGAATGTGAATCCACGGGTAGTTATCGCGACCGCCGGCTTCGAGCAGCAACACGCGATGCTGCGGGTTGGCCGACAGTCGATTGGCCAGCAAACAACCGGCCGGCCCGGCGCCGACCACGATGTAGTCGTATTCATCAAGGGAAGTCTGCATCCCTGACCTCTATTGTTGTTCTTGTTGTCGGTCATCCTAGTTGTTAGCTTTCGTTAAAAGAATGTTAGTTTTTACGCAGCTGCTGTGCGTTTTTAAACAGCGTCGTTAACGGCATAACGTCAAGGATGGTTCATGTTCGACTGGAATGACCTGCGGTTTTTTCTCGAATTGCAGCGCAGCGGCCGCTTGCTGACCGCCGCGCGCCGCTTGAACACCACTCACGCCACCGTGGCCCGGCACATCGAAGCCATCGAAAAAAGCCTCGGCACTGCGCTGTTCGTCCAGCATGCCCAGGGCTACGAACTGACCCCGGCCGGCGAAGCACTGCTCAAACACGCCGAGGCCATGGAAAACGTCGCGCTGCTGGCTCAGGAAGAAATCACCCAGTCATCCGCGCCGCTGGGCAAGATCCGGGTCGGGGTGACAGAAGGGCTGGGCATTATGTTCCTCGCCAGCCGTATGAACGGGCTGTTCGAACGCTATCCAGGGCTGGAAGTAGAACTGGTGGCGGTGCCGCGCTTCGTCAGCATTCTCAACCGTGAAGCCGAGATCAGCATCCACCTCGAACGCCCATCCGCTGACATGTTGGTCACCCGCAAACTCACCGACTATCGCCTGGCGCTCTACGCCAGCCAGGCCTATTTGGACCGTTCGCCACCGCTGCGCAGCCGCGAGGACCTCGGTCGCCATGCGTGGATCGGCTACGTCGACGACTTGCTGTTCAGCCAGGAACTGATGTTCCTCAACAGCTTCTGCCGCAACCCCCAGGTGGTCTTTCACAGCACCAGCGTCATCGCCCAGCAACAGGCCGCCCGCTCGGGCCTGGGAATCGCCGTGCTGCCGTGCTACATGGCCAGCGCCGATCCCCAACTGGTGCCGTTGTTGCCGGATGAAAGCGTCCAGCGCAGTTACTGGATCAGTACGCGGCGCGAGCTGCACAAATCCGTGCGATTGCGGGTGCTGTGGGATTACGTGGTGGAGTTGTGTGAGCGTGAGCAACATCTGCTGCAAGGCTCCATTCCCCTGTAGGAGCGAGGCTTGCCCGCGAAGAACGATAACGCGGTGTGCCAGACCTTACGCCTTCGCGGGCAAGCCTCGCTCCTACAGAGGCATCCGCCGCGAGTGAGGCTGCGTTTCGCCCACAGTCCATTTAAACAAGAGAAATCGCGATCGTTTAAATGAAGCTTGCCGTTACCATCCTAAGGCTACAACGTCTTGCGCCACCCCCTACACGTAAGACAGAATCCGCCAGCTTGTGCGTCTAGGGGGCCGTCGGTAACTTGATTCCCGTCACTGCCCATCAGTGATCGGGTCTGCAAGCTCGCCGGAATACCAGTCGCATAGCCCTGCCAAAGGACGCTCGTTTATGTCCTCGAAATGGCGGCTTTGTGCGGGAGATCTTCGGATCTGCCGGGTTCCTGGTTTCCCGGTCTTGCAGACCCGCACATAGCTGCCACCCATCATCTGCAAGTGATGTTGGTAGCTCCTAATGAACAATCAGGAGTTTCACCATGATTAAACCTACGCCCAATCCGCCGGACACCGATCCGATATCCCCGTACGAACCCAATTCAAACAAACTCAACGAGGCCGCCGAACGCGCCCTCGACTTCCACTTCCCATCGAATGCCGACATCAAAGCCACCGCGCGTAAACCCAGCAAACTGTTTGCCGTGGACCCAGAGGCGACTACCGAAACCCTGGCGGTTTTTTTGGTCGAGACGCTGGCCTCGGTCGATGTGATGGTCCATCAGTTGGTGGATCATCTGGAGGGTGAATCGCGCTACGCCCTGCTGGGCATTTCGAACAGCATCATGGTCGCGGAGATCACGGCGAACCGGGTGCTGGATAAAATCAATACACCTTAGAAATATGAACTCCACTCCCCATAGATGTAGGAGCGAGGCTTGCCCGCGAAGAGCGATGACGTGGTGTGCCAGACCTGACGCCTTCGCGGGCAAGCCTCGCTCCTACAAGGGATTGTGTTTAGGCGTACGGCTGTAGTCACTCAGCCATTGGGCGGCAGCTCGCGGTTGGTCCGTTGCACAGAGCTGTGGTTCTGGCCATCAGGAATCGACAGGGTCGCCCGCAGCCCGCCTTCCGGTAGATTGACCAAGGTAATCCGCCCACCCAGCCGCGTCGCAATGGTGCTGACGATGGTCAGTCCCAACCCCGCGCCCCCGGTATTTCCGCGGCTGTAAAAACGTTCGAACAACCGTGCGCGATCCGCTTCGTCGATGCCAGGCCCCTGGTCCTGGACGCTCAAGTTGTAGAACCCGTCGTCCCGGCTCAATTGCACCGTGATGACGCCATGCTCCGGCGAAAAATTCGCGGCGTTGGTGACCAGATTGTTCAGGGCGATATCGATGTCGGCGGCGTCGGCGAGGACTTCAAAAGGCTGGTCAGCGACATCGAAGGCCAGCTCCAGGTTCTTGCTCAATAACCAGGGCGTGAGTTGGGCCAGACTGGCGCGCACCGTTTCGCTCAGGTCGATGCTTTGCTCCACCGGCGCCACGGCCTTGGGTTCGAGACGGGCCATGGTCAGCAGCTGATTGACCAGGCGACTGGTGCGGTCGACCCCGGCAATCAGAAACGCCAGGGACTCACGACGCTCCTGTTCCGTGCCGGCTTCCTGCAGGTTTTGCGCATGCACCCGCAGCACGGCCAGCGGCGTGCGTAATTCGTGAGCGGCGTCGGCGATGAAGCGCCGTTCGCGGCCAAGCACCTCTTGAATTTGTGCGAGCATGCGGTTGAGCGCTGCCTGCATCGGTTCCAGTTCGCTGGGCAACGGGGTCAGTTGCAACGGCTCCAGAGAACCGCTGTGCCGTGCCCGCAACGTTTGCGCCATATTGGCCAGGGGTTTGAGCCCCCAGCCAATAGCCAGCCAGACCATGGCCGCCAATATCAGGCTGCCCAACACATTGGGCCACAGGGTATGACGCACGATCCGGTCTACCAGGTCCGCACGCACGTCGTCCCGTTCACCGACCCAGATGCGCAGGTCATTCTGTTTGTCTTCGAGCATGAACACCCGCCAATGACGGTTGTGCAGATCCACCACATCGCTGAAACCGGATTTCGTCGGCGGCGCCGTGAAGGAGGGCGCACTGGCGGTGTGCACCAGTACTTCGCCCTTGCGATTCCACACCTGAAAGGCAATTTTGCTTTCATAGGGATGACCATCGACTCTCGGCACCGCTTCACTCAAGGCCTTGTTGAACGCTTGATACAGTTCGGCGTGTTCATTGCTGGCCAGCGGCATGCGCATCACACCCTGCAACAGCCGGGCGTTCTGGGCCAGTTGGGCGTCGTAGACTTCGGCAATTTCGTGATTGCTGTCGTGCAGGTTGAGCACGCTGATGATCGCCAGACCCGTCAACATCAGGCCGATGATCAGCGTCAGGGTGCGACGCCGGATCGAAGTCATCGACGCTCCTCCACCAGATACCCGACACCGCGAATGGTGCGGATCAGGTCGGTGGAGAACTTCTTGCGCAGGTGATGGATATGCACTTCCAGAGTGTTGCTTTCGGCTTCTTCGTTCCAGCCGTAAAGCAGTTGCATCAGGTGATCGCGGGTCATGACCCGGCCCGGAGGCGAGAGCAACTCGTGGAGCAGTTGATACTCCTTGGGCGTCAGCGCCACCGGTTCGCCTTGATAGCTGACTTGCTGGGTACCGGGGTTCAGGCTGATGCCGGCGTGCTCGATCAGCACTTGGGCGCGACCGGCGCTGCGTCGCAACAAGGCCCGCAGGCGAGCCTTGAGTTCGGCCAGGTCGAAGGGCTTGATCAGGTAATCGTCGGCCCCGGCATCCAGCCCGGCGATGCGGTCTTCGGTGGCATCCCGGGCGGTGAGGATCAGTACCGGCAGGTTGGAGCCGCTTTCGCGCAAACGGTGCAACACTTGCAAACCGTCCATGCGCGGCAGGCCGAGATCGAGCACGGCCAGGTCAAACGTCTCGCTGAGCAGCGAATGCAAGGCACTGCTGCCGTCTTGCAGCCAGTCGACGGTGTAACCCTCACGGCCCAGGGCCTGATGAATGCCCTCGCCGAGGGCCACGTCATCCTCGATCAGTAATAAACGCACGCGGACTCCTGTCAGTTGAGTTTTTTGTTCACGTCCACCAGTAACGCTTCGATCTCTTTGCGGCGCCCGGCATCGGCGCTTTCCCGGCCTGGGCGGGGGGCCGCTTGCAGGGCTTTTTGCAGTGCGTCCCTGGCTTCACCATAGCGCTTTTGACGGTAAAGGTGATCACCCCAGAAGTACAGACTGTCGATGCCGGCGGGATTCAGCTGCAAGGCCTGCTTTAACAGTTGTTCGGCCTTGTCGGCATCGCCGAAACCTAGGGGCCAACCGGGCACACGATCATACAGCGCGGCGAGACTGGTATAGGCCGAGCCTTGCAAGGCCTTGGGATCAATAGCGAGGGCTTTTTCCAGGTCAACTTTGGCGGCCTTGACCTTGCTCAGGGCGCCGAGGCCACCCTGGGCTCCGGCCCAACTGCTGGTGACAATGCCGGACCAGATCCACGCTTCGGCCAGGGATTGGCGTTCCTGGGTAAACGCCGAGGCTTGGGTCGCGAGTTTTTCGAAGGCCGCAGTGCGCTGGTCGGCGGGCAATTCGTATTGAATGTGCGCCCAGCTTTGCTGAATGCCATTGAGGCGCTGCTGATCGGCGGCGTCCAGCGCCCAGACGCTTTGGCTCAACACCCCGAACAGCAGGCAAGTGACGATTTTTTTCATGGTTTGAGACTCTCGTTATCGGGCTTCTGACTGAGGCGACGGATCAGCGGCAACTGCTTGCGCAAGCCGCGGTCCACCAGATGCGGCAACAGACTGTTCAGGCGAACGAAAAAGCGTTCCGGCCAGCCCAGGTATAAATCGCGCCGGTCACCGGCAATGGCGTGGATGACCGCCGAAGCGACAGTTTGCGGATCGTCGACATTGGCTTTGAGCGCATCGTTCAGCGCCTGGGCCGCCGGGCTGTTCATGCTGGTGTGGGTCGCCCGGGGGGCAACGTAAAGCACGCTGATCCGGGTGTCGGCCAGCTCCCGGCGCAGGGCTTCGGAGAAACCGCGCAGGGCAAACTTGGTGGCGCAATAGCTGGCGTAACCGGGGTAGCCGATGGAGCCGTAGGTCGAGCCGACGTTCACCACCATGGCGCTCTCGGCTTGCTTGAGCAGCGGCAGCAAAAGCTTGGTCAGGCAGATCGGCGCACTGATGTTCACCGCCAGCATCGCATTGATCTCGCTGTCATCGAGCTGTTCGAGCATGGCGAAGTGGTTGACCCCGGCGGCGTTGACCAGCAGGTTGATGCCACCGATGGCTTCGCCCGCAGCCAGCACTTTTTGTCGGTCGCCGGGGACGGTCAGGTCAGCGCCGACCCAACACAGGTGCAGCGGGTAGCGTTCGAGCAAGGGCTCCAGCGCCTCCCGGTGCCGGGACACGGCCAATACCCGCGCGCCACTGGCACACAGGGCGCTGGCGATGGCCAGGCCGATACCGCCGCTGGCTCCGGTCAAAACCACACGGGCTTCATGCAGCTGCATGCAGGTTCTCCCCATCGCGGGGCAGGCCGCGGAACATGTCGGTATAGAGCGTGTAAACGACCTTCGAGGCATGAATCACCGCGGCTTGATCCGCCGGGTCTTGGAGTGTGTTCATCAGCCGGCGGTAGGTCTGCATGTGTTCGATATCCAGCGAACCGTGGGAACTCAGGTAGCTGAAGGCGGTTTCCGGCAGCGCCAGGCGCTCGCGGATGCTGCCAGCCGCGTGGGTGGCCAGGGCAATGCTGGTGCCTTCCAGCACGTTGACCATGCCGAACAGGCCCACCGGGTTGTCCCGGGCAATCAGGTCGTAGAGGAAGCTGACCATCAACTCGATCGGCAGCGATGGACGACCGTCACGCACCGCCTCTTTGTCACCGCCACAGGCCGCGATGTCGTCGAGTACCCACTGTTCGTGGCCGTACTCCTCGTCGATGTACTCGCACACCGCTTTGCGTAGCCATTCCAGCCGCTGCGGCAGACGTGCGCCGCACGCCATCATCAACGGCACGGTATGGCGCACGTGGTAGTAGGCCTGGGCGAGGAAGGCGCGGTAGCTCTCCAGGCTGACCTTACCCTCAAGGGCATCGCGGATGATCGGCAGGTTGAACAACTCGTGGCGTTCCTGCTGGGTGGCTTCTTGCAGGGTGTCGAAAAAACTCATGATGCGGATTCCTCGGAAAAAATGAAGTCAGTGAGCTGCGCCCGGTAACGCTCGACGATGGCGTCGCGGCGCGGTCGGCCATTGGCCGTCAGCAAGCCATTGGCGGCGGTGAACGGTTGATCGAGACGGGTCCAGTGATGAACCTGGGCGTAATCGGGCAAGGCCTCGTTGGCCTGGGCCACGGCGGCGGCCAGCTCTTCATCGGTGCAGTCAGGCCGATGGGGCCAGAGCAGGGCGTGGTTGCTCGGCATCGCTTCGCCGTAGACGAACGCCTGAGCGATGTGACGACGCTGAGTGAGCTCGGCCTCGACCCATTCCGGATTGACGTTGCGGCCGAAACTGGTGACGAACTGATGCTTCTTGCGCCCGTTGAGGTAGAGAAAACCTTCCGGGTCGAACTCGCCGAGATCGCCGGTCGGCCACCAATCATCGCGCAAGGGTGCTTGCCCCAAGTAGCCGAGCAGGGTCGAGCCCTTGACCAGCACTTCACCATCATCGGCCAGGCGAATCTCGACATGGGGCAGGGGCCGGCCAACGCTACCAGGGCGGCGCGCGCCCGGGCGGTTGAGGCACACCACCGACGAGCATTCCGACAGCCCGTAACCCTCGTAGACCGGAATGCCGATGCGCTGGGCGCGATGCAGTAACTCTTCGGAAACCCGTGCTCCACCGACCGCGGCAAAACGCAACGATTGGGGGTTGAATGCTTTTTGCTCGGCGGCGCTGACCAGCATCAGCAGCAACTGCGGCACCAGGATCAGACTTTCCGGTTTTCGGGCGGCCAGACAACCCAACAGCCGCGGCACATCGACACCGCTGGCACCTTGAATGCCCAGGGTTTTCTGGCTCGGTACGCTCAAGGTCGCGCCGGCATACAGCGCGGCGTAACAACCGAGGTTTTCCAGCAGAATCGCCAGTGGCAGCAGCGCCAGGTGATGCCGTGGATCGGTGGGTTTGCTTGCCTGATCCAGCTCACGGGCCACTCGCAAAAGGCTCTCGGCGCTCAGGCACACGCCTTTGGGCGTACCGGTGGTGCCTGAGGTGAAGGTCAGTTTGGCGGTGCCTTCGGGTATCAGGTTCGGGCCGCTGAAGGGGCGACGCCAGAATTCGCCGGTCTTCTCGTAGCCGGCCTCTTGCAGTTCGGCCTCCAGTTCCGGTTCGGCAATCACCAGTGTCGCCTGGCTCTGTTGCAGGCAATGATTGCGTTGTGCCGGACTGAAGAAGGGCGGCAACGTCAGGCAGGTCAGGCCTTCGAACAGGACGGCCAGGTCCCAGAGCATCGCTTCGGTGCCATTGTCCAGGGCCAGCGCGACCACTTTGACGTGCTCATCGCGTAGACGCTGTTGGCGGTACATGACCTCGGCGTACAGCGTGGCGTAGTCCAGTTTCAACTGATCGCCCCACAAGGCGATGGCGTTGGTCTTGCGCTCGGCATGACTGCGCAGGGTCTGCTTGAACCGTTCCATTTCAGGCGACATGGCTGGACTCCTCAAGGGCCGTCGGCAATCCCAGGCGATTGAACAGACCGATATTGCGCAAATGGATGAAACCGGCGCGGATGTTGCCGACATGCACCCATGGCTGACTCTCGTAATAACTGCCCCAGAGGTGACGGTCGTCGCCCAGCCGCACAGGATCGGCGGCGCAGAGCGTCACCGGCTTCAAGCCCAGGCGATGAAAACTGTTCACCAGCCCGATGTTGCCGGTGAACGCCACCCATTCCAGCCCGCCCATGGCCAACAGGTAGGTGATGGCGATGATGCTCAGGCGCGCACTGCCGGTATCGCTGGCGGCGAGGTTACCGACCTCGACAATACCGTCCCGGTCCACGGGTTGACCGGCAGCGTCGCTGATCAGCGGATCAATCGCCTCGTCCAGATAACGCTCCAGGAACAAGGGTTCGGCACCGGCCAGTCGTACGCCAGCCACCGCACACAGCGTGCCTGACACATCGCTCATGCCGAACAGCTGCGGCATGAATTGGCGGATGTCGGCGCCGTGGGCCTTTCGAAAACGCTGCTGGATAAAGGCTTCGAAAACCGGACGCTGGGGATCGTCCGGCAAGGCTCTGGCCAGATTCATCTGCGGGGTTTCGGCTTGGCCGAAGTGCAGGGGCAGAGGGATGTTCCAGTCGAAATCGGGCATGGGCAAGAACGCCTCCCTGAGTAAGTTTGGGAGGAGTATCAAAGGCAATTCTTAACGGAGTCTGAAGGTGGCCCTTCAGATTGTCTTAAGACTGGACGGGCAGGGTGACGCCGGTCGGTTCGACGAAACCGGATCCAGGCTGTACGAAATGAGTCGGCAGCCGCCACCGATCTTCACGAGGCCCCGTATGACCCGAGATTCAGCAGTACACCGGTATGGAAAACTCTCGATCACCTTGCACTGGCTGATGCTGGTGCTGTTCGTCGGCGTTTATGGTTGCATCGAGATCAAAGGATTGTTGCCCCGTGGACATGCCCTGAAGGGCCTGTTTCTGGGGCTGCACGGCATATTCGGGGTGAGCATTTTTGTGCTGGTCTGGATTCGCCTGCTCGGGCGCCTCACGCCCCGGCCACCGATTACCCCGGCCCCGCCCACCTGGCAGACGGGCATCTCGCACCTCATGCACCTGGCGCTGTATGGGCTGATGATCGCTACGCCGCTATTGGCCTGGTTGATGCTGGCCGCCGGGGGCAAGCCGATGCCGTATTTCGGCTTTTTCCTGCCGGCGCCGGTTGCGGTTGATCCCGATCTGGCCAAGCAACTCAAGCATTGGCATGAATGGCTCGGCAGCACCGGCTATTGGTTGATTGGTTTGCACGCAGCGGCGGGGTTGTTTCATCACTACTGGGTCCGCGACAACACGCTCACACGCATGCTGCCGGGGGGCTCTGGTGTAGGTGTCAATGAGCGTCAGCGATAATTCGGGGTTGCCAGGTATACCGCGTTATCGTTCTTCGCGAGCAAGCCCGCTCCCACATTGGGTCTATGTCAGCCGCAAATCTTGTGGCTGACTCGGTCAATGTGAGAGCGGGCTTGCTCGCGAAGAGGCCCGCACAATCACCTCAAACCTTACCCGCTTCCTCTTCCAACTGATCCGACTCAAATAGTTTTGCCAATTCCGCCCGCGCTTCCTGGGCGGTCTGCATCACCTTGGCCGCATCGTCATACACCGCATGCTGGGCTTCCAGCACCTGTTCATCGTGATGGGTAAAGCGCTTGATCCGCGCATCCGCCTGGGCCTGTGTCAGCCCCAACCCGACCAGGGTCCGCCGGGTCATTTCCAGACTGGAGTAATAGGTTTCCCGCACCGCCTGAGCCCCGACATCCACCAACCGGTGCACATGCTGACGGTTACGCGCGCGGGCGATGATTTTGATGTGCGGATAAAGCTTATGCACCACCTCGGCCGTCTTGATGTTGGTGTCGGGATCATCGGTGGCGATCACGAAAAACTCCGCCTGCTCGACCTTGGCCGCGCTAAGGATTTCCGGGCGCATCGGGTCGCCATAGAACACCGGAACACCGCCGAAGCTGCGGGACAGTTCGATGGTTTCCACTGACGTGTCGAGGGCGACGAACTTGATGTTCTGCGCCCGCAGAATCCGCGCCACGATCTGCCCCATACGACCCATGCCGGCGATGACCACGCGCGGTGTGTCGGTGTCGATTTCGCGGAACTTCTCCGGCACCACCACGGGTTGAACCTTGGGGCTGACCAGTCGGGCGCACAACAGCAACAACAGCGGCGTCACGGCCATGGACAAGGTAATCGTCAGCACCAGCAAATCGTACAGGCGTGGCTCGAACAGCCCCTGATCACGGCCGATCTTGAACACCACAAATGCGAACTCACCACCGGCCGCCAGCACGATGCCGAGGCGAATCGCACTGACCTTGCCCAAACCTCCGGCCAGTCGACCGACAACAAACAGCAGCGGCAACTTGATGGCGATCAGCAACAGGGTCAGCCCCAGCACCACGACCGGCGCGCTCAGCAGCAGACTCAAATTGGCGCCCATGCCAACGCTGATGAAAAACAGCCCCAGCAGCAGGCCCTTGAACGGTTCGATCTGCGCTTCCAGCTCATGACGGTATTCGGAATCCGCCAGCAGCAAACCGGCGAGGAACGCGCCGAGTGCCATGGACACGCCGACCAGGTCCATCAGCCATGCCGTGCCGATCACCACCAGCAACGCGGTGGCGGTGGACACCTCCGGCAGACCGGTCTTGGCCACCACCCGGAACACCGGTCGCAGCAAGTACCGTCCGCCAATCACCACTACCGCGATACTGCCCAGCACCCGCAAGCCATGGTTCAAATCTTCGGCGGCACTGGTGGTGTGATCGCCGCCGGCCAGCAGCGGCACCATCGCAATCAGCGGGATCGCGGCGATGTCCTGAAACAGCAAAATCGCGAACGCCAACCGCCCATGAGGGCTGGTCAGCTCCTTGCGCTCGGCCAGGCTTTGCAAACCAAATGCAGTGGACGACAACGCCAGGCCCAGGCCCAACACGATGGCACTGTTCAAGGATTGGCCGAACACGAACAACGCCAGCACACCAATCACCGAACCGGTCAGCAACACCTGCGCCAGGCCCACGCCGAACACCGATTTGCGCATCACCCACAAGCGTCGCGGCGACAGCTCAAGGCCGATGATGAACAGCAGCAACACCACCCCGAGTTCAGAGATGTGGCTGACGCTTTGCGGGTTGCCGATCAAGCCCAGCACCGACGGCCCGATAATCACCCCGGCAAACAGATAACCCAACACTGCCCCCAGTTGCAGGCGCTTGGCCAAGGGCACGGTGAGCACCGCCGCGAATAAAAAGACGACAGCGGCTTGCAACAGGTTGCCTTCGTGGGGCATGGCGAAACTCCTGGGTGGGGCAGGCGAGAGCGGCGCTCGCCCGATTTTCAGCGGGGGCGTCAGGATAAAGGCTGGCGTCCATTCAGTCAGCAACGAGGTTATTGATCGAACTCCACGGCTCAGTGGGGCCATTGTTCGAGCAGAATCGAAACGAACTTCTCCGCCGCCGGCGATAACGATGCGCCCCGACGGTACACCAGGCCGAGTGTCCGGTTCACGACGGGGTCAGTCAGCGGGATGCTCACCAGTGTCGGGTGATCCGCCGCCGGCATCGCGAGACTCGGCATGGCGGAAACCCCAAGCCCGGCTTCGACCATGCCCAGCGAGGTGGACAAATGCTGCACTTCATAAAACCACTGCGGACGCCAGCTCAGGCCCGATAGAGCGTGGTCCAGCAACATGCGGTTGCCGCTCAGGCGCCCGACGCCGATCAACCGGTAATCGCTCAGTTCTGACCAGGTCACGGACGTTCGCTGGGCCAGTTCATGGTCACGACGGCAGGCCAGGACGAAGGGTTCGTTGACCAGTGAAACGAATTCGATGTCCGGGTGCTGGCCGCTCATCATGTTGATGCCGAAGTCGGCTTCCCCCCGCAACACTGCTTCGAGCCCTTCATTGGCGCTGAGGTCGAGCAAGCGGATGCGGATTTTCGGATAGCGTTCGTTATAAAGACGAATCACCGACGGCAGGAAGTAAAACGCAGCGGTTGGAATGCAGGCCAGGGTCACCTGACCGATTTGCCGTTCGGCCAATTCACGGATGTTCAGGATCGAATCGTCGAAGTCATCCAGTAATCGACGAGCCTTGGGCAGGAAGTCGCGACCGACGCTGGTCAGGCTGACCTTGCGCGTGGTGCGATCGAGCAACGTAGTCCCTAAACCCTCTTCAAGTTTTTTTATCCGCCGGCTCAAGGCTGGTTGCGACAGATGCAGTGCATCGGCAGCTTCGTGAAAACTCCCCAGTTCGGCGATTTTCACGAAAGATCGGATGTCCTGAAGCTCATATTCCATGTTTTATCTCGTTGGGGAGGGCGTTGGACCACGTTCTGAACGTTAAAACTTTCTTTTGTGAAACGCAATAATTGCTCCGATCTTTGCATTGGAAACACAATTACTTCCCTGTCACTCTTGTTTGCAAGACATCAATTACCCCGATTGATTAACAAGAGTTAGTGGCCATGCAACGAATTCCTTGTGTGCTGATGCGCGGTGGTACCTCAAAGGGACCGGTATTTCTCGCCTGGGATCTGCCGGTTTCGGTTGAAGAGCGCGATGAGTTGTTGCTCTCGGTGATGGGCTCCGGTCACGAACTGGAGATCGACGGCATCGGCGGCGGTAGCCCGCAGACCAGCAAGGTCGCCATCGTCAGCCCTTCGTTACATCCCGATGCCGATGTTGATTACTTGTTCGTTCAGGTCATGGTGTCCCAGCGTCGGGTGGATACCGCCCCGAACTGCGGCAACATGCTCTGCGCGGTCGGGCCGTTTGCCATCGAGCAAGGCCTGGTCAAGGCGGTCGGTGAGCTAACCCGCGTGCGGATTCGCAATCTCAACACCGGCACCTTCGTTACCTCTGACGTGCAGACACCAAACGGCAAAGTCAGCTATGAAGGTGACACCGCCATCGATGGCGTGCCAGGCAGCGCGGCACCGGTTCAACTGACATTCCTTGACGCAGCGGGCAGCAAGACCGGCAAGCTGTTTCCAACCGGCAGCACCCAGGACTGGTTCGACGACATTCCGGTGACCTGTATCGACATGGCCATGCCCATGCTGATCATCGAGGCGCGTCACTTGGGCAAACGCGGCGATGAAACTCCGGCCGAGCTGGATGCCGACAAAGACTTTATGCGCCGTCTCGAAGCTCTGCGGTTGCGGGCCGGCATGGCCATGGGGCTGGGCGACGTCAGCGACAAGGTCATCCCCAAGCCTGTGCTGGTTGCACCGGCCAAGGCCGGTGGCACGTTGCAGGTTCGTTACTTCATGCCGCACAACTGCCACCGTGCGCTGGCCATTACCGGTTCCATCGGTCTGGCCACCGCGTGTGTCACTGAAGGCAGCGTTGTGGCACACATGCTCGGTCATACCGGTGGGCCGCGTCTGCAACAGGTGCGGATCGAGCACCCGAGCGGCGGCATCGATGTCGTGTTGTCCTACACCGGTAAAAACGGTGAGACAATCCGCGCCTCTGTTGTTCGTACCGCACGAAGACTGTTTTCCGGCTTTGTGTATGCCCCGGTTTCCCAACGGCTCGCCGGGTAGTCTTCCCGCGCAGTCACTGTCGTTTTGCATCAGAACAATTCTAAAAATGGGTGATGCCATGAAAGTTGTTAAATCGCTCTACTTCCAGATCCTCTGCGCCGTGCTACTGGGCGTCGTGGTCGGACACTTCTGGGCTCAGCAGGCCATTGCCCTCAAACCGTTGGGTGATGCCTTCATCAAGCTGATCAAAATGATGATTGCGCCAGTGGTGTTCTGCACCATCGTCACCGGCATCGCCGGGATGAGCGACAAACGCTCCCTTGGCCGCTTGCTGAGCAAGACCATGCTGCTGTTTCTCGGGCTGACGGTGATCAGCCTGTTCATAGGCCTGGTCGCGGTCTACGTGTTCAAGCCGGGCGTGGGCATGAACATCGATCCGAGCCAATTGAGTACGGCAGGTCTATCCCAGTACACCGAGTCTGCGGCGAAGCTTGGGGTGGTCGAGTTTTTCATGCACATCATCCCTGACACCTTTATAGGTGCGTTCAGTAAAGGTGAAGTGCTGCCGGTGCTGTTTATCGCGGTGCTGTGCGGTTTCGCCCTGTCTTCCCTGGGCGACCGTGGAAAGCCAGTGCTCGATGTACTGGAAGCGGCATCGCAGATGGTCTTCAAGATTTTTTCCTACTTGATGCGTTTTGCGCCGATCGGTGCCTTCGGGGCACTGGCGTTCACCGTCGGACAGTACGGCATCACCTCGCTGGGTTCGCTGGCAAAGTTGATCATGACCTTGTACGTCGCCTGCGCCTTCTTCGTCTTTGTGGTGCTGGGAAGCATTTGCCGCGCCCACGGCTTCAGCCTGTGGAAGCTGCTGCGTTACCTGCGCGAAGAGTTCCTGGTGGTGTTGGGAACGTCCTCCACTGAGCCGGTCATGCCACGCATGCTGGAGAAACTCCAGGCCCTGGGTTGCAGCAAGGGTGTAGTGGGGCTGGTGCTGCCGACGGGGTACTCGTTCAACCTCGATGGCACGGCGATCTACCTGTCTCTGGCGGCAATTTTCATTGCCCAGGCCTGCAACATTGATCTGACCATGACCCAAACCTTGACCATGCTGGCAATCATGTTGCTGTCGTCCAAGGGCGCGGCGGGGGTGACTGGCAGCGGTTTCGTGGCGCTGGCTTCCACGCTCACGGTGATCCATGACATTCCGCTGGCTGGTCTGGCGCTGTTGATCGGGATCGACCGTTTCATGTCTGAAGCACGGGCCTTGACCAGTCTGGCCAGTAACGCCGTGGCGACTGTGGTGATCTCTATCTCCGAGAGCGCCTGCGACCGTCAGGTCCTGCTCGATACCCTGGACGGTAAAACACCGGTTGTCCCGGGTGTGGATCAAAGCTGGGACCGCGTCGGGACCACCACGCACATTTAGTCCTGCGTAAACGCTGCAAACACTAACCTTTTTACTACCCGCTGCCGGGCGTCGCCGATCGCGTCGCCTGACGGGCTCGGAGTCGTTCGCCTGCGCGTCGGCCACACAATCCATAACAACAAGAGAGTTGCCTTATGCTTGCCTTACTCGGCTTGGCCATGGTGGTTGTGTTCACCTTTCTGATCATGACCAAACGTCTGTCACCGATCGTTGCGTTGACCGTTGTTCCGATGGTCTTTGCGGTTATCGGCGGTTTTGGCGGGACTACCGGCAAAATGATGCTTGATGGCCTGAAAATGGTCGCACCGTCGGCGGCGCTGCTGCTGTTCGCGATTCTGTTTTTCGGTTTGATGATCGACTCGGGGCTGTTCGATCCGCTGATCCGCAAGATTCTCAAGCGGGTCAACGGCGACCCGATGAAAATCGCGGTCGGCACTGCGCTGCTGTCGCTGACTGTCGCCCTGGACGGTGACGGCACGACCACTTACATGATCACCTGCGCGGCGATGCTGCCGTTGTACAAGCGCATCGGCATGAACCCGATGATTCTGGCGACCATCGCCATGCTGTCACTGAGCATCATGAGCGGCATGACCCCTTGGGGCGGCCCGGCGACCCGGGCGATTGCCGCGCTGGGGCTGGATGCCGGGGCGTACTTCATTCCGTTGTTGCCGACCATGGTCGGTGGCGCCGCGTGGGTGGTGTTCACCGCGTTCCTGCTGGGCCGCACCGAGCGTAAACGCATCGGCAATACCCAACTGCAGAGTGGTGGCGGCGATTGCTACATCAAAGCGATTCTTGAGGATACGCCGCACAAGCGTCCGAAACTGGCCTACGTCAACCTGTTGCTGGTAACTGCGGTGATGGTTGCGCTAGTGATGGGGATCATGCACTCGGCGATCCTGTTTCTGATCGGCTTCGTGCTGGCGCTGATGATCAACTACCCGCAGCTGGACATTCAGAAGGAACGCATTCTCGCCCACTCCGGCAACGCCATGACCGTGGTGCTGCTGGTATTCGCGGCTGGTATTTTCGCCGGGATTTTCTCCGGTACCAAAATGGTCGACGCCCTGGCGCAAACTCTGGTGGACTGGATTCCACCGTCTTGGGGGCACCTGTTCCCGCTGGTGGTGGCGATCACCAGCATGCCGTTGACATTCGTGCTGTCCAACGATGCTTATTACTTCGGTGTGGTGCCGATCCTCGCCAACGCGGCGGCGGCCTATGGGATCGATCCGGTGGAAATCGCCCGGGCGTCGATTCTTGGCCAACCGGTGCACCTGATGAGCCCGCTGGTGGCTTCGACCCTGTTGCTGGTGGGGATGGTCGATCGCGACATCGGCGACTTCCAGCGCGCCACCGTCAAATGGGCGGTGCTCACCTCCCTGGTGGTCACCGCGCTGGCTCTGCTGACCGGTGCCTTGACGCTGTTCTCCTGATTCACCCCTGACTCGCCGCTGATAGAACTCCACGCTCCCGATGACGGGTGCGCGGCCACGTGCATCCTTAAAAACAACAATATGAGTAGTTCGACATGACCCATTTTCTGACTCGCGGGGCTTTTCTTCCTCTTCTGGGCGTGTTGCCGGTGGCCACTGCCGGTGCGAGTGATTTCATCGACGACAGCAAGTTGAAGCTGCAACTGCGCAACGTTTATTTCAACGAAAACTTTCGCGATGAGCATGGCTTGAGTGCGCGCTCCGCCAGAACCGCCAAAAGTGAGCGCACCGAGTGGGCCCAAGGGTTCCTGCTGGATTTTCAGTCGGGTTTCACCCCCGGCACTATCGGTTTCGGGGTCGACGCATTGGGCCTGCTGGGTGTCAAACTCGATTCCGGGCGTGGCCGCAGTGGCACCGGTCTGTTGCCGGTACACGATGACGGTCGCGCCGCCGATGAGTTTGCCAGCGCCGGGGCTGCGGCCAAGGTCAAACTGGCCAAGACCACCCTCAAGTACGGCACCCTGCTGCCCAAAACTCCGGTACTGATCTATAACGATGCGCGCTTGCTGCCGCAGACTTATGAGGGAGGGCAAGTCAGCAGCACCGACATCGAAAACCTGACCCTGACTGGCGGTCATCTGGACCGATTCAAGCTGCGCGATTCCACCGACAGCGTGTCGATTGTTCCTGACGGATACTCAGGCGACAAAGGTGGCGATTTCACCTACGCCGGTGGTGATTACAAACTCGGCAAGCACACCCGTCTGAGTTACTTCTATGGTGAACTGGAAAACTTCTATCGCCAGAACTTTGCCGGCATCCAGCACGATCTGCCATTGGGCCCCGGGGTGTTGACCGGCGACCTGCGTTATTTCAGCAGCAATGACGCGGGCCGTGCCTACGCCTCGAAAATCGATAACGACATGCTCAGCGGTCAGCTGTCCTACGCGGTGGCGGGGCACACCTTTGGCGGCGGTTATCAACAACTCAGCGGTGACGCCGGGTTGCCATACATCAGCGGTGCGACGGTGTACTCATTCAGCAACGTCGGCATCGGCAAGTTCATCGAAGAGGACGAGAAGACCTGGATGCTCAGTTACGGTTACGACTTTGCACCGGTGGGCGTGCCGGGACTGACGTTCATGACCCGTTATCTCAAAGGCAACGACGGCAAGTCCGACACCAACATCAAAGAGTCCGAACGCGACACGGAACTGGCCTATGTGGTCCAGAGCGGCACGTTCAAGGGGGTTGGCGTAAAGCTGCGCAACTATGTCTACCGTTCGGACTTCGCGCGTGGACGTGACAGCAATCGGATCTACTTCACCTACGACATTGCTCTCTGGTAGGGCGCCGTGGCGCCTGCGTCAGACCCGGCTCACCGTCTGCTCACCCAACCGATACTGATTATTCCCACTGCGCTTGGCCTCATACATCGCCAGATCGGCAATATGAATCAACCGGTCCATGCTCGGCGCATGGTCCGGGAATACCGCCACGCCAAGACTGGTGCCGATGTGGCGCTGGTCGGTGCCAATGGTCACCGGCGGTGAGAGTTCGACGAAAATTTTCTGGCAGATACTGCGAGCTTCGTCCTGCAAGTTGATGCCTTGGGGGAGCCCCTGGAGGATGACCACGAACTCGTCGCCACCGATTCGCGCGACGGTGTCGGTTGAACGCAGGATTCGCTTCAGGCGTGTGGCGGTTGTGATCAGCACGCGGTCGCCGGCCGCATGGCCATAGTGGTCGTTGATCGCCTTGAACCCATTGAGGTCGACAAACACCAGTGCCACCCGCGTGGCGCTGAGGCGGGCCTGTTCCAGGGCATCGGACAGGCGTTCTTCGAGCACCAGGCGATTGGGCAGGCCGGTGAGCGGGTCGTAATGGGCCAGGTGTTGCAGGTAACTGGCGGAGGCCTTTTCTTCGGTGATGTCGCGCACCACGCCCATCATCTTGATCGTGGCGTCATGGTCGTTCTTGACCACATTGCCGGTTTCCCGCAGCCAGCGGATGCTGCCATCCGGCCAGACCACGCGGTATTCCTCGTCGTGGTTTTCACCAGTTTCCAGGCAACGCAATTCGCCGGCGCGGACCTTGACCCGGTCGTCCGGGTGCACGCAGGCGCAAAACAGTGCGTAGGAGGGCGTCACCTCGCCGATCTTGAACCCGAACATGCCATAGATCGCGTCCGACCAGTAGAGCTTGTCAGTATCAACCTCCCAGTCCCAAGTGCCGATGCGGGCGAAGTACTGGCTGCGTTTGAAGCGTTCGGCGTCGCCTTCCCGGTGGATGCTTTGTCCCTCGGTGAGGCTGTCGATCAGTGCACGGCACTCGGCCAACTGCTTTTGCAACGAACGATCGCGCCAGATCAGCGCGACGATCAGGACAAGGGTCAGTGAGCCGATGGTGATGTCGGTCCAGAGCTGACTCATTGAGGAATTGCGCTCATGGCGTATCGAACCGTGGGGGAGGTGGCGGGTATATTAGTTCACGACCACTGCCGGATACAGAGCAAAACGGTTGCCAATTGCCTGCATTTCTGGGAAAACGGCGCCCATCAAGCCCGTTCGGGCAAGCGCACAGATAGAGTGAATGTAATGAGTGATGAATTGCAGGTAATCGACCTTGAAGTGGGCGATGGCAAAGCCGCCGTCAAAGGCGCGCTGATCACCACCCAATATCGCGGTTGGCTGGAAGATGGCACTGAATTCGATTCTTCCTACAGCCGGGGAAAGCCTTTCCAGTGCGTGATTGGCACGGGGCGGGTGATCAAGGGCTGGGACCAGGGAATCATGGGCATGCAGGTCGGCGGTAAACGCAAATTGCTGGTGCCGGCGCACTTGGCCTATGGCGAGCGGTCGATGGGCGCGATTACGCCGAATTCGAATCTGATTTTCGAGATTGAATTGCTGGAAGTGCTGACGCGGGATGATTGATTGGCGTGTGGGCTGAAATGACAAAGCCTTCTGTCTCTTCTCACGGAGATGACAGGTTTTGGTTTTTTTTGCGAGCGGGCTTGCCCTGATGACTGTCAGTTAAGTGTTGGCGGCCCCAAAAGATCGCAGCCTGCGGCAGCTCCTACGGATTTGTGTACGGCTTCGATTCCACGGGTGTACCCGGTCGGCGTAGGAGCTGCCGAAGGCTGCGATCTTTTGATCTGTGGCGGCAGTTGAATCAGCACCTTAAGCCCTGACGCAAAGCGATGTCACTTGTTGCGCTAGTCGGAGTTTGCGTTGTTTGTCAGACTGCTATCGCGAGCAGGCTCGCTCTCACAGGGATTTGTGTCGATAACGAATGCTGGGTACGGGAAGACTTCGAAATAGAGGCCACTGCCATGACACTGAAACCTCAGGCTTCGCGCTTTACCCACGACCACCTGTTTCTAGGGGCCGCCCACGATGACAACGCCCGCCGCACATTGTGGGTGGTGGCGCTGACGTTTGTGATGATGATTGGCGAAATTGCCGCCGGTTACATCACCGGCTCCATGGCGTTGCTGGCGGACGGCTTTCATATGGCGACCCACGCCGGGGCCTTGGGCATTGCGGCGGCGGCCTACGGCTTTGCTCGACGACATGCCAACAATTCGCGCTTCAGTTTTGGTACCGGTAAGGTCGGGGATCTGGCGGGTTTTGCTTCGGCCATAGTGCTGGGCCTGGTGTCGATCGGCATCGCTGGCGAGTCCATCGTGCGACTGTTTCAACCGACCACTGTGGCTTTCACCGAGGCGACGGTGATTGCGGTGGTGGGGCTGGGGGTGAACATCGTCAGTGCGTTTCTGTTGTCGGGCAATCATGGGCATCACGGCCATGACCATCACGATCACAGTCATGCCCACGCTCATCATCACGACAACAACCTGCGTTCGGCGTATTTGCATGTACTGGCCGATGCGTTGACATCGGTGCTGGCCATCGTGGCATTGTTGGCCGGGCGCTACCTGGGCTGGGTCTGGCTGGACCCGGTGATGGGGATCGTCGGCGCCATCGTGATCGCGAGATGGGCCTATGGCTTGATGCGTGACAGCGCCGCAGTGTTGCTGGATACCACCGATGAGCACGTCGCCGCCGAAATTCGGGTGCTGCTCGAGTCGACGGGCGATGTTCGCATCAGTGACCTTCACGTCTGGCAAGTCGGCCCCCAGGCGCGGGCCGCGATTGTCAGCGTCGTGGCCGTGGCAGGTGTCAATGCCGACGCCATTCGCGAACGTCTGGCGCCGGTTCATGAGTTGTCTCACCTGACGGTCGAGCATCGCCACGCTTGAAGTGTCTTTCAGGCAAAGAGCGGAATGCGCCCGTTAAGGGAAGGACGGTAGTGCCAGGTCAACCGGTCCAAAGCAGGTTGTATCGCCAGGATCTCAGCCAGCGTCGCACGGGCAATGCTTAAGGCCAACACCTGTCCCGGACATTGATGACGCCCCGCGCCGAAAGTGAAACTGCGACGGTTCGGGCGATCGAGCAAAAACACGTCGGGATCATCATTAAGCTGCGGATCGCGATTGGCCGAGGCCAGCAGCACCAGGATAACGTCGCCGGTGTTCAGGCTCACGCCGTCAATTTCACACGGCGCGGCGACGAAGCGGCGGGTGTTTTGCACCGACGGGTCGAAGCGCTGAACTTCAGCGATCAGCTCGTCAACTTGAGCCGAATCCAACTGTGGGTTTCGAATCAACGCCAACAGCGCATTACCGATCAGTCCGGCAGTGGCTTCATGGGTTTGGGAGAACAGGCCCATCAGGTTGGCGATCAAGGTTTCAGCGTCGGTTGATGTCGCCGCGAAACGCTGCCGGATACCCGCGAGCAGGGCGCTTCGGTTGCTCGGGTCGTCCAGAAGCTCGATGAAATAACCCTTCAGCTGTTCCGCCGCGACATGGGCGGTGTCCAGTTGTGCCTGATCGCTGAGCGGCGATAGGCAGGCGACGAAGTCTGCGGTCAGCTCGCTGATGGCCCGGCCCTGAGCTGGAGAAAACCCCAGCAACGCCGCCACTACGCAGACCGGCCCGCGAAACATCGCCGCGTACAATCCGTCGGCGCCTGGTGGGATAAACCGAGCGCCGACCAATGCGTTGACCTCGTTCACATCAATCAATGCCAGCCCCGGCTCAATCGCCGCCCTCGGGCAACGCTGCCGCTCGCCTTCATTCATCCGCATCAGCTGACTGAACACCTTGCCGGCCATGCCTTGAGCAATCGCCTGGGGCACCGGCTCGTGGGTTGGCCGCACATGACAGTGCGGATGCGCCAGCACGGCGGCAACGGCTCGGGCACTGCTGGCCACCCACAGTTTCAGTCCTTGATGAAAAACCAGCCCACCCTCGGCGCGCAGTTGCGCGTAGTAAGGGTAGGGATCGGCGTGAGTCGCAGCGATGATCGGGTCCATGGGTCGCAGCCTTATCGATGGTGGGAAAGTGTTGCTACTATCTCCAGTCCGAAAGGGCCTTGATTCGTCCGGGAGCGAAATATGAACGCAGAACAACACGACGTCGGCGTCTCTCAAGTGGCTGCCGCCATCGCGGAACCTGCCCGAACGAAAATCCTCTGTTCGCTGATGGACGGCCACGCCCGCACCAGCACCGAACTGGCGGCGATTGCCGAAGTCAGCGCCTCGACCGCCAGTGCTCATCTGGCCAAGCTCAAGGAACTGGCGCTGGTGCGTTTGCACGTTCAAGGCCGTCACCGCTATTACAGCCTCGCGGACAAGCGCGTGGCCCAGGCACTCGAAGCGCTGATGGTGATCGGCCAGAACGCCGCGCCGACGTTCAACCCGCGCACCCCGGATCGCCTGCAATTCGCCCGCACCTGCTACGACCACATGGCCGGCACGCTGGCAGTGTTGCTGCATGACCGGATGATCGACGCGGGGTGGTTGCTGGAAATCGATGAACAGGTTTATCAACTGAGCGACAGCGGTGAGGCGTTGTTCGAAGGATTGGGCATCGACGTCAAAGACCTCGGCGCCTTGCGCCGCCGCTTCGCCTGCCCGTGCCTGGACTGGAGCATGCGTCGGTCGCACCTGGGCGGTGCCTTGGGCGCGGCATTGCTGCAAATGGCGATCAAACGCAAATGGGTGACGCAGGACCTGGACAGTCGGGCGCTGGCGTTGACGGCGCTGGGGCGCAAGGAACTCAGTAGCCGGTTCGCCGTTGAGCTGCCGGTTCAGGCAGCGACAGCACAACCTGCGTCCACCGAGACCAGGCGCCGCGCGATCGCCAGTCCCGCGGCTTAGCGACTGGACGAGGCCATGAGCACGCCAAAGCCGGCGAAGGTTACGCCCGAGACTTTCGCCGCCAGCCAGGAACCCTTCGGGCTCGACAACCAGCCTTTGGCGGCATTGGCGAGCAAGGCATAGCTGCCATGCACCAGAATCACCAGTACACCGTAGGAAGCGACCAGTTTGATGAACTGGGTGTAGAAGTGCGCCGAGGTGTCGATGAATTGCGGGAACACCGCCAGAAAGAAAAACACCGCCTTGGGGTTCAACAGCTGCATCGAAGCCGCTTCAAGGAAGCGATAGCCGGGGCTTGAGGGGCGCGTTTCAAGCAGCGTACTGAAACGATCCGAGCGCCAGCTTTTGTAGCCCAGGTACAACAAATAGGTCGCCCCTGCGTATTTCAACGCGGTAAAGGCGTTCGCGGAGGTGCTGAGTATCAGGCCAACACTGGTGGCGCTGATGGCGGCGACGACAAACGCCCCCGACGCGATCCCCAGAATGCCCGGCACGGCCCCCGTCCAACCGTGTCGCACCGCGTTCGACAGGGTCAGGACCACGCCTGGCCCCGGGCTCAAGATGGTCAGGGTGGCGAAAAGTACAAAGAGTCCGTAGCTGTTCATGTCTTGCTCCATCGGTAACGCTGGCTGCGTGTTGGCAGATTGGCGTGACGAAACGAGCGTGACAAACGCTTTAATTAAAGCGCATAGGTGACTAAATTAGACCCATGAAAAATCAACTACCGCCTCTTAATGCTGTTCGCGCCTTCGCCGTTGCTGCTCGTCATCAGAGCTTCAGGCTGGCGGCCGAAGAGCTGCATGTCAGCCATAGTGCCGTCAGCCGGCACATCAAATTGCTTGAGGAATATTTGGGCGTGCTGCTGTTCGAGCGGCGCATCCGTCAATCGGTGCTGACGCCGGCCGGCCAGCGCTTTTATGAGCAGGTCAGCGCCGGGCTGTCGCAGATCGCCAACGCTGCCGCTGCGCTCAAGCAACATGCCTCGCTGCCTACCGTGAAGATCAATGTCCGTCCGTCCTTTGCCGTGCTTTGGCTGACGCCCAGGCTGGCGGATTTTGTTGCGCAGCACCCGGGCATCAAGCCGCAGTTGATCACTCAAACCCAGGCACCCGATCAGGCACGCGACGGGTTCGATGTCGTCATTCGCCGTGGCCGTGACGACTGGGCACCGGCGATTGAAGCGCGACCGCTCTTCGAAGACGAACTATTACTGGTCGCGGCGCCATCGCTGATCGAGCGCCTGCCACTTGAAGACCTCACTTCGCTGAGCCGGCACACGTTACTGACCGTCAAGGCGCGTCGCGAAGACTGGCACAATTGGGCCATGCACTTTGGTCAAAGCCAGTCAGCCACTCAGGTAACCCGGCAGTTTGATCACATGCACCTGGCGCTTCAGGCTGCCGTGGATGGACAGGGTATCGCCCTGTGCCCAACCTCATTGCTGGGCACTCACCTCTCGAGCGGACGCCTGATCTGCCCGTTGCCCGAGTTGCGTCTGCCGTTGCCGCGTTATTACTACGGCGTTGCACCGGACGTGACGGCGCAGACACGGGTGTTTGTGGAGTGGATGTTTGCCCGCATTGCTCAAGATGAGCTGCAGTGGCAAACACCTGGTGCTGTGACCGCTACGCCCTGAAATTCCAGACAATCTCCACCACCCGCACCGCCAGCACCAGGTAGACCAGAAACAGAATGATCTGAAACGCCGTGTGATACGGCAACCTGGACAGCCGACGCAGGCCGTCGCTGACATTAAGCAGCATCAGCACCGCTGACAGCAGGATCAATCCCCAGCCGGCGAGGCTTGAGGTGAGAAACCCCATAAACAAGTACTGATCGCTGTGCAACGCGTTGGTGCCCGCCGCAAACATCAGCGCACACACCAGCAGGTTCTTGATGTTGTCGAACACTTGCGTGGTGAAGTCGGTGTCCAGCAAGGCCAGATACTTTCGCCAGAGTTTTCCCATGGTTTTGATGGCACCCATTGATGGCTGTTGGACGTGGCAAGTCTAGTGACCTTTTCCACGATTCGCGGACGAAAAAAAGCCCGGCCTTCAATTTGATGGCCGGGCTTTTTTGTTCAAACGGACAGTCGCGTCAAATCAAACCTTGACGATCCAGCCCGCTGGCGCTTCGACGTCGCCGGTCTGTACACCGGTCAGCTCTTTGTAGAGCTTCTGGGTGATCGGGCCGACTTCGGTTTCGCTGTGGAACACGTGCAGTTTGTCTTTGTAGCTGATACCGCCGATCGGGGTGATCACTGCGGCAGTACCGCAAGCGCCGGCTTCCTTGAAGTCGGACAGCTTGTCGATGAACACGTCACCTTCGACCACTTCCAGGCCCAGACGGGTCTTGGCCAGTTCGATCAACGACAGACGAGTGATGCCCGGCAACACCGAAGGGGAATTCGGGGTGACGAACTTGTTGTCGTGGGTGATCCCGAAGAAGTTGGCTGAGCCGACTTCTTCGATTTTGGTGTGGGTCAGCGGGTCCAGATAGATGCAGTCGGCGAAGTGCGCCTTCTTGGCCTGGGAACCCGGCATCAGGCTGGCGGCGTAGTTGCCACCGACCTTGGCCGCACCGGTGCCTTGTGGGGCGGCACGGTCGTAGCTGGAGATCAGGAAGTTGTGCGGGGTCAAACCGCCCTTGAAGTAAGCGCCGACCGGGATGCAGAAGATCGAGAAGATGAACTCGGGCGCGGTGCGCACACCGATGTTGTCACCCACGCCGATCACGAACGGGCGCAGGTACAGCGCGCCGCCGGTGCCGTAAGGCGGGATGAAACGCTCGTTGGCGCGTACCACTTCCTTGCACGCTTCGACGAACTGTTCGGTGGACACGTGCGGCATCAGCAGGCGCGCGCAGCTGCGTTGCATGCGTGCGGCGTTCTGGTCCGGACGGAACAGGTTGATCGAACCGTCCTTGCAGCGGTAGGCCTTCAGGCCTTCGAAGCACTGCTGGCCATAGTGAAGGGCAGTGGAGCCTTCGCTGATGTGCAGCACATTGTCTTCGGTCAGGGTGCCTTTGTCC
>LNAP01002675.1_pt1 | contig 32873 bp, 25 predicted proteins | sample 602601 | NCBI WGS metagenome assembly LNAP01 (sample SAMN02440304, study PRJNA202911) | soil metagenome | biome: Subtropical and temperate rainforests or woodlands; isolation source: soil samples (1 kg each in a 20% v/v slurry with milli Q water) were... ...
CTTTTGATGGAAATTGAGATGACCGACCAGACTACCCGCCTGCCGATCCGCCGCGCCTTGATCAGTGTTTCCGACAAGACCGGGATCCTCGAATTTGCCAAGGAGCTTGAAGCCCTGGGTGTCGAGATCCTTTCCACCGGCGGGACGTTCAAGCTGCTGCAGGACAACGGCGTTGCCGCAGTGGAAGTCGCGGATTACACCGGCTTCGCCGAAATGATGGACGGCCGGGTGAAAACCCTGCACCCGAAAATCCACGGCGGGATCCTCGGTCGTCGCGGTATCGACGACGCCATCATGAACGAGCACGGCATCAAGCCGATCGACCTGGTAGCGGTCAACCTGTACCCATTCGAAGCAACGATCTCCAAACCAGGTTGCGACCTGCCGACTGCCATCGAGAACATCGACATCGGCGGCCCGACCATGGTTCGTTCGGCAGCCAAGAACCACAAGGACGTGGCCATCGTGGTCAACGCCAGCGATTACGCCAGCGTCCTGGAAAACCTCAAGGCCGGCGGCCTGACCTACGCCCAGCGTTTCGACCTGATGCTCAAGGCCTTCGAACATACCGCCGCCTACGACGGCATGATCGCCAACTACATGGGCACCGTGAACCAGGCTGCTGAGACCCTCAGCACGGAAGGTCGCAGCGAATTCCCGCGCACCTTCAACAGCCAGTTCATCAAGGCCCAGGAAATGCGCTACGGCGAGAACCCGCACCAGAGCGCGGCGTTCTACGTTGAAGCCAAGCCTGCCGAAGTCGGCATCGCCACCGCGACCCAGCTGCAAGGCAAAGAGCTGTCCTACAACAACGTGGCCGATACCGATGCCGCGCTGGAATGCGTGAAGAGCTTCGTCAAGCCAGCCTGCGTGATCGTCAAGCACGCCAACCCGTGCGGCGTGGCCGTCAGCCCGGACGCCGAAGGCGGCATCCGCAAGGCTTACGACCTGGCCTACGCTACTGACACCGAATCGGCATTCGGCGGCATCATTGCCTTCAACCGCGAACTGGACGCCGAGACCGCCAAGGCCATCGTCGAGCGTCAGTTCGTCGAAGTGATCATTGCCCCGAGCGTCAGCGAAGAAGCCCGCGCCATCGTCGCCGCCAAGGCCAACGTGCGCCTGCTGGCCTGTGGCGAGTGGTCGGCCGATCGCGCTGCTGCCTGGGACTACAAGCGCGTCAACGGTGGCCTGCTGGTGCAGAGCCGCGACATCGGCATGATCAGCGCCGATGACCTGAAGGTCGTGACCAAGCGTGCGCCGACCGAACAGGAAATCCATGACCTGATCTTTGCCTGGAAAGTTGCCAAGTACGTCAAGTCCAACGCCATCGTCTACGCCAAGAACCGTCAGACCATCGGTGTCGGCGCTGGCCAGATGAGCCGTGTGAACTCTGCGCGCATTGCTGCGATCAAGGCTGAACATGCTGGCTTGCAGGTAGCTGGCTCGGTAATGGCTTCCGATGCATTTTTCCCGTTCCGCGACGGCCTGGACAATGCGGCCAAGGTCGGTATCACGGCGGTGATCCAGCCAGGTGGCTCGATGCGTGATGCTGAAGTGATTGCTGCGGCGGATGAAGCCGGCATCGCCATGGTGTTCACCGGCATGCGCCACTTCCGTCACTAATCAGACAACGGCCGCACTGAAACCGGCATCTGCTGCGTTGGAGGCTATCTTGATGATGCTCATTGCCAAAAGGCAACTCCGCTCATCAAGGTAGCCTCCGCCTTGCATCTACCGGTTTCATTGCGACCTCCTACAGCGTAAAGCGCTTTAGGTTCTAAAACAGAATTAGCGTCATCCGAGGTTTTTGAAATGAATGTTTTGATCATTGGCAGCGGTGGCCGTGAACACGCCCTAGCCTGGAAAGTCGCTCAGGATCCTCGAGTGCAGAAGGTGTTCGTGGCACCGGGCAACGCCGGTACTGCCATCGAAGCCAAATGCGAGAACGTCGCCATTGACGTACTGGCCCTTGAGCAACTGGCGGACTTTGCCGAGAAAAACGTTTCCCTGACCATCGTTGGCCCGGAAGTACCGCTGGTCGCAGGTGTTGTGGATCTGTTCCGCAGCCGCGGCCTGGACTGCTTCGGTCCGACCGCAGGCGCTGCTCAGCTTGAAGGTTCGAAAGCCTTCACAAAGGACTTCCTGGCTCGTCACAAGATCCCGACCGCCGACTACCAGAACTTCACCGAGATCGAGCCAGCCCTGGCTTATCTGCGTGAAAAAGGTGCGCCGATCGTGATCAAGGCCGATGGCCTGGCTGCCGGCAAAGGCGTGATCGTCGCCATGACCCTGGCCGAAGCCGAAGACGCCGTGCGTGACATGCTGGCAGGCAATGCCTTCGGCGACGCCGGTTCGCGCGTGGTGATCGAAGAGTTCCTCGACGGCGAGGAAGCCAGCTTCATCGTCATGGTCGACGGCAAGAACGTCCTGCCGATGGCCACCAGCCAGGACCACAAGCGCGTCGGCGACGGCGACACTGGTCCGAACACGGGCGGCATGGGTGCCTACTCCCCTGCCCCGGTTGTCACCAGCGAAGTACACAAGCGCGTCATGGACCTGGTGATCTGGCCGACCGTGCGCGGCATGGCCGAGGAAGGCAATGTCTACACCGGTTTCCTGTATGCGGGCTTGATGATCGACAAGGCCGGCAACCCGAAGGTCATCGAATTCAACTGCCGTTTCGGTGACCCGGAGACCCAACCCGTCATGCTGCGCTTGCAGTCGAGCCTGGTATTGCTGGTCGAAGCAGCCTTGGCGCAGGCGCTGGACAAGGTCGAAGCGCAATGGGATCCACGTCCGAGCGTCGGCATCGTCCTGGCCGCTGGCGGCTATCCTGGTGACTACGCCAAGGGTGTGGCCATCAATGGCCTGGATGCGGCGGCGGCACTGGACGGCAAAGTCTTTCACGCCGGTACCGCGCTCAAGGACGGTCAAGTCGTGACCGCTGGTGGCCGGGTGCTTTGCGCCACGGCCATGGGCGCCAGCGTCGATGAGGCGCAACAACAGGCTTACAAACTGGCGGCCAAAATCGATTGGGAAGGCTGTTTTTATCGCAAGGACATTGGCTACCGCGCCATTGCCCGCGAGCGCGGCGAACAGGAATAAGGCAACAATTGCGACAGGCAGGGGCTTACCCCCCTTGCCTGGCTATTCCGGCGCCGCGCATAGTTATATTCTGGCATTAACCTACGAAGGGATTTCGCCGTGCGCTGGCTCAGGATTGCCATAAGTCTAACCGTCACGTTGCTGACCTTGCTCTGCATGCTCCCGGCCCAAGCCGCGCAAGGCAGTGGTTGGGCGGTATTGCTCGACGAACAGGGTGACCTGCAGCTGAGCGACATCCGCTCCGCCCGCTACACCAACCAATTCAGCCCCATCGAACTCGACCACCTTACGGCGGCCGAGCCCGACGGTGCGCTGTGGCTGCGTTTCCGGCTCGCACCGGGCAAGCATGAACAATTGCTGCGGGTGTTCGCGCCCGATCTGTTGCACTTCAACATGTATGTGCTGGACGGCGACAAGCTGATTGACCAGTCACATACAGGCAACGAACAACCCCTGGCGGACCGTCCCTTGCCCAGCAGCGACTTCATGCTGCCGCTGCCGCAAAGCGACAAGCCCCTGGACGTCTACCTGCGACTGGTTTCCGAACACCAGTTGCGACCCTACATCACCTTGCAATCGGCGGTCATTACCGCAGCCAACCAGAACCAGACGCTGATCTATGGATTGCTACTGGGCTGCATCGGCATGCTGATCCTGCACAACCTCCTCCGCTATGCCTATACGCGTTCGACCAGCAGTGTCTGGTTGGCGGTTTGCGAAGCCTTGTTGGGGCTCAGCCTGGTGCTGTTGCTGAACCTGGCGGGACCCTGGATCCCGGACTGGCAGGCCGTGCAGACGCCCGGCGCCTACCTCGCCTTGCTGCTGACGGCCCCCAGCGGCCTGATATTCGCTTATCGCTTCTTCAAGCCCCTCGGACCGCATCCGCTGAACAAGCTGATCGTGGGCGACATCCTGTTCATCATGATCTGCAGCCTGCTGCTGCTGTTCGTCAACACGCTGCCACTGAACATCATCACCTACGCCCTGGTCGCCCTGGCGGGCCTGACCATGCTGTTTGTCAGCACCTATCACTGGCAAAAAGGCTATCGCCCGGCGCGACTGTTCGTGGCGGCCATGGTGGTGTTCAACCTGGGCACCCTGATCATCCTGCCCGCCTTGCTGGGGCTGACCCTGATCGAACCCCATGACCTGATCACCACCCTGCTGGTGTTCATCTGCATCAGTGGCCTGTTGATGAGCATCGCCCTGAGCGAACGCCAGCGCAGCATCACCGAAGCGCGTTTCAGCATCAGTCGTGACCTGGCGGCCAGCAACGCCGAGATCAATGCCAAGGCCGAGTTCCTGGCGAAAATCAGCCACGAGATCCGCACCCCGATGAATGGTGTGCTGGGCATGACCGAGTTGCTGCTGGGCACGCCACTGTCGGTCAAGCAGCGCGACTATGTGCAGACCATCCATAGCGCAGGCAACGAACTGCTGACGTTGATCAACGAAATTCTCGACATTTCCAAACTCGAGTCCGGTCAGATCGAACTGGACGATGTGCAGTTCGACCTCAACGCACTGATCGAAGACTGCCTGAGCATCTTCCGCGCCAAGGCCGAGCAGCAGAACGTCGAACTGATCAGCTTCATTCAGCCACAAGTACCGCGCGTCATCAGCGGTGATCCGACGCGCCTGCGCCAGACATTGCTGAGCCTGCTGGAAAACGCGCTGAAGAAAACCGACGAAGGCGAGATCCTGATCGTCGTCGCCCTCGACGAACGCAGCAGCCATCCACGCTTGCGCATCGCCGTGCAGGACAGCGGCGAACCGATGGACGTCGAAGAGCGCGACGCGCTGATGCAGGCTGAACTGCACAGCAAGCATTTCCTCTCTACCAACCACCTGGGCGGTAATCTGGGGCTGGTGATCGCCCGTCAGTTGATCCGCTTGATGCAAGGTGAATTCGGCATCAAGAGTGGTAACAGCCAGGGGAGTACCTTGTGGCTGACCTTGCCCCTGGACCCGGACCGACTGGAGCATCCAACCTGCGACCTCGATGGCCCCCTGCAGGGTGCACGGGTGTTGGTGGTGGATGACAACGACACCTGCCGCAAAGTGCTGGTGCAGCAATGCAGCGCCTGGGGCCTGAACGTGAGCGCGGCACCGTCGGGCAAGGAGGCATTGGCGCTGTTGCGCACCAAGGCGCACCTGCGTGACTACTTCGATGTGGTCCTGCTGGATCAGAACATGCCTGGCATGACCGGCATGCAACTGGCCGCCAAGATCAAGGAAGACCCGAGCCTGAACCATGACATCCTGCTGATCATGCTGACCGGCATCAGCAATGCGCCGAGCAAGATCATCGCGCGCAATTCGGGGATCAAACGCATCCTTGCCAAACCGGTGGCCGGCTATACGCTCAAGACGACCCTGGCCGATGAACTGACCCAGCGCAACAAAGGGCTGGCGGTGCCGCAACACCTGCCATCCGGTCCGCCTCTGCCGATCAAGGTACCCAGCGATTTCCGCATTCTGGTCGCTGAAGACAACAGCATTTCGACCAAGGTCATCCGCGGCATGCTGGGCAAGCTCAATCTGCAACCGGACACCGCCAGCAACGGCGAAGAAGCCTTGGTGGCCATGAAGGCGCATCGCTACGACCTGGTCCTGATGGATTGCGAAATGCCGATCCTCGACGGTTTTTCGGCGACCCAGCAACTGCGCGCCTGGGAAGTCGGCAATCAAAGATCCCGCACCCCGGTAGTAGCGTTGACCGCGCACATCCTCGCTGAGCATAAGGAGCGTGCACGCCAGGCTGGCATGGATGGGCATATGGCCAAACCGGTTGAGCTCTCGCAGTTGCGCGAATTGATCGAACACTGGGTTGCCCAGCGCGATCAGCAGAACCGCGCGACGACGCCCACGTCCTGAGCCGACAGACTCCACGGCGCCTGTTAGACTCCCCTCGACTTCCTCCCACCAGTGAGCCTGCCCCATGCTCCACGTGTTGTTCAGCGTTTACCTGAAGATGTTGGTGCTCTATAGCCCATTCTTCGTGTTGTCCTGCTTCATCAGCCTGACCCGCGGTTATTCGCGCAAGGAACAACGCCGACTGGCGTGGAAGGTGGCCATCGCCACGCTGGTCTCCAGCGTCCTGCTGTATCTGTTCGGACGCGTGATTTTCAGCGTATTCGGCATCACCGTGGATGCCTTCCGGATCGGCGCCGGCAGCGTGCTGTTCATCTCGGCGCTGGGGATGGCGCAAGGCAAGTCGGCGGTGCAGACCGATAATGTGCAGCAGGACGTGACCATCGTCCCCTTGACCATTCCGCTGACCGTCGGCCCCGGCACCATTGGCGCCCTGCTGGTGATGGGCGTTAGTCAGCCGCACTGGGACGATAAGCTCACGGCTATCGTCAGTATTGCCCTGGCCAGCTTCACCGTCGGCGTGGTGCTGTACCTGTCCAACCGTATCGAACGCATTCTAGGCGACCAGGGCTTGCAGATCGTCAGCCGGCTGATGGGCTTGTTCGTGTGTGCGTTGGCGGCGCAGATCATCTTTACCGGGGTGAAGGGGTATTTGGTGCCCTGATTGCACAAGGCACCTGCCAGGACCTGCTAAATCGTCAGGCTCGCGATCTCGAGATGTTCAGACTGCCGCCGTGCACCTAACCACTGCACGGTATCCGCCCTGTACTCGCCATAGATGCCTGCATTGAAACGAGCGGTGTAAAAATAGGCATTCACCGCGCCATGCAGATCACTGAAAGCAAACTCACGCCCCGTGAATAGCCTGCCGACTGATCCGCGGGTATCAAAAAAAACCGAAGCGCTGTTCAAGGACCCACGTTCATTGACCACACCAATGCACGCCCTGATGCGCTTCATCCCCTTCACATTCAGCGCTGCCTGTTGGCGGAAGATCTGCTCCAGGTTCATGTTGTCCGGCAACGCGGCGACCTTATCCAGCACTGCCAGTAAAACAGTCGCCTGCTCACTATCCAGATTGTTTTCAAAGACCGTCGCAAACGCCTCTCTCAACGAGAACGTCTTTTCGGCCATGGATGTAAACGTACCGGTCGTCACATTTTGCCGATCGTAGACCCAGCCACACTCATACAAGATACTTTTGTAAGCCTCGAACCAATCCAGGCCGTTCGGCTCGTCAGGAAATTCTTCATCGGCAGCAAGCTGAGTAAAAAGCAAAGCATCAATCACATCTTGTTTTGTGGCGAACGACAATTCTTTTGATAAAGCCAGCATGCAACATCCATTGATGTAAATCGAATAGTCCATATGTCTATATCCATCGTGCAAACCAGAGGCAAACGCCTCTGGCCAAGGCTGGCTATCTTTTACTTCCTGTGCCGCGCAAATCGTTTGCTGCGCATCTCTTTGCGCCGCAAGCCAAGGACAGACTCAATATCATCTTTTACTTCAGCATAGGCAAAAGGATTAAAGGTGAGATAATTCGAACCCTGGTAAATATCAACATTAGTGACTTTGAGATCAAAGAAAAGGACCTCACCACCGAACGTATTGCTTTCATGATTAATAGACGAAAAAGAAACAATAATGAGACCATTCTTCGCTTGCTCACACGGCAATATGGCCAGCTTCACACCTTTTGCTGTCACTACATCGTAATTGAATAACTTGACTGTATCAGGTTCCTTTTCCAAAGCCGTCAAGGTGGAGTCTGCCACGGCACTCAACACCGTTGCACCGGGAATGGCCGCTACTGCCGCAGCAATCCCTGCCTGGACAATGGACGTGACGACATTTTTCATCGTCCCCGAGCCAGACTGCTTTTTGTATTCCAGGCTCGCATGGATGGGAACAGAACATCCCATGTCCAACATGCAATTGATAAATGCTCGATGCCAGGCCGCAGGGTTCGGATCATTTTTAGTTTCGCGATCGGCCTCCAGCTTCGAAAAACTGATGAGGTTTTCGATAATCATCATGTTCTCGAGCGAAATACCATCGCCGTAACCGATGAGAGAATTACCTAAAACCAAAGCATCCAGTTCCTTGGTAGGACTCGACGCCGCCAAATCAGCGGAACCCACTAGACCTCTTGCACGGGGAGCGTTAACCAACAGTGCCTTGGCCCTGGCAATACGCGCCCTTCCCAAATCAGTGCAACCCTTGAGAGCGCTTGTATCTTCAAAACTTTCCATATTCAACATTCCTTTAAGTTCGTCTACAGCCCTCCTGGGCGTATTAACGAATCTAACCCACCCCCTCACCGAGCAACAAACCCAATTAAATGACCATATATGTAAAGCCGGCACCACCCCGCGAACAGACGGATTATTCGAGCGAAACGACCCGAATAATCCGACCTATATGACCGCGACTTGTCTAGTTGATATCGACCAACTTGTCACCGTAGCTACGTGGCGTGTACACCCACAACGATCCCTGAGGCCGAGCAAATACGCGAGTCGTGGATGAGCCAATCAACACCATGGTTCGCATGTCGACTTGATCCGGCGTCAATTGACCGAGTGTCGTGACCCGCAACGTCTGCCCCGGGCGCCCTACATCGCGTCCCAACACGACGGGTGTGTCAGCAGCACGATGCAGCGCGACGATTTCCAGTGCACGCCCCAACTGCCAAGGCCGGGAACGTGAGATCGGGTTATAGAAAGCCATCGCCAGGTCGGCTTGCGCCGCAAGGTCCAGGCGCTTCTCGATGATGTCCCAAGGCTTGAGGTTGTCCGAAAGCGACAGTACGCAGAAATCATGCCCCAACGGGGCGCCTGCCTGGGCAGCCGTTGCCAGCGATGCCGAAACGCCCGGAAGGATTTCCAGATCAACGTTGTGCCACGCTGGATCGCGGGACTCATGCAGAGCCTCGAGTACCGCTGCGGCCATGGCAAAGACACCGGGGTCCCCGGAAGATACGACCACTACGCAGCGACCCTGCGCCGCAAGCTCAAAGGCGTGGCGGGCACGCTGCATTTCTTCACGGTTGTCGGTGCAGTGCAGGACCTGATCCGCACGGAACGGTCCCGCCATGCGCACATAGGTTTCATAACCGAGAACGTCATTGGCGCGGGCCAGTTCCGCCTTGACCGCAGGCACCATCAGATCGGCGGCGCCGGGGCCGAGACCGATCACCGCCAGGCGACCGCGAGGACGGCCAATCGACGAGGGGTCCAAAGGCTGCTTGGCAACTGCGATGGCAACGGCCTCATCGCCAAACACGGAAACAGGCTGTTCGATGGCGTTACGCATCAGGTTACTGGCCGCGCCAACATCATCGACAAAACGTAGCGGCACACCCAGCTCAAGCGCCGCTTCACGCAGTGTTGGACTCGACATTTCACTATCGGCAGCCAGCAGGCAGGCCAACGACTGCACGGCGATTTTTGCCTGATGCAAAGCCTCGCGAACTGCACCGGGAACATCAACCACGCCAGCACCGACCGCGACCAACACGTTGCGTGGATAAATCAGCAGCTCATTGGCAGCCGGCGTACGCTCGGCATGACCGACGTGAACGGCCAGCCGCGCTTGCGGGTTTTCCGGTAACTGCGCCTGCACTAACCAAGGCGCCGCCCCTTCGATTCGCACCGACTCACCGGCGAGCAAATCGGAAACGAAGCGTTTGCCCAGCTCAAGATCACCCAAGGCATAACCGCTGGGTGGATTCAGCAGGCAGGTACCAAAACGCAATTCGCCACTGGTGGTGATCGCCGCTGACACGTCCAGTGCCGCAGCAACCTCCCGCGCCAGCACGTTTACGCCGGCCAAACCACCGAGCAGCGGCACCACGGCGCTCCCGTCTTCGGCGACGGCGAGCACGGGTGGCTCGGCCCCCTTCTCCAGCAGCAACGGCGCCAGGGTGCGAATGACGATACCGGCTGCGCACAGGGCGATGATCGGCGTGTCTTGTTGATAAAGCTCACGCAATGTCGCACCGAACTCGCGGTAAGTGCGATCGGCACCGACGACGCGTTCGTCCAGGCCGTGGATCAAGGCGCCGGGGTACAGCCGTTGAATGCTGCGCGCGGTGGCGAGGCTGCCATTGCCGAGAATGACAATGGCCGGAGCTGGACGCGTCATCAGCCTTGCCACCTTTCACCGGGAACGATGATCAGCGAGAAGTACGGCGACGACATAGGCTCGACCTGATCCAGCGGCACGATCTTCTGGTTGGCCATGGTCGCACGCTCCACATACAGCGCTCGCTCGGCCAATCCGAGTTCTTCCAGCACCTGACGGACTTTCGGGAAGTTACGGCCCAGTTTCATGATCACTGCCGCATCGGCGTCAGCCAGGCGACGCTTGAGATCCTCGTGAGGCAGCACGCCGGACAGCACCGACAGGCTCTGGTTGCGATACACCAACGGCGCGCCCAGTACCGAAGCACCGCCGAGCATGGAGCAGACACCCGGCACCACTTCGGCCTCATACCGTTGCGCCAGCCGATCGTGCAGGTACATGTAGGAGCCGTAGAAAAACGGATCGCCCTCGCAGATCACTGCCACGTCACGACCCGCATCGAGATGCGCGGCCAGCTCTTCACCGGCCGCATCGTAGAAATCGCTGATCACTTGCTCGTAGGACAGTGGTGCCGGCAACGCTTCGGTGGTCACCGGGTACACCAATGGCAACAAGGTTTGGGCGTCCTGCAAATGCGCTTCGATGATGCCGAAGGCGTTGCCCTTCTTACCCTTGGCGACGAAGTACGCCACTACCGGCGATTCGCGCAGCAGGCGCAGCGCCTTGACCGTAATCAGTTCCGGGTCACCCGGCCCCACGCCAAGGCCGATCAAACGTCCAGGTTGCTGCATCATTCGATCTCCGTGGCGAGGGCATTGACGGCGGCGGCGGCCATGGCGCTACCGCCCAGCCGACCTTGCATGATAACGAACGGCACGCCACGACTGTCGGCGGCCAGTGCTGCCTTGGATTCGGCGGCGCCAACGAAGCCCACGGGGAAACCAAGGATCAACGCCGGTTTGGGCGCACCGGCGTCGAGCATTTCAAGCAGGTAAAACAGCGCTGTCGGCGCGTTACCGATCACCACGACACTGCCTTCCAGATGAGGACGCCACAGTTCCAGTGCCGCGGCGGAACGGGTGTTGCCCAGTTCACGCGCCAGCTGTGGAACGCTTTCATCTCGCAGGGTGCAGATGACCGGGTTGTTCGCTGGCAAACGCGCACGGGTTATGCCCTCGGACACCATCCGCGCATCACACAGAATCGGCGCGCCGGCGGCCAGCGCATCGCGCCCGGCCTTGCCCGCGCCCGTGGAAAACTGCAGGCCATCGATAGCATCGACCATGCCGCAAGCATGTATCACACGGACTGCGAGTTTTTCCAGATCGGCCGGAATGCGTTCGAGGTTGGCCTCGGCCCGGATGATCGCGAAGGAATTGCGATAGATCTCCTGACCGTCGCGGATGTAATCAAGCATCAAGGGGGCTCCGTGAGCGGGCATCGAGCAAGGCCGCGACCGCTTCAATAGTAAGATTGCGAGCGTGCAGCGCGCCGAAACCCGGCTGCGCGGCATCGCGAAAATAGAGGTCGTAGTGACCAGGGCGCGTCGCCAACAATGTGACGGGCGCCGTGTGCGCGCACGCGCAGGAGCGCGAACAGCCAGACAAGTGAACCTGCACCTGTGCGGATTGATCAAGCAGCCGATCGGCCAGTTGCCGCGCGTCTTCCTTGGTATCCGCCAAGCCTTTGCCGCAACCGGCCGATCCGGTGCAGGCCACCAGATGGGCCAGGGTCTGATCGGCGTCGACCAGATAACCCAATGCCTGCAATTGATGACGCAGGGCTGGTGAATCTTCATGGCGAATATTTGGCAGCAACAGGCTTTGCCAAGGGGTCAGGCGCAGGCTGGCATCACCAAATGCCTCGGCCAGATGAGCCGCCCCCTTGAGCATCGTCGGGTCCAGTCGCCCCAGCGCAGGCACCGCACCGACATAGACAAGGCCTTCCTGACGCTGCGGATGACTGCCGATGTGCAATCGCGCACGTGCAGTCGGGCGCTGCCATGACTCCATGGCAAACAAGGGCACGCGCTCGGCCAGCCGTTGCAACAGTGAATCCAGCGAATGCTCAGTCAGCAGATGTCGCATCCGCGTCTGATCCGGCCGTGCAAGTTCGAGAAACAACTCCAACACCGCTACCACCAACGCATGTCCGTCACGGAGCAATACCGCTGCCAACGGCGCATCGGTGGGGCACCCCGCCAGACCGAAGGCCAGCACAGGCTCGCCATTTCGATCAGCCGCACTCAGCCAGAGGTCATGGGGATGCTCGAGCATTGCCAAGGCTTCACCACCATCCAGTTGCACGGCGAACTTGGCCGATAACTCATGGAAGCGCGCATGGGTTTGCAAGCTGTCGAGAATGTCTCGGGCCAAGGGCCTGCTGTCGATCAGCATGTGCCGGTCAATGCCGGCGCTGGGGCTGAGCATCAGATTGCGCACATCATCGCCAGCGACGTTGACCGGCCCCAACCCGACGGCCAGCAGACTCTCGATCAACGCGGTGGACTGCTGGCCAATTCCGCGAATTTGCAGATTGGCGCGGTTGGTCGCCTCTATTACGCCACCGGCATAGCGTTCGGCGGCATCAGCCACCGCCACAGCCTGATCTGCACGAATAGCCCCGCCGGCAAGTTTGATCCGACAAATACCGCCATCCAGCGCCTGCACGACACGCAACAAACCGGGACAGGCCGATGGGCGCAAGGGACTGGATGTCTGAGGTGAATTCACGGGGATGACCGGCAACGGGACGAAGGGGCGCATTATGCCTGCTTTGTCCGGCGGGATGAAAAAGCTCAAGTGGATTGACGACGAAGCGCGCTCGCCCAAAGGTCAACGGTCGCTCGCCTGAAGTCTGAAACGCCCACCGGCACTTGCGTTTCAAAGACAACTGCGCAGTGTATTTAACAGCCAGTAGCAGTTCTTCAAGCCAACGTTATTTTAGCCGCAGGCAGGCTGCTGTACTTTCTCCACCAGGAAGACCACTTCCTCCACTAAAATTTTATTCAAGGACTGAATATGAACAGTAGGAACTTCTCCGGCGTATTGACCGGCCCCACTCTGCTTTCAAGCATTGAGGACATATCACTTGCGGATCATGACGACCTGACCCACTGCACACAGATCGCCACCCAATCCGCCGACACGGCCTGCAGTCGCTTTGTCGATTCGACAAAGTGGCTGAATGAATATATGACGACGCTGAGTTTCCTGGGGTGGTCTGTCTTCCAGGATGCAATCTTTACCCGCACCCGTCACGATGTCTTGAGAAACGTTGCGGATTTCCTGGTCGAGAGCGCCGGGAAGATGCCCGACAGCCGACAAGGTAACGCGATGATCGACACGCTCGACGCCCTGAAACCCGACAAACCCGCGTTGCTCTCTCTGGACCAGGAGAGTCTTCTGGGTCGACACTTTCAGGTTATTCCCGTCCGCTATGACGCCAAGGGCTGTCTGGAAATAGCGGTTTTCAATCTTGAATTGGTAGCGTCTACCAATGAAAGTAACTTCCTGTACGTCGAATCGGAAAAGCGCTCCGCCACGATCATCCAGCAACGAGCCTATCTCAAACTGGATAAAAGAATACTTGGAACAAAAAGAACGCTTATTGATAAAAAGCGTCGCGAGATCAAAATGAAGAGATTCGATCTGCTAAAAAACAACCCTTAAGCGAAGCAGATTAAATCCCCATCATTTTGCAGGGCAGCCATCGCCCTTGAACGCGATTTCATCGACGACGACGGGCGAATGCAATCGACACCGCGTTATGATGCCCCACCGCGCCGGTCGAGACGGACCTGGCCGCGGAGATGATTGGGCTTTGGTCGATAGAAGAGGAATGGCATGCCCCCTTGGCTGACAGTGGTAGGCATCGGTGAAGACGGCTTCAAGGGCCTGGGCAAGAACGCTCGGCACGCCCTGCTGGGCGCTTCACGGATCATTGGCGGTCAGCGGCAACTGGATTTGCTGCCGGTGTGTATTCGTGCTGAACGGCAATTGTGGCCCAGCCCGTTTTCGCTGGCGCCGGTGCTGGAGCGGTACGGTGAGCCCGTTTGCGTGCTGGCCAGCGGTGACCCCATGTTCTTTGGTGTTGGCGCCAGCCTCGCTCGGCAATTACCCAGCAGTGAAATGCTGGTCTTGCCAACGCCATCTTCTTGCTCACTTGCCGCCGCGCGGATGGGCTGGCCGTTGCAGGATGTGGTGACGCTGTCGGTGGTCGCTCGCCCCATCGCGGCGCTTAATGCACAGCTGTCCAGTGGCGTTCGTCTGCTGGTGCTGAGCAATGACGGCCAAAGTCCCGCCGCGATCGCGGCACTGTTGCGCGAACGCGGGTTCGGGCCGAGCCGCCTGAGCGTGCTGGAACATTTGGGTGGTGAGGCCGAGCGACGCATCGACGGTGCGGCCAACGACTGGGCCGACCCGGTTGTCGCCGACCTGAACCTGATCGCCATAGAATGTATCGCACAAGCAAACGCACCGCGTCTGTCGCGACTGGCCGGCCTGCCGGACTCCGCCTTCAGGCACGACGGCCAACTGACCAAACGCGATGTGCGCGCCATCACACTCGCTCGACTGGCACCGGTTCCCGGTGAGTTGTTATGGGATGTCGGTGCCGGCAGCGGCTCCATTGGCATTGAATGGATGCGCGCTCATCCTAGTTGCCGGGCGCTGGCCATCGAGGCCGACGAAGGTCGGCAGCTGTTGATCGAGCACAACCGCGACGCACTTGGCGTGCCCGGCCTGCAATTGATTCGCGGCAGTGCACCGCAGGCGCTGGTGGGACTCGAGCGTCCGGACGCGGTGTTCATCGGCGGCGGCGTCACCCGCGAAGGCGTGCTCGACGCTTGCTGGGCAGCGCTCAAGCCTGGCGGCCGCCTGATTGCCAATGCGGTCACGCTGCAAAGTGAAATGACCCTGATGGCCTGGCGGGAACAGCACGGGGGCGAGCTGACGCGTATTCATATCGCCCAGGCGCAGCCCCTGGGAGACTTCGACACCTGGCGCCAGGCGTTGCCGATTACCTTGCTGGACGTGGTCAAACCCTTCGATGCGTGACGAAACCGCCGAACAACCCGCACCACTGCGCAGCGGCCTGACCACGGGCAGCTGCGCCACCGCGACCAGCCTGGCGGCGGCTCGCCTGCTGCTCGGTGGCACTTCGTCGGATGCCGTGCACATCGTGCTGCCAAAGGGTAAGCAGGTGCAGATGCGCCTGGAGTTCTGCCGCCTGATCGACGGTGGCGCCGAGGCAGGGACGATCAAGGATGCCGGAGACGACCCCGACGTAACCCACGGTGCGTTGCTCTACTCTCAGGTGTGCCTGCGCAGCGAACCGGGTATCGGTTTTAATGCCGGGCGTGGTGTTGGTACGGTCACCCGCCCGGGGCTGGTACTGGGCGTTGGCGAGCCGGCGATCAATCCCGTACCACGCAAGATGATCAGCGATCACCTGACGCTGCTTGCCAACGAATTCGGCTACCGCGGCGGTTTCGAGGTCACGGTGAATGTCGAGAACGGTGAGGCCCTGGCGCTGAAAACCATGAACCCGCGCCTGGGCATTCTCGGCGGCCTGTCGATCCTCGGCACCAGCGGTATTGTCCGGCCGTTTTCCTGCGCGGCCTATATCGCCTCGATCCACCAGGGCATCGACGTGGCCAAGACCAACGGCTACCTGCACATCGCCGCGTGCACCGGCAACGCCAGCGAAGACACCATGCGCCGGGTCTACAACCTGCCGGAAATCGCCCTGATCGAAATGGGCGATTTCGTCGGTGCCGTGCTCAAGCACCTGCGCAAGGTTCCGGTCGAAAAACTCAGCCTGTGCGGCGGCTTCGGCAAGATCAGCAAACTGGCGGCCGGGCACATGGACCTGCACAGTCGGCATTCGAGCATCGATCTGCCGCAACTGGCCGAATGGGCCGCCGCGGTCGGCGCCGATACGGCGCTGCAGCAAGGCATCCGTGAAGCCAATACCAGTCAACAGGCCCTGGCGATGGCCAGCGCCGCCGGCATCGCCCTCGGCGATGCCGTGTGCCAACACGCCCTGGACTTTGCCCGCAGCGTGGTGCCGGCGCAGGTTCAGGTCGAAGTGTTTGCCATCGATCGCCAGGGCGGAATTGTTGGCCATGCAGGAGCTTTTCAATGAAGCGCATTCTGTTGCTGGGCGGCGTGACCGAGGCGCTGGCCATTGCCCGAACCCTCGGCCCGCAACACATCTATAGCCTGGCGGGTGTCGGTCGAGTGCCGACGGACCTGACCTGCCAGGTTCGGGTCGGCGGCTATGGCGGTGCCGAAGGGCTGGCGCAATTCATACGCGATGAAGGGATTGATCTGCTGCTCGACGCGACCCATCCCTACGCCGCCCGGATCAGTCAAAACGCCGCGACGGCGGCTCGGTTGAGCGGCATCGCCTGCTGGGCGCTGCGACGTCCGGCGTGGCAACCGCAGGCCGGCGATGACTGGCGCGAAGTCAGTGATTGGGCCGAGTTGATCGACGCGCTGAAACCCTTCCGTCGACCGCTGTTCACCCTGGGTCGCGAGCCCTTGCAACACCTGGACGAAATCCCGCCGGAGCAATTCTGGACCTTGCGCGCGCTGGACGTTTACCCCGGCAACGAACGTTGCGAAGTGATCGGTGCACGCGGACCGTTCCTGATCGACGAGGAACGCGCCTTGTTCGAACGTCGGCAGATCGACGTGCTGATCAGCAAGAACAGCGGCAGCACCGCCACTGAGCCGAAGCTGGAGGTGGCGCGCGAGCGGGGGGTACCGGTGCTGGTGTTGAAGCGGCCGGTGTTGCCGGTGGTAGAGCGCGAGTTTGAGTCGGTGGCCGAGGTGTTGCGAGCAATGACAGAACAGGTTTTTATCTGAGAATTGTGAACGCCTTAGTACGTCTTCGCGGGCAAGCCCGCTCCCACAGGTTTTCTGTCTGGCAATGATCATGTGTCCGATGCCGATAACTGTGGGAGCGGGCTTGCCCGCGATGGCGTCATTGATAGCGATGCAAAAGTTAAAGTCTACAAATCCACCAGCATTTACTTACACCCATTTAAAAGACGACTGACAAGTTTAAGTGACACTGGCATTTCGCTATTCGCAGCTATCATGATGGATATGAGAACTTCGTGCTGCGACACCACACCGCACGCGGTGTTTTTACTTATCGGCCCTGATCAGGCTAAATAGCCGCGCCTGATCGCCCACCCACCGGATTTGTCCCATGTCCCGACAACGGCTAGCAATTGCCTGGATAGCCTGCTTCGCAGTGCTGTTCAACATGCTCGCCATGCCGATGTCCGGAGCGATGGCGCAGACGGCGAAGGCGCCAGCCGAACAAGTGTTGTGGGGCAGTTTCTGCTCGTCCAGCGGCACCCGGGTGGTGGCGATCTCCTTGGGCGATATCGAGCAAAAAGCCCCGCAAAGCGACGATCATTCCAACATGCAACATTGCTGGTGCTGCAGCGGCTCCGCGCCATTGGTGGCGTTGCCCGGACATGAGCCACGGTTGTATTACACGCAGTTCCTGCCTCCCGCCGCATTCAATACCCCGACACCCCGCCAGCAATGGCCCAGCCTCAACCCCCGTGCCTCGCCTCTGGCGTGATGACATCTCGCAATTGATCTGCGTTTTGAATCACCTGGAGAACTGCCATGTTGAACAGACTTATCGTTCTGGCCGCGTTGCTGCTGCCTGCCTGCTTTGCCAATGCCCACGAATACACGCTCGGCGATCTGCAGATCGCTCATCCCTGGTCGCAGGAATTGCCGCCCAATGCGCCGACCGTCGCGGCCTATTTCGTGATCCACAACGCAGGCAAGACCGCCGACCGCCTGCTCGGTGTCGACTCGCCGATCTCGGGTGAAGCGCAATTACATGAGCATGTGATGCAAAACGACCTGATGAAAATGCAGCCGGTACCGAGCGTGGAAATCCCTGCGGGTGGCGATGTCACCTTTGCACCGATGGCCTACCACGTCATGTTGCTGGGGCTGAAAGACCGAAGCCTGCTTAGCGATGGCAAGCGCTTCCCGCTGACCCTGCACTTCGAGAAGTCCGGTGACGTGACGGTCGAAGTGGCGGTGCAGAAGCAGGCGCCCGAGGCCACGCAAAAGCACGCTCACGCTCACGCTCAATAATCTGCTGAGCTGAGGCCGCCCATGCGTCCGCCAGGCACCAGGTCATCCGCCCACCGTCGTCAGCCCTTGAGACTGACGCGCGGCAGCTGGATCAGCCTGTTCGCCATGTTGATGATCTTTATCGGTCCACTGATTTCTCAGTCGATGCCGATGGATCAGCGTACCTCCATGCCCCTGGACATGAGCATGAACATGTCGATGGACATGAGCATGAACATGTCGGCGATGGATCACGCCGATCACGCCGCTCAACCGACGGCCGAGCATTGCCCGCCAGCGTCCGGGCACCACGCAATCTGGGAAAAATGCGGCTATTGCAGCCTGCTGTTCAATTGCCCGGCGCTCACCGGTGGCGTTGCATTCACAGCGTTCGATACCCCGCCCGCCAACACGTACACCCCGCCATCTCCTCGCCAGGGCCATGCCCGGCAAGCCTTCTTCCCCGGCGCCCGCACCCGCGCTCCGCCCGTCATCGCGTAAACAACCCACCTCTGGTTTCACACGGTCCTCCAGGAGCGACCGTGTCGTTTACGACTGTTCGATGGAAATTGTCATGTCCAGGTTTGCTGCTGTCCCCTGCTTGAGCACTGCCCAAGCCACCCTTGCCCTGAACGAATCCAGCCTTCGCTTCAGGCACGCCACCGCCCTCCTGTGCGGTGCCTTGCTCGCGCCTTCCGCGCTGGCCGATGAACACGCAGGTCATAGTGAAGAATTGACCCCGACGGTTATCACCGCGATTGCCCCGAACTCGCCACTGACCATCGTCACCAACCCCAGGGAGCCGCGCCAACCCGTGCCGGCCAGCGACGGGTCGGACTATCTGAAAACCATTCCGGGCTTCGCCCAGGTGCGCAATGGCGGTACCAACGGCGACCCGGTGTTGCGCGGCATGTTTGGCTCACGCCTGAACATCCTCACCAACGGCGGCATGATGCTCGGCGCGTGCCCCGGCCGAATGGACGCTCCGACCTCGTACATTTCCCCGCAAACCTACGACACACTGACCGTCATCAAAGGTCCGCAGACCGTGCTTTGGGGACCGGGGGCTTCGGCCGGCACCATCCTCTTCGACCGCGAACCGGAAAGCTTCGGTGAGCTCGGCACGCGGGTGAACGCCAGTGTGCTGGCCGGCTCCAATGGCCGTTTTGACAAGCTGGTGGACGCAGCCGCCGGCGGTCCACTGGGTTATATGCGGGTGATCGGTAACACCGCCCAGGCCGACGACTACAAGGATGGCAACAACGACACCGTGGCATCGCGTTATGACAAATGGAACGGTGACGTCGCGCTCGGCTGGACCCCAGACGCCGATACCCTGCTGGAGTTGACCGCTGGCAAGGGTGACGGCGAGGCACGTTACGCAGGACGCGGCATGGACGGTTCGCAGTTCAAGCGCGAGAGCCTTGGCCTGCGCTTCGAAAAGTCCAACATCAGCGACGTGCTGGAACAGCTCGAGGCGCAGGTCTACTACAACTACGCCGACCATGTGATGGACAACTACACGCTGCGAACGCCGTCCGGCACCGGGATGATGGCCGGCCCCATGGCGTCCAACGTCGACCGGCGCACTCTTGGCGCGCGAGTCAAGGCTACCTGGCGTTGGGCCGATGTGCAGTTGGTCAGTGGCATTGATGCGCAGACCAACGAGCACCGCCAACGCAGCGCCATGGGCATCGACACCTACAAGGACCAGCCGTACACCAAGGACGCCGACTTCCACAATTACGGAGTGTTCAGCGAACTGACCTGGTACGCCGCCGAGCGTGACCGACTCATTACCGGCGCACGCCTGGACCGCGCTTCGGCCAAGGATTACCGGCAAACCATCGGCTCGGGGATGATGACCCGCCCCAACCCAACCGCCGACGACACGCGTGCCGATACGCTGCCCAGTGGCTTCATTCGCTACGAACACGACCTGGCCGACAGCCCGACCACACTGTATGCGGGACTGGGCCACACCCAGCGCTTCCCGGACTACTGGGAACTGTTTTCGCCCAATTCCGGCCCCGCCGGATCGGTGAATGCCTTCGATTCGATCAAGCCCGAGAAAACCACCCAGCTCGACTTCGGCCTGCAATACAAAGCTGAAGATCTCGAAGCCTGGGCCTCGGCCTACATCGGCCAGGTGCGCGACTACATCCTGTTCAACTACACGCCAGCCATGATGGGCATGACCTCTCAAGCACAGAACATCGATGCGCGAATCATGGGTGGCGAACTGGGTGCCGCCTACCCACTCAACGAGCACTGGAAAGCCGACGCCACCCTGGCCTACGCCTGGGGCAAGAACAGCAGCGATGGCAGCGCCTTGCCACAAATGCCGCCGCTGGACGCCCGCTTCGGCTTGACCTACAGCGAAGACAACTGGAGCACCGGCGCACTGTGGAGAGTGGTTGCCGCGCAAAACCGTATCGACCAGAACAAAGGCAACGTGGTCGGCAAGGACTTCGACAAGACCCCGGGTTTTGCCGTGTTCTCGCTCAACGGTGCCTATCGGATCAACCAGCACTGGAAGGTCAGCAGCGGCGTCGACAACCTGTTCGGCAAGGCCTACGCCGAACATTTGAACCTGGCCGGCAACGCCGGTTTCGGTTACCCGGCCAATGATCCGCAAGCCATCAAGGAACCCGGGCGCACGCTCTGGACCAGGATTGATATGAGTTTCTAACAACAAAAGTCAAAAGATCGCAGGCTCCTGCAGGAGCTGTCGAGTGAAACGAGGCTGCGATCTTTTACAGACAATTGATTCGCCAAGCGGAGCACAACCGATGAAACAGCCCAAAGTGAATTTCTACAACCTGGCCTGGCGCTGGCACTTCTATGCCGGATTGTTCGTTGCGCCATTCATGGTGATGCTGGCCCTGACCGGCACCATTTACCTGTTCAAACCGCAACTCGACTCACTGATGTACAGCAGCCTGCTCAACGTCCCTGCCGGACACCACACGGTGCCGGCCGATGACCTGCTCAACCGGGTCAAGGCCGCCTATCCACAAGGCACGATCAAACAATACCTGCCGCCGGTAACCCCCCAGCGCAGTGCCCAGTTTGTCGTGCTCAACGGTGGTAACGAGCTGAATGTGTTCGTCGACCCGTATCACGGTGACATTCTCGGCGAGCAAGATGCCAAGAAGAACCTGCAGGCGGTCGCGCGAGCGATTCACGGCGAACTGATGATCGGCACCGTGGGTGACCGACTGGTGGAACTGGCCGCTGGTTGGGGGGTGGTGCTGGTGGTTTCCGGGGTGTTCCTGTGGTGGCCCCGTGGTCAGGCCGCAGGCATTCTCTGGCCTCGCCTGAACAGTCGAGGCCGGGTGTTGTGGCGTGACCTGCATGCCGTCACCGGCTTCTGGGGCGCCTCGTTGTTGCTGGTGATGCTGCTCAGCGGCATGACCTGGACCGGCTTCTGGGGCCAGCAATACGCCGCCGTGTGGAATGTCTTTCCGGCGGCGATGTGGGACAACGTGCCAAAGTCCGACGTCGAAGCGCGCAGCCTCAACAGCGCCACCCGCCAGACTGTGCCGTGGGCCATGGAAAATACGCCGATGCCGATGTCCGGCGATCATGCCGAACACATGGCCCACGGCGCAGCGCCAACCGGTCCCGCCGCGCCGACCATCAGCCTGCAGGACGTGCAGAACATTGCCGTGCAACGCAAGGTCGAGCCGGGCTACAGCATCACGTTCCCGACCACGGCCACTGGCGTATTCACCATCGCTGTGTTCGCCGATGACCCACGCAATGACGCCACCCTTCACATCGATCAGTACACTGGCGACGTCCTCGCCGACGTACGCTACGAGCACTACGGCGCCGTCGCCCGCGCCACGGAAATCGGCGTGATGCTGCACGAAGGCAAGATGTTCGGCACGCTCAACCAGATCATTGTCCTGCTGATCTGCCTGATGATCTTGCTCAGCGCGGTCAGCGGCGTGGTGATCTGGTGGAAACGCCGTCCGCAAGGCAAGTTCGGTGTCCCACCGCTGCGCCACGACCTGCCGAAATGGAAAACCGCGATGGTGATCATGTTCGCCCTGGCGGTGGCGTTCCCGTTGGTGGGGATCTCGCTGGTGGTGGTATGGCTGCTCGATCGGCTGCTGTTGTCGCGCCTGACCCGGCAAACTGAAACCGCCTCACCGTCATCCTGAGTCAGGCGAGATGCGCGGGGTCCCCGCGCATCTCGCTGGCAATTGCGAATTTCCTTGCCAGCCGCACCACGACTGTAGACTCGAGATTACAGCTCATCCCGAGTCGGCTTATCGGAAACGTCGGGCACCTGTTGACGAGCGACTCTCCAGTCCTGTCCCAGTCGGCCCGCCTGGTTCCAGTCAGCTGCCGTCTTGAGCACCCTCAGCCCACCAACAACCGCCAATTTCAGAACAAAATCTTCGGATGAAGTAAAACGTCCGGTGAGTAAAAACCGGCCTTCTTCCGAAGAGTGGGTGAGGGCGTATTTGAGTAGCGCACCATGACGCGTCGAGTAGTAGAACGCGTCAATATCAAACCCTTTGGCTTTCAAGGCATGGGTGTGTGCATAGACCGACGCGGCGGACGCATACTCCACCTCCAGCGGGGCGGTGGGGATGGCGGGCGACAAGGACATCTCGTGGCCCGCCATCAGCGTGTAACCCTCAGGAAACTGCGGCGCTTTATTCCTGGGCGAAGTCGACGGGTCGTTCGCGGTGCGGAAGATACGGTGCAGCGCACCATAGGAGGAAGGTGTGTCCACAATGGGCTCCACGCCGACGTATGAACGGGTTGCGATTTTGCCGAGCAGGGCGCTGGTCAGCGCCGCGGGCTGCCCACCGACACCCGCCGCCCGATGCTGTGCATGACGAGCCGCATCGTCGGGATGGTGAAACACGGGGCCCAAAGGCAGGACGGAATTGAATGCCCACCGTTCAGCGTCGGAAACAGCAGGCATCCGTGGAACCCAGTCGGCACCCACCACTCCCGGGCAAGACCAGTAGGGGCTTGTCACCAGGACCTCCAGTCGTCCGGCCACCGCCATGCGCCGAATGTAACCGGTCAGGCTGAACTTGCCCTGCTCGATGTCGCGCCAGTCCTCCTGCGCCTGTGCAGATGACGCGAACGGATTGTCCTTGAATTCGACCTGCCCAAACTTATCCAGTGTCATAGCCGAATCGAAGGCGCTCATCTTGAACTGTAACAAGGCACCGTCGGCGCAGGAGAAGTAAATCGACCGGTAGCCCTGGGCTGAGTTCGCAACAACACGTGCCTGACTCACATCGATTGGTGAAAAGAAGTGCCGATAATCATCGTCCGACAGATTCTGAGGCGCTTGCGCACCACACATGTACAAGCCGCTGGTGACGAAGCGGTAAGGTAACGCACCCGGAAAGACACGTTGGTAGTCGAACGTTGCGTTTCGTGCCTCAATGGGCAAGGTTGCCATGAAAGAACCGTCGCGGGCATTCCTGAGCAAGAATCCAAAACTCAGTGCGGCACGACTGCCGGCCCGCTCATGGGCACAGCGCGCGGCATCCTGCTCGCGAATATGCAACGGGCTGTAAGCGGGTTCCGACACCGCATTCCTGCGATTGCTCGGGCGGATAGCCGTTGCAAATGGCGCAAATTCTATGACCGCACGCGCATAGCCCCACAAGCGACTCCCCACGACCACTTGCAGATAACCGGACTTGGCCAGTTTTTTTACCCAGTCCGTCGGTGACAACCGGCCCAGATGGATCTGCTCCTTGATCCAGGCTCCATCCAGGTCGCTAGCCGGTTTACCCGAGGCACTCAATATCGCGCCCAGGTCGGCGCGGATTCGCTCCCACGCTCCGACTCGAAAACGGATGGTCGATCCGTCAGGTGCAAACAAGTACTCGTCGAGTGTTTGTTCCTTACGAGTAAATGCCGTGTAAACCACATCGACAGACAGCATGTTGAGATAAAGCTCTCTATCAGCGCTCGCCAATACCACAGGCAGCGCCCGCAGCACCCGTGAGCGATACCGCGCAACAATACTGCAGCCTGCCGGAAACTGGCCGGCAGTGACCGCTTCATCGGGAAACACCCACTTGATATCAAAGTCTTCCTGAGGAATGTCGATCGGATCGGTGGCTACGAAAAAACCGTCGGCGCGCTTGAGGATCAGGCCGCCAAACGCCCCTGTCTTGCCTTGCGGAACTTGCGAGCGAGCATGCAGCGCAGCGTCATCGGCCGAAAAGAAAACCGGACTCAAGGCTCGACGTTCCACGAACAGAGCTGGCGCCCAGAGGGCGTCGATCAGACCTTTCCTGTCCCAGCACTGACTGGTGCGCATCACCTGCAAGGTACCGCTGTTAGCGGCTACCCTGACAAAACCGGTCGACGTGAGCTTGCCATTGGCCAGGTGGGTTTGAATGTCTTCCAGGCCCAGGTTCGGGGCGTCGTTTTCGAACAGCTTGGAGCCCTTGCGTTGGACATACTTCAGCAGTGCCCCGTCCTGGGTAGAAATATAGAGAGGAATGGGCACAAAACCCTCCATCACCGGACGTCTTTTTGAGTTGTAAACAACAATATAAAGATCTCGTGGCACGATGAAGTGCTGGGCCAACCAACGCCTGGATTCGTCTCGCGCATGCTTGACGCGCTGACGCGAGTAAAAATAGGAATGCGGTATAAATGACTCGGGGTAGATAGTCCCCAGGGTTCTGGATTCGCTGAACAAACTGCGCAACGAATAAAGCTTGTCTCGCACACCACCAATCGGGACCAGTTCGGAGGCGACGTATTCCTCCTTGCCCTGTTGCTTGAGGATGAACCCGAACCAGGTCTGTTCCTCGTCGTGGTGCCCCGTGTCCCTGGAATAGCGATCAAGTGCCGCCTCATCGGCTGACGGGAACACCGCCCCAAAAGACACCCGCTCCGGCACGGTTCGCTCCCAGGGGCCCGGGACGCGTTCCCCGGTAATTTTGCCCCGTGGTCGCCAGCGACCGTTGCTGATGAGGACCTGCAGATTGCCGACAGCTGCCAACTCCAAAACCAGTTGTTCCGGTTTGACCGCCCCCGAGGCGAGAGCCTTGGCAAAAGCCTCCGGTTTTTCGTCCGTTCCGAGCATCTGCAGCAGCTTCAACTCGTGCGGGCTATCGGGCGTGAAACTGATCAAACTGTCTTCGGCTCCCGAAAGATAAGCCGGATAACTGGCGCTCAGGATGTTGTGCAACTCATGGACGCTGAATATCAGCAAGCTCGTCGCTGCATCTTCGACAGACCATTTCAGCTGCGCAACCTTGCCTGCGTCGAGCGTCGAAAGCGCAGGGTGAGAATAGAAACGACTGTGCAAGACGTGATTGTCGGGGATCACCTGGTGATGGGAAACGATACTGACCTGATGCTCGGCCGGTTCGGTTATGACAAATCGTAGATCGCTTCGCTGAAGGATATAGCCGAGATACCCGCTGTCGCGGCGGTGACCGACTCGCTCATGGGCATAACGGGCGGCATCGTCCGCCGACAGGAACTCCCTGGCCAGTACATGCAGCGCAGATCCCGCACCTCCCGAGTAGTGCTGTTGTGATTGTTCATCCATGAAGTGGTGCTCCTTTGATTCACTGATAGAGCCCCACTCTTGCACCGGAAAACAGTGCCCGGGCGGTACATAGTTACTACCAGCAACGTTCGGCACCAGTTGGGCGCATCGCCATGCCCCACCTGCACTGTTGTGCTCGCTCACGGTGCAGGCGGCGCATTCGCCGAACGGTTTTCCCCTTCAGGTAAAGCACTTCGGGCGTTAGGCACAGCCCTTGCTAAAGACCCTTCAGTAGTCCGCATCTGCCAACCAAGAAAAATATCCAACGTTCATGGAGATCGCACAATGAAGCGTCGCAGTTTGATCAAGGCTTTCACACTCACGGCAAGCATTGCCGCGATGGGCATGACCTGGACTGTCCAGGCCGCCGAGACCATCAAGGTCGGTATCCTGCATTCGTTGTCCGGCACCATGGCGATCTCGGAAACATCGCTCAAGGACATGGCACTGATGACCATCGACGAGATCAACGCCAAGGGCGGCGTGAACGGCAAGATGCTTGAAGCGGTGGTGGTGGACCCGGCGTCGAACTGGCCTCTGTTCGCGGAAAAGGGCCGACAGCTGCTGACCCAGGACAAGGTCGCCGTGGTATTCGGTTGCTGGACCTCGGTGTCGCGCAAATCGGTGTTGCCGGTGTTCGAAGAGCTCAATGGCCTGCTGTTCTATCCGGTGCAATACGAAGGTGAAGAGATGTCGCCGAACGTGTTCTACACCGGTGCCGCGCCAAACCAGCAGGCGATCCCGGCCGTGGAATACCTGATGAGCGAAGAAGGTGGCAGTGCCAAGCGTTACTTCCTGCTCGGCACCGACTATGTCTACCCGCGGACCACCAATAAGATCCTGCGTTCGTTCCTGCACTCCAAAGGCGTGGCCGACAAGGACATCGAAGAGGTCTACACGCCGTTCGGTCACAGCGACTACCAGACCATCGTCGCTAACATCAAGAAATTCTCGGCTGGCGGCAAGACGGCGGTCATCTCGACAGTCAATGGCGATTCCAACGTGCCGTTCTACAAGGAACTGGCGAACCAGGGACTGAAAGCCACTGACGTGCCGGTCGTGGCCTTCTCGGTGGGCGAAGAAGAACTGCGCGGCATCGACACCAAGCCACTGGTGGGCAACCTCGCAGCATGGAATTACTTTGAGTCGGTGGAGAACCCGGCGAACAAGAAATTCGTCGCCGACTGGAAAGCCTATGCGAAGAAACACAACCTGCCAGGCGCCGATAAAGCCGTGACCAACGACCCGATGGAAGCCACCTACGTCGGCATCCACATGTGGGCGCAGGCCGCCGAAAAAGCCAAGTCCACCGACGTCGACAAGGTTCGCGAAGCGCTGGCCGGCCAGACCTTTGCCGCGCCGTCCGGCTACACCCTGACCATGGACAAGACCAACCACCACCTGCACAAGCCGGTGATGATCGGCGAGATCCAGGCCGACGGTCAGTTCAACGTGGTATGGCAGACCGAAGGGCCGATCCGTGCCCAGCCGTGGAGCCCGTTCATCCCGGGCAACGACAAGAAGCCGGAGTATGCGGTGAAGAGCAACTGAGCCAATGGATGCCGGGCCTGACCGTACAGCTCAGGCCCGGCACAGTTCCCTGTGGGAGCGAGCCTGCTCGCGAAGAGGCCCTGACAGTCGACATTGATGGTGAATGTCAGACCGCTTTCGCGAGCAGGCTCGCTCCCACATTGACCGAGTAAGGCTAACGATATGCCCACTGCCCTTTACCGCTTCATCCTCGCCATCGCACTTCTGTTGCCGATGGCCACTTTCGCGGGCGATGCCGAAGACTTCGTCGTCGCCAACCCCATGCAACAGGCAAAACTGCTGGAAGCCTGGGCCGCGCAGCCCGATCCGGTGCGTATCGAGTTGATCCACGCCCTGCAACAAGGGGTGTTGACCATCGATGGTCAACCGAAAACATTGCGTCTGAATAACCGCCTGCGGGGTCTGATCGACACCGCCCTGGCCAGCCATCAATTGCTCGCCGCCGATGCCAAAACTCGTCTGGTTGCCGCACAGCAATTGCAGAAAAGCGCCAAACCCGCGCAGCTGAAATTCCTCGACCAGCAACTCGTTGGCGAAAAAGATGAAGGCGTTCACGCCGCACTTAGCCTGGCGCTGGCCAACCTGCAACTGGTGGACACCGACCCGACGGTGCGCCTCGCGGCCGTAAGACTGCTCGGCGAAACCGGCGACCCATTGGCCCGCACCCGCCTCGAAGGATTGCTTGAGTCCGGCGTCGAAACCGATGCCAACGTGCGCACCGCTGCTGAAACCAGCCTCGCCCAGGTCAAGCGCAAACTGCTGATTGGCGAACTGCTGGGCCAGGCGTTCAGCGGCATGTCCCTGGGCTCGATCCTGTTGCTCGCCGCGCTCGGCCTGGCGATCACCTTCGGCCTGCTGGGTGTGATCAATATGGCCCACGGCGAAATGCTGATGCTTGGCGCCTACTCGACCTACGTCGTGCAGTTGATGTTCCAACGTTACGCACCGCAGGCCATCGAGTTCTATCCGCTGATCGCGCTGCCGGTGGCGTTCTTCGTCACCGCCGCCATCGGCATGGCGCTGGAGCGCACGGTCATTCGCCACCTCTACGGCCGCCCGCTGGAAACCCTGCTCGCCACCTGGGGCATCAGCCTGATGCTGATCCAGTTGGTGCGCCTGGTGTTCGGCGCGCAAAACGTCGAGGTGGCCAACCCGGCGTGGTTATCCGGCGGGATTCAAGTGCTGCCCAATCTTGTGCTGCCGTACAACCGAATCGTGATCATCGCGTTCGCGTTGTTTGTGGTGGTACTCACCTGGCTGCTGCTGAACAAGACGCGCCTGGGTTTGAACGTGCGTGCGGTCACCCAGAATCGCAACATGGCGGCCTGCTGCGGTGTGCCCACCGGGCGCGTGGACATGCTCGCCTTCGGCCTCGGCTCGGGCATTGCCGGACTCGGCGGCGTGGCGCTGAGCCAGATCGGAAACGTCGGGCCGGACCTCGGCCAGAGCTACATCATCGACTCGTTCCTGGTGGTGGTGCTCGGCGGTGTCGGGCAACTGGCAGGCAGCGTGTTGGCCGCGTTTGGCCTGGGGATCGCCAACAAGATTCTTGAACCGCAAATCGGTGCCGTGCTCGGCAAGATCCTCATCCTCGCGCTGATCATTCTGTTCATCCAGAAACGTCCGCAAGGCCTCTTCGCACTGAAAGGACGGGTGATCGACTGATGAACCAGCCCCTGATGCTTACCGCCAGCCAAAAGGCCGGTCCCAAAGTCACGATTGCCGTCGGTGCGGTAATCCTTGTTTTACTGTTGGCGTTGCCATTGCTGTCGTTGTTGTCGCCGGACAGCGTCTTCCATGTCTCGGCCTACACACTGACGTTGGTTGGCAAGATTCTTTGCTACGCCATCGTCGCCCTCGCACTCGATCTGGTCTGGGGTTATGCCGGCCTGTTGTCCCTCGGCCATGGCCTGTTCTTCGCCCTTGGCGGTTACGCCATGGGCATGTACCTGATGCGCCAGGCCTCGGGCGATGGCTTGCCGGCCTTCATGACGTTCCTGTCGTGGTCCGAATTGCCCTGGTACTGGACCGGCACCGAAAGCTTCCTCTGGGCCATGTGCCTGGTGGTGCTGGCCCCGGGATTGCTGGCGTTGGTGTTCGGTTTCTTCGCCTTTCGCTCGCGAATCAAGGGCGTGTATTTCTCGATCATGACCCAGGCCCTGACCTTCGCCGGCATGCTCCTGTTTTTCCGCAACGAAACCGGTTTTGGCGGCAACAACGGCTTCACCAACTTCCGCACCATTCTTGGCTTTGGCATCACGGAACCTGGCACCCGTGCGGTGCTGTTTTTCGCCACGGTGCTGTTGCTGGTGGCGAGCCTGTACATCGGTTGGCGCCTGGCGCAGAGCAAGTTTGGCCGAGTGCTGACCGCACTGCGCGACGCGGAAAATCGCTTGATGTTCTGCGGCTACGACCCGCGCGGGTTCAAGTTGTTCGTGTGGGTGTTGAGCGCGGTGTTGTGCGGCCTCGCCGGTGCGTTGTACGTGCCGCAGGTGGGCATCATCAACCCGAGTGAAATGTCGCCGACCAACTCGATCGAAGCGGCGGTCTGGGTAGCCCTCGGCGGTCGCGGCACCTTGATCGGCCCCTTGCTGGGCGCGGGCGTGGTCAATGGCATGAAGAGCTGGTTCACCGTGGCCTTCCCGGAATACTGGCTGTTTTTCCTTGGCGCGCTGTTCATCATCGTCACCCTGTACCTGCCCAAGGGCGTGATCGGTTTGCTGAAGAAAAGAGGTGAACAATGAGAGTCACTGCAAGCGCTGAATTCATGCTCGAACCGGCATTTTTTCCGCCTCTGGAACCGAATAGGGACGCTGGCAGCAGCCGTGATGCCATCGGCATCGGCCAGCGTGCCGGCAAAGGCCTGAACACCCGCCACGGCACGATCCTGACCCTGGAAGACATCAGCGTCAGTTTCGATGGCTTCAAGGCGTTGAACGATTTGAACCTGTACATCGGGGTCGGCGAGTTGCGCTGCATCATCGGCCCCAATGGCGCGGGCAAGACCACGCTCATGGATGTGATCACCGGCAAGACCCGCCCCACCCACGGCAAGGCCTGGTTCGGCGAAACCCTGGACCTGACGCAAATGAGCGAAGTACAGATTGCCCAGGCCGGCATCGGCCGCAAGTTCCAGAAACCGACCGTGTTCGAAGCCTTGAGTGTGTTCGAGAACCTGGAGCTGGCGCAGAAAACCGACAAATCGGTGTGGGCCAGTCTGCGGGCGCGCTTGAGCGGTGAGCAGAAAGACCGTATCGCCGAGGTGCTCGACACCATTCGCCTGACCGCATCGGTCAATCGCCCCGCCGGTTTGCTGTCCCACGGCCAGAAGCAGTTCCTGGAAATCGGCATGTTGTTGATGCAAGACCCGCAATTGCTGCTGCTCGACGAGCCGGTGGCCGGCATGACCGACGCCGAAACCGAATTCACCGCCGAACTCTTCAAGACCCTGGCCGGCAAGCATTCGCTGATGGTGGTGGAACACGACATGGGCTTCGTCGGCTCGATCGCCGACCACGTCACCGTGTTGCACCAGGGCAGCGTGCTGGCCGAAGGGTCGCTGGAACAGGTGCAGGAAAACGAACGGGTGATCGACGTGTATCTCGGTCGCTAGGCTTGATCGTTCCCACGCTCCGCGTGGGAATGCCGCCCGGGACGCTCCGCGTCCCACTGACAATGCAGGGCTCAACTCCTGCGCTAGGGTGACGCGAAGCGTCACGGTATGCATTCCCACGCAGAGCGTGGGAACGATCACCGGGAGAATTCGAACATGCTGCAAGTCGACAAGCTGCACCAGTACTACGGCGGTAGCCACATCCTGCGCGGCCTGACGTTTGACGTGAAGGTCGGTGAAGTCACCTGCCTGCTCGGCCGTAACGGCGTGGGCAAGACTACCCTGCTCAAATGCCTGATGGGGTTGTTGCCGGCCAAGGAAGGCGCGGTCAATTGGGAGGGTAAGCCGATCACCACGTTCAAGCCGCACCAGCGGGTGCATGCCGGCATCGCCTACGTACCGCAGGGCCGGGAAATCTTCGGCCGCCTGACCGTGGAGGAAAACCTGCTGATGGGTTTGTCGCGATTCCCAGGCTCCGAGGCGAAGGAGGTCCCGGCGTTCATCTACGAACTGTTTCCGGTGTTACTGCAAATGAAGCAACGACGCGGCGGTGATTTGTCCGGTGGCCAACAGCAGCAGCTTGCAATCGGGAGAGCCCTGGCCAGCCGTCCGCGGCTGCTGATCCTCGACGAACCCACTGAAGGCATCCAGCCGTCGGTGATCAAGGAGATTGGCGCTGTGATCAAGAAACTCGCGGCGCGCGGCGACATGGCGATTCTGCTGGTAGAGCAGTTCTACGATTTCGCGGCCGAATTGGCCGATCACTACCTGGTGATGTCCCGTGGCGAGATCGTGCAGCAGGGCCGTGGAGAAAACATGGAAGCCGAGGGTGTACGCGGCCTGGTTACGATCTAATCTGTGGCGTCGAAAATATGAATTTACCTCTTCCTGCTGCCCTGTTTACCCCGAGCTGGCATGCCGAGCTGGAGCTGGGCTACGCCCGATTCGGCGACAACACGCGTCCGGTCCATAGACGGCACAAAGGCCCGCTGCGCGTGCAGAAGCACCTGTATGCAGAAGGCCCCGAGGTGTGCCAGCACATCATTGTGCATCCGCCGGGCGGGATTGCCGGTGGAGACCGGCTGGACATCAGTGCCAGCGTCGGCCCTGGGGCATGGGCGCAAATCACCAGCCCCGGCGCCGCCAAGTGGTATCGCGCAGCTGCGTCGGCTTATCAGAAACTCGACCTGAAAGTGGCCGACGGCGCGACGCTGGAGTGGCTGCCGCAAGAGACGATCATCTTTAGCGATGCCCGCGCCGAACTCGGCACGTCTATCGATCTGCAAGGCGATGCACGGCTGTTCTACTGGGACGTGGTGGCGCTGGGTCGCCCGGCCAGTGGCGAGCGCTTCGATCTCGGGCATTTCCAGGCACAACTGGATATCCGCCGCGATGGCCAGTTGCTCTGGCATGAACGCCAGCGCATTGTCGGCGGTGATGGTTTGCTCGATTCGCCGATCGGGTTGGATGGACAGTCGGTGTTTGCCACCTTGCTGGTGACCGGGGAGGTCGACAGTGAGTTACTGGAACGATGCCGTTCGCTGAGCAATGACGTACGCGGAGATTTGACCCAGTTGCCGGGGCTTCTGGTTGCCCGTTGCCTGGCAAGCGAAGCACTGCTGGCACGAGGCTGGCTGATTGATCTGTGGCGATTATTGCGCCCTGCATTGCTTGAGCGAGAAGCCATCCCACCCAGAATATGGAGCACCTGAACACCGCTCCTACAGGTTATGTATTCACATGATCCGAACTTTTTATCTGCCCAGATGGATTCCCAACCATGGACCTGACCCCACGTGAAAAAGACAAGCTGCTGATCTTCACCGCCGGCCTCGTCGCCGAGCGGCGTTTGGCCCGCGGTGTGAAACTCAACTACCCGGAAGCCATGGCCTACATCTCCGCCGCGTTGCTCGAAGGCGCCCGCGACGGCCAGACCGTGGCCGAGCTGATGCACTACGGC
>LNAP01003998.1_pt1 | contig 32852 bp, 45 predicted proteins | sample 602601 | NCBI WGS metagenome assembly LNAP01 (sample SAMN02440304, study PRJNA202911) | soil metagenome | biome: Subtropical and temperate rainforests or woodlands; isolation source: soil samples (1 kg each in a 20% v/v slurry with milli Q water) were... ...
AAGGCCCGAGTTGAGGCTTATGCTGGAACCAAGTCATAACGACGAGCTACCCGTCATCCCAGGCAAACGCTACTTCACCATTGGTGAAGTCAGCGAGCTATGTGCCGTAAAACCGCACGTGCTGCGCTACTGGGAGCAGGAGTTTCCTCAACTCAACCCCGTCAAACGCCGCGGAAACCGCCGGTATTATCAGCGCCAGGACGTGCTGATGATCCGGCAGATCCGCGCGCTCCTTTACGATCAGGGGTTTACCATCGGCGGCGCACGCTTGCGTTTGTCCGGCGATGAAGCCAAAGACGACACCACCCAATACAAACAAATGATCCGCCAGATGATCGCCGAGCTCGAAGATGTTCTGGTGGTGCTCAAGAAATAAATTCCTGCTTTTAAATACTTCCAGTTTTCAAAAGCTTGCGATATATTCTTGAGCGTTCCTCGAGATGAGGGACAGATTCAACGCCTAGTCGGGGCGTAGCGCAGTCCGGTAGCGCACTAGCATGGGGTGCTAGGGGTCGAGTGTTCGAATCACTCCGTCCCGACCATATTTATCAGTAACTTAGCCGAACTCTAGCCAGTTCGGCTTTTTTACGCATAGGGACTTTTGCGGGGGATCATCCCGTTTTCCTCCTCAAGATGGTCAGTGCCGGTCCTCGCGAATCGGTGGCTGACACTTTGTTTGCTGCATCAATCAAATGCCCAAGCTCTGCGGTAGAATAGTGGCTCGTAATGCTGCCGTTCTTGTGCCCCAGTAATGCCTTTCGATCCTCTTCGGTAATGCCCGCCGCACGCAACCTTCTGCCAAAGGTGTGCTTCAGGTCATGCACCCTGATCGAACGGAATCCAGGGTGAGCTGGCGACTGGTGTTCTTTTTCCCACTTAGCCGCCGCTCGAACCCTGGCCTTTTTCCAGGCTGTGTCGTTCATCCGGTGAATAGCTGTTGGTCCAAACTGATCTGGCTGCCCGTAGGGGAAAACCAGCTCGGGATGCAGGCCACGCTGACCGTCAATGACGGACATCGCCACCCTGTTCAGCACCACCAGCCTTTCATCGCCGTTCTTTACCCCCGCCTTGTCATGCCGACCGCCAAACCCGGGCGGAATCAGAAACACGCTTGTTTCCAGCTCCGGCACTCGTATCTCCCATTCCCAACGCAATTTGCAGACTTCCTGCTCTCGACACCCGGTGTTCACTTTGTAGAGGGCCATCCTCAGTAGGTGATCGGGGATTTCCGCAAAGAGCATGGACTGTTCTTCCCAAGACAACGGGTAGGGCTTCCTGCTCGAGCGCTTTTCCTCCAGCATCGAGATCATCGGCACGCTATCAAGCCACGGCCGCTTTTCCGCGTCTCGCCACTTCCTGTGGCACAGGTTCAGTATCCTGACGACTCGTTGCAAGGCGATGTTCACCGTCCTGTTCGAAACGCCAGGCTTTACCTTTCCAGTCACCGTCATGGTTGGCTTTTGCCGATCCTGCTTGAAGGCGGAAAGCGTCCCGTCATCAATGTGCGTGATCGGCAAGTCGCCGATGTATGGGTCCAGCTGCTCAATGTGGGAAGCGGACAGGGCGATTGATGGCTGATCCTTGAACTCGACCAGAAACTTGGTGGCGGCCTCGCGCCAAGTTCGCACCTGGCGGACGCCGTATACCTGTTCTTGCCTGAGCTTTTCCAAGCGGTGAATCAGGTACTGCTCCGCTTCTTCCCTCTCGCTTGATCCAGTGCTTTCTTGAAGTCGCTGACCTCGGACGACTTTGTCGATGTGCCAAATGCCGTTCCTCTCGTAGAGGCCGGACATGGTTTTTCGCGCCATTTATTAACTCCTTGGCGCCCACTGCGGGGCTGATTGTTGTCCTGATTGGCCGCTTTTTCAATTGCCATGGACTCGATGTAGGCATCTGCCCACTGGTCGAGCTCTATTCGGTCGAAGCCAATGCCCTGTTTCCCGATCGGGAATTCGCGCACGTTTGGCCGGACCGTTTTGTTGAATTCATCCCGGCACATGCCGAGATAGCCGTAAGCCTCGCCGGCGCGAATGAAGCGCGCGACCTGGGCCGCGCTTCGATTGGACATAGGGATTCCTTGCCCGCCGTTCACCGGCAGGCTGGTAGGTGAAAGAGGGGTTAGAGCAGTGCGCCTTGAGTTGGCGCGATCTCGGGGATGTTGTAGGTCCAGCGCGGTGGTGAGTTGCGCGATTCAATTCTGCTTCGCATCACCGATGCCCGGGCCTCCTTGGTCGGTGGCGAGTACGTGCCACGCCAAGCCTGATCGATGCCGATGTTCCGACCGATGTTCGTGCTGTCGGCGCTTGAGAGCGGCAGGTGGCCGAAGATTGCGGGGTCAAGCATTCGCAAGCCGTGAAGCTTGCACATGGGGCGACCGTCATCATCGCAAATCACCCGCATAGCCTTTCCCATCTGCACCCACCAAGCAGCGCTGCCTGGCTGTGAAAAATCGCCCGAGCTGCCGATGCAGACTCTTGGCCACCCACTCGCCAATCGTACCAACCGTTCGAGGCTTTCGTGCATGTGCCAAACCGGCGCACCAAACCACCGAGGCAACGGCCACTCTTCGAGCAATGCGTCGTTGGCCTTTTCGTCACCATCAATCACGTCGGGTATCACCGCGAAGTCGCACGCCGGAATCAGCTTGGCGTCCGCCGCCCAGCGGTAGAACGGTTGCCAGTCGGTGACGGGCTTTCCTTGTTTCCAGGCGGAGAACGCCCCGTTGTCGATGGCAAACGACTGACAAACTTGGGCTGCCAATGCGAGTTGCCGGGGATCGCTAAAGCTTACAAAGGCGTGGCCTCCGCCAATCGCCGCGGCTGCCGCCGTCTCTGGGGTAATCGGCAGGCCGTGGTAATGGATCATCCGCTGAGCCTCACTGTTTCGATCTCGACGCCCTGGTGCGTGGCGATGATTATTTGATCGCCGCCGATGTCCTCGGCCAGGCGATCGGCGATTTGTTCATGCCAGCCTTTCTTGATGACCGCCGTTGCGGCCTTGATGTGCTCAACGCGGATCATCGTTGGCGACCGAACTTCCAGCCGGTAGATGATCAATTCGCCGTCAGACGGGCAAGCGGCTGCGAAGGTGTGTCGGTAGAGGTTCATCACCGCGGCCCCTTGTAGCAGTACACGTAGGCGAACCAAGCGAGGGCGATCATGGCGTTACCCTCTGGCCCCAGATGCAAACAGGGCCATCCTCGGCGTCGTGGATCGACAGGATGAACCAGCCCGGTTCGGCGGGACGCTGAATTTCCCACGCTGAGCAATCAACCTGACCATCTTCCATGTAGACGTTGAACACGTCGGTCGATACGTCGCTCTCCATGTAGGTGATCTTCGTTTCCACCTGGTGACGCTTGCACCAATCGCTGAACTGCTCTTCGGTAATTTCGTCGTCGAACTCCGAGAGGTATTCAGAGTGGGACCACCAACCGTTTGCGTCGCGATGGACCGGAAGCGGTTCGATCAAAACAGTTTCTACAGGCATGACTGTTCCTTTGCTGCTATAGCGGCTGACTTTGAAGGGGGAGGGAGTTGCTTGGAAAGAATTACTATCTTCGGCGCACTTTAGGCGTCTAGATTATTACTGCCTTATAGATGTATGCTTGTTAGTCATTTGACGAACTGGGAATGCTGTAGATTGAATAATAATTTAAGAGCAAAAATGGCGCGCAATTCGGTGACGTTGATTTGGGCGCTTTTATTTCTTAGCTCCAGTAGTTGGGTTCTTGTCGGATCGGTAGCTTATTGGGTTAAGAAAGGATGGTTACCCCCAGATAGCGCAGGGTGGGCGCAAGCAATCGGTGGTTTGCTAGCGGTGATAGTGGCAATAGCGGTGCCCGCTTACCAAAGTTACCATCAGCAAAAGCAACTTCAAGAAAAAGATGCGAGGGATCGCCTCGATGGAATGCAGGCTACAAGAGCACTAATGGAGCATTTGCTTGGTGTTCAGAATCGACTACGAACGGGTCTTTATCAATTTCAAATGCGTAGAGGTCTACTCGATTCACTAGACGGAGCTCGCGCTTCCGCCCACGATGCTAAACAAGCTGCTGCAATGCTTAGAGAACTTTCGGTTGTGGCCTTAAGTGTTCAAATGGTCCATTTTTTGGTTGGCATGCGTGAGGTTGCAAGCTACGGCGAATTTGCGGCACAAACTATGGATAATCCTCTTTTGGTTGTTAGCCCTGATGTGCTTAATAAATTGAAAAGTAATGCAGAGCTTTTGCGGAAGTGGATTGATGAATTGGATGGTTTAGAATAATAAAATTGTTTAATTAGTTAGTGTTGCAGATGCGCTTCATGGGTCACTGCTGCTGTCACAGCGCTTTCTGGACGGCCTCGACGATCCGGCGCAGGTATGTGAATTCGTGGTTTTTTTCGATAGCGTGCTCTTGCACTGGGTAGCGCCGCTCATCACCGAACAACTCGGTGAGTATCTTGTCGTGGTGCCATGTCTCGTTGGGCGTCGATGCTGCGCAGAACATCGATGTCATGCCAAAGCTCGCGGGCTTCACCTTTGCTCAGTTCGCCGAGCTCCCAGTCATGGCGTCCGGTCTGTTGCCTACGGCGCTGGACGATGCACTTCATGTGCCAGGGTATGAAGCGCGTCACCGCTGAATCGCGTGCTGCTGATGCCGCGATCCAAGCAGTTCAGAACGTAATCCCAGCCGCAATCGGCTACGAATTGCGCGACGGTGCGCGGCCCCATGCCGCCCCAGTAGGCGTTCCAACTCTTGTCCCAGCAGTTGATGGTGATCTTGCCCTGGGCTGTCTGGTAGTTCGGGTTCGACTCGGTCGGGCAGTCGTGCCGGCCGAAGTCCTCGAGGAACACCGTGATCTGATCAAGCCGCGGTGCGCCGGTGATCACCAGCTTTGTCACCGTCGAGCGCTCAACCTTCAGTGGCTCTGCGATTTTGTTTTCTGTGGGCATGTTGATACCTCGCCGGTATATTTCTCGGCATCTATCAAGGAGTGAGTGTTATGAGCGATTGGAGCGAACTTGCGTCTGGCATTGCTGGTGGCGGGCTGGTGATTGCTGTGCAGATGCTCAAACAAAAGTGGGATAACGTCAGGGACTCCAAGAAGATTTATAGCTGGCTAGTCAGTGAGTTTGAGAGAACCGACAAATACGAGCATCGGTCGACACGGGCTATTGCCAAGGCTGCAAACCTGACACCGGAGAGAGTGGCGGCGCTTTGCCATAATCATCCGCGCATAAAACACGTGCTTGAAACGGAGGATGAACTCTGGAGTTTGGATGGGTCCGACCATCAGAAGTCGAAAAGCAAATTTTTTGCCAGCTAGGCAGCCATCAACAATGCTTCGATGACGCGCTGACCTGCCAGAGGCGGAACAGCGTTACCGGCCATGTGCATGGTCAGACGGTGATTATCGGGGCGTAAGGTGTCGGCCGGAAATGATTGCGCCGCGAGTGCCTCGCTTGCGCTGAGCATCCGCATGCGATCACCGTCGACCAGCGCCCAACGGTCCAGGGTGGTGATAGTGCCGATCGGGCGGTTTATGTCACGCCCGGTCAGGCCAGAGCCCTTACCGTAATACGGCATGATGAACCGCTCGCCGAAGCGCTCGCGGCCATTGCGCACCCGCTCCAAGGTGGCCTGGGCCCGGCCCGGTTTCTCGATCGATGACCAGCGGCCGGCGTCGAAGTTGAGGAAGCTGGCGGCCGGCACATGTTGGCGCCGGTGAAGCTCGAGCATCAGTGGCGCCTTACTGCGGGTCAGGACCATGAACAGACGCACGCGATGCTGCGGCACGCCAAGGTCGGCGCAGTCCACGACATGCGGCGCGACCTGGTAGCCCAGCGCCTGCACTGCTGCGACCCACGCCGGATAGAGCGCCCAGTCGGTGAACTCTTCGACGTTCTCCACCAGCCCAGCTTCAGGCCGGTGAAACTCCAGCGCCGACACCACTGCCCAGGCTGTCGATCGAGAGGAATCGTGCTGGGGGTTGCCGGACTTCTTGCCGCGGGCTTTCGAATGCCCCTGGCAGCATGGAGAGGCCAGCAGCAGATCGTGCGCTGGCACCTTCTCCCATTGCGCCTGGTGCAGATCTTGGCAGACGTGCTGTGTGTTCGGGTGGTTGGCGCTGTGCCACTCGACGGCAACCGGCCAGTGATTGGCGGCCCAAAGAACGTCGATACCGGCATTGCGGGCACCGGTTGACCATCCGCCGAGACCGGCGAACAAATCGATTGCTGTAGGCATTGTGGATCCTTGCCGGCTGGCGTGATTCGTTGAAGTGGGGAGTGAGTGGTGTAGAGCTTCGGGATGGAACGGTGGGTACGGTGATGCTTTGGCTATCACCCAAGTCGGAGCGCTATTGCATGAAACAACTAACCGAATGCATAAACCTGATCGCCGCCGTGGTTCGCGTGATCTATGTCATCATCCGTACAGGATGGCTTTGAGTTGGGCGATGGTGTCCCGCCGGGTATATTCCAGCGATAAATCAGGAGATTTGCGAATGGACCGGGTCGTGTTGGGTGGTTGCATTCTTCTTGTTCTATTCGGAATTCTGCTTGGAACAGGCATGGGCTCGAACGATGTTATGGCCAATAGAATTCGAGGAGTTTTCGAATTGCTTAGCTTTGCAGGTACTGCTGTAACTGCCGTTGTGGCGGTCGTCGCACTGACCAGCTGGCAAGCCCAATTCCGGCATGCGGAGCGTTTCAAATCCATCAAGGAATTGAAGGACGCCGCAACAGGTCTTTACACTTTCAAAGGGTATCTACTGGCATTAGTCGAAAGCGGCAAGCAGTACCGGGCGAATGGCGGGGTGCCCAACGCGCAGCTTGAAGATATTCAGCTAAGCGCAGGAAAAAAATGGCGAGAGTCATTAGAGATTTATGTTAAAGCCTGGTCAACTGCCGTTGTTTTCTTTACGGATGAAGAAGAAAAAGCATTCAGTGGGCCTCCACGAGTTTTCATCGATCTTTCTAACACTAGGCCAGCGGAGATAATCAATGCTGATGCTCGCTTCCCGTGGCCTGATTCCGATCAGGAGTTTCTGAAGCATACGACCGAAATCACAGACCATGCACAGCATGTCTATTCGCTTGCGGTATCGGAATTAGAAGGTATGTTGAGAAGCAAAGGATGAATCGCTTCATATCACGCCAGCGCAATAGGTGAGGGTGGGTGATTTATTCTAGTCCTGTGGTAATGGTTACAGGATGGGGCGCTTACTCTCAATGTTGCCGTTACAAAGTGTTGATTGTTCTGCGAGAGTATAAAACTTTGGGAGTTGTTCTGAGTTGAATAGGCCGTTTAGCAATTTCCCGTAATTTTCAATTCGGTGCCCATTAGCCATTTTTTTTCGGCTTGCTATGTTTTCAAACTCTAGACGCAACTGATATGAAAAGTCACGCTCAATATCCATGCGCTCAGAGTAGTCGAAGTATGGAAGTTGCATAAGTAGGATTACATTGCCATTCGCTTCATAATTATCATTTGACCATCCATTTATTTTAGGGGGTGGCATAAATGGTATGGCGTCGTCGCACCTCACTACGCGGTAGGTAACTATGTTCAATAGTTGATACTTTCTAGCGCCTTCGTTGTTGGTAAAACGTGGAGCTCCAAAGGTCCCTACAAATTCGATCGTTGCCCCCGCTTCATGTAGATACATTGAAACAATAGAGGCTACAGCCCCGCCAAGAGAATGACCATAGAGTCGAATCATATACCCTTGATCAATTTCATAACCAAATTTTTCTATGATCGATTTGTAAACGTTTTTCGCAATTAACTTGAAGCCATGGTGAAAGGAGGTGCCCGTCTCATTGTCCAGTTCTTTGGAGGTCTGGATGTCAATGTACGCGTCATCAATGTTGGCTGTGCCGCGGACAGCTATCTCTATTAGCTTTTTATCATGGTCTACTCTAGAGATATAGACCGTTGATGTTTCTTTTGATCCAATGCTCGGCCTATTTAATGATGTCTTGCTCCATTCGTATAATGGTTCTTCTCTGTAAGCATTGATTGATGCGTAGAGCGCCTCTGTCAGATAGTGGTTTACTTTTTTTAGTTGTGAGCTTCTAAATATTCTCTGGGTTTTTGGGAGTCCGGAATATGAGCTGTCCAATAGCGGTGGCGTCTGACTCTGTTTGGGCTCGCTTCCTTTGCAGTTGGATGATGTGATTATTATCACCAATATTATAGCTAAGCGGAGTAGGGGATGCATCCGATGCGAGCCTCACAGAGCTAGAGTCATTTGGTCAGCATAGCCACAAAATTTTGGTTCGTTAAAAATGTTGCATATACCCCTTTGCACTAGATGTTGACCACCGTGGACGTTTATGAAGGTTGTGATGGTTGGCTTTCGACACTTGTCTTGACAAGATACGCTATTCGTTGGAACCACTATTCCGTAACAACGATTTCCAGTGCTACATTCTCGTGAATCGAGTCAACTGCTTCAGCAATCGTCGCCCCCGTGTCAGATAGCGGCGTTTAATTGCATTTCAGACAGTTGCGCGCTTGAGTTGGTCGGTGAGCTGTCGGGGCAGTCCGCGAAGCGTCAGCGTGCCGCCGGCTTCGTCGAACTCGACCTTGGAGCCCAGCAGGTGTTGCTCGAAGCTGATCGACAAGCCATCGATGCGGCCGGTGAAGCGCCGGAATTTGTTCAGAGTTTTCTTGTCCGGCGGGATCGAGGTTGAAAGGCCGTAGTCTTTGCCCTGGATGAAGTCGGCAAACGCCTTTGGCTGTTCGTCGTCGAGCGCTTCAGATAGCTCGTCCAGGGTGAGCGGCTCGCCTAGCTTGGCTTGGGCCATCGCGTAGCTGAGCAAGGTGTTAGTCTTCTCGCGGGCTGATTCCTCGCCGAGATTTTCGCTTTCAACGAAGTCGCTGAACGCCTTGAGCAGAGTCCGGGTTTCACCTGGGCCGTCGACTCCTTCCTGCGCGCCGATGAAGTCGCGGAAGTACTCGGTTACGCGGCGGCCCTTCTTCGCCTTGAGGAAAGATACGTACTGCTTCGAGGTCAGGTTGTTTTTCCATTCGGACAGATTGATCCGCGCCGCGAGGAAGATGCTGTCGAGGTCCAGGCGCCGGATTGGCATCAGCGTCAGGCCGTCAGTCATGACCACTGCTTCTGTTTCCTGTACCAAGGCAACGACCAGGTAATCGGTCATGCCTTGCAGGTAATGGCAGAAGAGCACGTTGCCACCTACCGTCAGGCTGGATTCTTCCATTAGCTTCTGTAGGTGCTCGACGGCGGTGCTGCTGAATTCCATAAAGTCATCAGTGCCAGCCAGGTACTTGCCGAGCCAGCCGCTGAATGGATGGGCGCCGGATTCAGCATGGAAGAAACCCCAGCCTTTCCCAGGCTTTGCGTTGTAGCTTTCGTTGAACTGTTGAATCAGCTCGTCGCGGGCCTGGCTTTCGACCAGTTCGCCGGCGCTGCGATGAAGAACTGCAGGGTTGCCGTCGGGCTTCTTGTCGATCTTATGAATCACGCTGTGGAGAACGGGCATTGCAAATTCCTCAGGTAGGCGCTGCCCTCCGTGACCGGATGCGACAGGTGGTATGGGTGCTTTTTTGCGCTGAGCTAGGCTTCAAGCTCAACTTCACGAAAGGGCTTCGCGATGGTTATACGGAACGTTGTAAATGACGCAAAGATTGCTGCGGTAATTGGATGGAGCAGGGATGACGTAAGTCGGTTCATTGTCCATGTCGAACCCAAGGCAGATGGTTCCGGTTACATTCTGAGACCTCATCAAGACATGCCCGGCGGACTACAACTTAAACCTGTACGACTCGGAAACGAGTGGTTGATATTTACAGGGCCAATTGATCTTGAGGAGAAGTAAATCCGGTGCCATGGTCGGATGTGCGGCTGGGGTATGGTTCTAATTAAGCAATCACGATGGATGTGTGAAATGGACGACTGTTCTGCTTGTGAGCAAATGTCAGTAGCCGATTCCCAACCCTTCAACTTGGGACGAATGGATGAAGTTCGTGTTGAGCGGAATCCGATAGGCTCCCTGTACACGCGGATGCGTTGCAGAAATTGTAACAGGGAGTGGATAAAGGTCGAAAAGACTGCCTCTCCATGGACTGTGAGGTGGCATGCAGCTTGATTTCAATTCGGTGCGAAGTTCTCGTCGCCTGGGTCTTTGCGCAACTCCGCCAAGCTCTCATTCCGAAACATCCGCGCCACGTTTTCGCTTATCTGCACTTTGTGGCGCGGACTCTCCATCGCTTGGTAAGAGAGGGTCGGCCCGAGCGCATGCGCGTTCAGAATTAGGTTCTGCACCGCCTCGTTGATTTCAGTGATGTTATTCCAGGCCATCAGCTCATCAAGCTTCTGCCGGATGCCGAGTCTGACTCGGTGCCGCAACTCCTTCTCGTCGTACTGAATCCGTTTCTCGGCGGCCTTCGCCGATCGCTCTTGTCCACTCTTGGCCATAGCCTGCCTCCTCAATTCCACTGGCCGGCATCGCCAGCTAGGTTTGTCGTTTGCGTTGTTGTGGGCGGTGCTTCATCGAAACGCTGGCTCCAGCTTCGGATAATCGATGTCGAAATCCTTGATCAGTCGGTAGAGCAGCGTCGAGCTGATACCCAAATCTGCGCAGCACCTCGTTCGATTGACGCCTTTTGCTATGCAGTCCTTCACCCGAATGACGAGCATCGCATCAGACTCTGGGGCAGTTTTGTTCGGCGCGAAGGCCTTCTTAGGCCCTGCTATGAAGTCGATTGCGTAGCGCTTGGCGATACCTCGAAGAACCCCCATCGATATGCCTTCCTGCTCGCATATCTCGTTTCGGTTCAGGGTTTTAGCCAGAGCTCTAATTCGCGATACCTGCTGCGACGTCTCGGCTTTAACCGCTTGACTCTGGAAGTTTGGCGCTCGGCGCCCCTCGGATATCGACCTCCTCGGGGCGTTGGATTCAGGTGCGTGGATCTCGCGGCCCATGACCAGGTACTGGGCGACTTGGGCGGCAAGTTCGTTGGCGGCCGGTTGGCGCTGGTTGATGATGTTGAGGTGATTGCTGATCATGCAGCCACCTTTACCAGCCTCACGCCGGCCATGCTGAACTGAGCGCCCTGATCCGCGACAAGTGCGTCGAGCGCTGTCCAGTCCACTGTGAGCATCGAGATTGGGGCTTGGCCGTAGGCCACGGCCTTGATCAATGCGTCGAGATCGTAAACCTCAGCCTGCATCGCTACCGGTTGGCTGGCTTGCACCGGAACTGGCTTTGAGGCTGCCTGAACGATTGGAGCTGCTTCCGCCGGTGCAGGTGTCACAACGGAAGCAGGCTCAGCAGCGGTCGCGGCAAGTGCTTTCGCCTTCGCTTCGTCTTCGATCCGCTGCAGCTCCTCGTTACGAATCCGAAGGCGTTGGGCTTCGGCTTTCTCGTCCTCGGCCTTCTTGTGCTCCGAGATCCGCACCTTGATCAGCGCGACAAGGTCATCGTTCGCCTTCATCACCAGTTGCTGGATGTCGTTGAACAAGAAAACGTAGTCAGCGGCCAACTCGACCAAGCTGGCCAGATTGGCGCGGATGCCGTCGCCGATCTGGCTGGCGGCGATCTTCGCGCGAGCCAATTCCGAGTCGGCGGCATCGCGCAGACTGGTGATGGACTTCTTACCCTTGATAGCGCCAGCGAAATCGGCGGACACGGTCGGCATGCGAGCTTTGCCACCTAGTGAGTTGTTGATCTGGTCGATGTGCACCTGCAGCGCCTTCGCCGCACTCATGACGATGTCTTCGCGGATGCTGATCTTGCGGGCTTTGACCAGTTTGTCGAGCATCAGGCGTTTGTTGCGTGCCTCGGCGCTGATCTCATCGATAGTGCGGAAAAGCGCGTCGATGCTTTCGGTCTGGCTCAGCGCATGCTGCTTGGCTGCTGCCAGTCGTTCTTCGACATCGCCACACCATTTGACTGTTTGCTCGGCGTCAGCGAAGTGCTGGTCAGTTTCCAGAACGGTGTTGATAGAGTCGAAAACGGCCAGCGAGTGAGCCTTGAACTGCTCCAGGTTACTGGCGGTGACCATGCCGGTGACTTCGATACGCAGCGCCGGCAGGCTGTCCGGCGTCTTGCCGACAGGTTCCGGCACGACCTCGACCGGCGTGAAGTCGAGCAAGTCGGCCTGGAACTGCTTCCATCCTGCAACGAGTGTCGCGGCGCGGCCAGGCACCGGTGTGTATTCCATCGACACAAAATTGTCTTCGGTCCCATCGGAGCAAACGAAGATCACTTTCTCGGCGCCACTCACCAGCAGTTGCTGTTCGAGCTGCCAGTAGTAGTGCGGGTCCAGATGGCCGGCCAGTACATCGGCGGCGAGTTGCTCGTTCCACATTTTGTGCTCGAACAGTGTTTCGCCGAGCATGGTGCAGCCATCGAGCGAGGCGAGCAGGTCGCCGTCGGTGCCGACAACGGGAAAAAGGTCTTCGCCGATCCGCGCTTCCAGAATTGGACGAGCCAGGGCTTCAGCTTCATGGCCTTTGTCGAACAGGTATTTTTGCACCCACCACGATATATCGCGATCGAGGCCGGTCTTCTTGGCGCTAAGCAGCTCGGTGCGCTTCATCTGTTTCGAGGCGCCCATCATGGCCGGCGCTTCGGAGGCAGTGAAGTAGTTGGCGCGGAGCGCATGCCAGGCTTCGGTACCTTGGATTACTGAATGAATTTTCAAGATGCGGCTCCTTCTTGTGATGGCGCGATGATTGCGAGGATGGTTTTTTTCTGGTGCTCGGTTAGAGATGCCTTAAGCCCGAGCATCACGACGATGTGTTCAGCTGTTTTTTGCCCGCTCAGAATCATGGCGACCCACTTTGGGAAGTTCTCGGTGAACTTTTCGGGTGGATACGGGGGAAGGGCTTCAGGGGCCGGCGGTAAGACCTCTACGGGTGGAGCTCCCGAATTCCCATCATCGTCGTCATCGGTCGTGGTGACGTTGAAAATCATCTGGGTCAGGTATCGCCGGCCGTAGCTGATCGTCGAGCCGTTAGCCTGCACACCCGTCTTGTTTGTCTTGCCGCCAGAGCCTGCGGCATCGATCGGAAGGTCAAGCTGGTAAAGCTTCGTATGGCCGCCGGCGTGCATGCATTCACAGGTGACGCGAAGGTGACCAGGCAGACGAGAATCGGCGGTGCCGAAGGAAAGGGAAAAACCTTCCTCGGTGAAGATCGGGCTGATAGCTCGGTCGATATCTTCGAGTCTGGCGTAGGTGCTGGCGGTGTGTTTGTTGAGCGCGTTGCGCGTCACCGGCTTGATTCGCTTCTGCGCGCTGACCATTGCAACGCTGAATGCTGCCGAAGCCTGTCGGTCGACGTGGCGCTCGTGCATCTGCATCAGCCGCTCCATGTTGCCGACATCGACATTTGGATTGGCGGCTACCTGGATGATCACGGACATGATGCTGGCAGCGTCGTTAGATTGAGCTGCAACCTCGGTTGCGACATTTGACGATCGGCGCTGATCGATGGTGGTGACCACGCTCGACTCGACACCCTCCACTTGGCTGGGTTTGCGCTCTGCGGACATACGGATTCCTTGCCGCGATGCACGCAGCGTTGAAGTGTTGGGTTATTGGGTCACACGATCAGCGAGGGAGCTGAGCAGCATCAGAAAGGCGAAGACGGTAATAGCGGGGAGCGAGCCGCGCCAAATCAGCAGGCGCCGCGCCCGCTGGTGGCTGGTCACTGGAAGAACCTGTGAGCGACTTGCGGTGGCTGGCAGATGCTGGATGCGTCTCGGATGACGTTGGAGGCCAGCATCACCACCAGCAGGCCGGCGGTGAGCAGCCAGAAGATTGGTCTCATGGCCGAACCCTCACCGCGATCCGGCCGCCCTTCATCGTCGCCGCCAGGCGCTGCGGAAGGTTTGCCACGCGCATTTCCCGCGGCTTACCAATCACTTCATTGAAGGGGAGGCCGAAGCCCAGCAAGATCAATTTCGACTCGATCTCGTCGAGCTGCTCGTCAATCAGCGTTTTGACTGGTGATGTAGTCATCATGCCTCCTTGCGCTGCTGGCTAATGTTTCGCAGTCGCTTGCAGTAGTGGTTGAACTCATCGGTGGTGATTGCGCCGTCGGTGAAGAGGCGCGTGATCAGCTCCTGGACCAACAAGCTGATGTCTTCTTGGCCGGATGGTGCGGAAACGCCATTAAGGGCCTGGTCGATCAAAATGTGTGGGCTCACAGCTCATCGTCCTCAGCCTTGGCTATCAGCGCATCATCGGCGAGTGGCTGTAGCAGCGCCTCTGCGATTTCGCCAAGCATGCCCAGCGGGTGATCGCTGTTGCCCAGCAGTTCTGCCGCTGCGGTCTTGTCAGCGTTTCCGCGTTCCACGGAGATCAACAACCACCCGAGTGCCGGGGTATCGACCTCGCTATCGGCAAGGCGGTTGTTCACATACTCATCCACTGCCAGGGCGAACTCATCAGCGGTCACGCCTTGCGGAGCGTGCATGCGGCGCTGGAACGACACGCTGCAGCCGCGACGAAGTTCTTCGGCTGCGTTGTAAAGCCATTCGGACCGAGCATCCTCATGCGGGCTGTGGCTCACTGGAGGCGGCTTGCGGTAGTGTTTGGGCAGAGAACTATGCGGGGTGTTCATGATCGCCTCCAGATCGGCGAAATGATTAGGGCGAGGCCGCCCTGCATCCTTTTTATATATATTGACCGTGAGGCCATTCAGGGTGGTCCATCGGGCTTTTACCGGTGGTCGTCCAACAAAACTCGGCTGCACTCATCCGTTCCGCTGGTTGCCGTTGGGCGCGGAGGGGAGTGCATGCGGGTGGTGTCGGAGGGTGGTGATAGCTCTTTGCCGCTGCTAATCTCAGTTAATTGCTAATCTCGCGCTATAGCCAGGGAATGGGCTTCGCATATGGATGCCAAGATCCTCAAGAAACATCAGCAGTTAAAAACTACTGCCGAATCCAGCGAAAAGCAGGAATCTGCCTCGAGCCGTCACGTGCCCGGACAAGGATTCAGCGAGGAATCTGAAAAGTTCTTTGCTAGTGTCGCGACCAAGAAGCGTGAGGAACTTCAAAACCAGCTGCTTCAGGACGGAAGGTCTGAGTCTTCCCAAACTCCAAGGCCTGACCACGAACTGGATAAGGTTACGCTACAACTCAGAAGAGAATTCGCACTGCTCAACAGGATCTTCGAGCTCCGAGAAATAGCCCTCGATCGCAGCAAAAAGAAACTGAATCGCAAGGCTTCTAGGGCCGCTATAAAAGAGGCGAAGAGGGCCAGCATCAAGCCCAAAACGACCAAGACAGCTCTACAACCTAAGCGAACTAAGTCGTCGACGCAGGAGCCGGGTTCTAAGTGGATTCGTAAAGTCTGCTGGCGTTGCAATTCGAGTTTTTCTATTCATGCCGACTGGGAAAGGCCTCCGAGCCTCTGCAAAATATGCTCCAAGGATCTTGATGAAACCTACCTTCCTTCGGGCCCGGATCGATCAAAACCCTTCGGCTGGGTCCATATCGTGAGCGGTGGAGCCCCCGGCCTAGGTAAGCGCCGATAGTCATTTTTCAGTTGGTTTCCGAAAGCGCCCGATACGGGCGCTGACGTGAAAACTTCTGGTACTGCCGGCGACCCGCAACTGGCGTCGGTCACAGGCCTTCTCGTTTTTCGGTGCGCTTTGGATACCACCTGGACCTTGCCCAGTTAGCACTCCGCTGTTCGTCCGACCGCGACCCTGTCCGCCGGAAAACTAAATTTGGCGCTTTACGCTGCACGCCCGGGTCAGTTGCCAACCCTCTGAACCGTTGAGGCCGGTTCATCGCTGCCTTTGAATCTGGGCCGGTGGTGATCCGGCGTGAAGCTAAAGAGCGGCAGGTCTCTCGACCCTGGGTTGCGATGGAATGAACATTACCTATGGGTAACTTCATATGCAATACCTGCGGGTAATTATTTTTGCGTGGGCGAAAAAAAGCCCGCGTTTGGCGGGCTTTCTGATTGGGGCGGGCTAGCTGATAGAATCGCGCGACTGGACCATGGAGGTATAGATGCGCGGATTAATGGTGGGAGCCCTGGTTTTAGTCATGGCTGGATGTGGTGGCAACGATATGGACCGGGCTCGAACAGCGGTCGCTGATCGCCTGAAAGACCCTGACTCTGCAAAATTCAGAAATGAGCGGCAGGTTTCCGATGGCAGCGTTTGCGGAGAAGTTAACGGCAAAAATGGTTTCGGTGCCTATTCTGGGTTCGCTCCATTTTTTGCCATGAAAAAGCCAGATGGTTTTGATGTGGTGATCGATGCCTCGCTGTCAGACCGGTTCGCTAGCAAGGTTTGCGGTTACGCCATCGCCGATACTGAAACCCAAGAACCACAACAGACCAAAGAGATACCTGGCGTTCAGTGGGCTGTCCAAGTGGCTTCCGTCAGCAACGAGCAAACGGCAGAGAAGCTCAGTCGAGATCTTTCTACCTCGGGCTGGCGGCCTTATACGAGAAGGAGTGATGGCAAGAGCCGTGTTTTCCTCGGGCCATTTTCAACCAGGTCGGAGGCCAATGCCTTGATGGATGATTTGGCGAGCAAGAGATCCTTGAAAGGATTCGTGCTGCGATACCAGGAACCCGAAACGCAGAGCAAGTAATTACAGATAGGGCGGGGAAGGGCGGAACGAAAAAGCCCGGCGCTAGGTCGGGCTCTTTATGCACGTGGCCAAATCCCTTTGGCTGACTGCAGTGTGCTGGGGAAGTGTGACGAGGGTGTGACAGGGTGGAACGAAAAGCCCGGCGCTGGGCCGGGCTTTGGAGCGTTCAAGAGCTACTCAAAAGCCGCCAAAACCATAATTTTTACTTTGTCGTTTCTTACGTCTGAACTTAATACCGATCCTTTCACTTTTGACTGATTCAGTAGTTGGCAAAAGCCTTTGTTAAGTGCCCTGCTTACATAACCAATTCGGCCAAACTTCGTCATGATAGCAATGGCATTTTTATCATGTTCGTTTTCTGGTTCTTGAATAAACTGCACTGACATGCCTACAATTATCTCGCCATCTACTTTGTTGTATTGCGTTCCGCTAACTTCCAAAACAAGATCTAATGGAGCTGACGCTGTAGACAAGTCAGGGCACAACTCAAAACTATCGCTTGCTAATCTGGCTCCAGTGTAACCAAGAAGAGAAAAGTCAGAGCCTTTGAAGTTGCCGGGTAGTCCATATTGTGCGAGATATTTTGGGAAGTCCTGCCTTTTTCTTGGAGGAATTCTACTCAAAAAAGCAGGTAAGGCATTGGTGAATATTTCATTGCCGTGGATGGTGAAAGCTGGAAAACTAATGAAGCCTTCGTTCACTGCAGCGTGATAGTCAGGGGTGTCTTTCAAGTAGCGAAATGAATGAGAGTCACCGCTCTTGAAAAGCTCGCCAACAATTCGGCGATTACGCGCTATGCCCTCAGCTGTGCTGGTCCAGACTAAAAATAGGCGACTTGGTTCAAAAACGTGATCAATGGTGTGCATTTAATTTTTCCGTAATCAATTCCATGCGCCTCAAGGTGAGCCTGATCACAAAGTTGGCCCTTTCTCTTGTGAGTCTAGCATGGGCCGGCATTGGTAAGTCAACCAGTCTGGCCATCACTTCTTTAAATCGTAAGGCATCAAATTTTTTAATTTTTCTCAGCAATAGAGCTCTTACGTTGGAGTTGTGCTTAGCAATAAACTCCATAGACTCAATGTGCCCGACTTGCACCAAATTGTCAGGCGCCCACCGAAAGTGATGTGTTCCTTTGTTAATAAAATTGTCGATGCGAACAGCATCCCACTGAGAGAATTTCCGCTCTAGTATCTGATACCCTAAACTTGTCCCATTATCAAACCATGGTGCAAATTTCAATTTGAGACCATATTGTTCGCCTTTTCTCCGAGCAACACTTTTGGTGTTTGGTGATGAGGTGATCATGTAGCCCCAGTTGTCTTGATGTCTGTCTGTATTTCCAATTATCGAATCAAATAGTAGCATTGACCAAAATTCAAATATCTGGTGATCGCCTATAAAGTCAATGCTGAGTTTTTGCGCGGTGAGGAGGTTGTGCTGAGTGCCTTTATCTTTATCGAAATTTCTAATTTCTCTGAAAAAGAAATAACCAGCAGCGTAAAATACATCCTCGCCCGGCGCATAGAACCATTCGCTTAGAGATCCGCACTCACCTGTCATTGAGTCGAATGCTGCGTGCGCAGGGGGAATATCGACATCTAATAGCAAGCCGATTTGATAGGCTATTAATTCGGCCCAAAACTGCTCTGCATACTTTTCGTCAGATAGTTTGAACATATATTGCCAGTCGGGTCTTATTACTTCCTGAATTGGATTGTTTGGGGATACGACAATCCTTTTCGGCCTGGCTCCCTCTGGGTATGCCTCAGAAAACTCTCCATGCCTACGCCATTCCGCGATGTCGATAGGGTTCAATTGAATTGGCAATTTTATCTATCCTTGATGAATAGCTGAAAAAACCGAAGCAACCCCGATTTTGGGGAGGACGTTTCTATTCAAATGCCATTTGATTAGCGGGAATACATCGCCCACCAGAACACATGGCCCAGAATCGCGATCTGCTGCTCCTGGATCTCAGCGAATGTGTAGTCCTCGTCGGGGTGTTCGTCACGGTTGAAGCTGCGCAGGCGAATGCCTGTAGGCATGCGGTAGACCTGCTTCACGCGGAGCTGGCCATTGTGGTTGATCGCGTACATGTCGCCGTCGACGATATCGCCCAGCGAGTTCTTGCCGACGTTCACACCTACCGTGGCGCCATCGCGCAGCACCGGTACCATGCTGTTGCCGCTCACCACCACACACTTCGCGTTGCTGAACTGCACGTTGTTGTGGCGCAGATCTTTCTTGAAGAAGCGAAGCCGAGAGCTCTTGCTTTCCGCAATCGCAAACCGACCAGATCCAGCAGCCAGTTCCACTTCCTGGAGGAAGGGCACGTAAACCTCGTCGTCATCGAGCGGGGTTTCGTCATCCCACGTTTCGATATCTGAAAGGTGATCGGGTGGACTCTTTCTGGGTCCGTCGCTGCCCGCAGCCATACCTGCTTTATCGAGTCGATATCGGTCCAGGCCGAGAGCCTGCTCAATTTCCCGAGCAAAATCCTCGCCGATATTCTTCCTACTCGATGCAGGCATCGATGTTGAAAGGCATCGCGATATGTAATTGGCGCTTTTTCCAAGGGCGTCAGCCAAGCGAGCCTGTTTCCCCTCGAAGCGCTGCTTCATGAGCGACCGCAAGTTTTCGCGGCGAATATCTGAAATTTCCATCGGCAAATCATCCCTTCCTGTTACCAAAAGGTAAATTCCCTGCAGGTATTGCTTTGTGATTACCTGCGGGTAATAATTGAGTTGCCTATAAGGAGGCCCGACATGCGGACCAAACACCCAAGCCTGCTGGCCTGGCTCAAGGCGGCAACTGATACCGATGTCGCTCGCACCGGGACCACTCGCGCATACCTGAGATTGATTGCTTACGGCCACAAAACTGCATCTGCGGAAATTGCGGCGCGTACAGAGAGCTCGACCGGAGGGTCGGTTACTCGCCAAGAGCTAAGGCCTGAAGACTGGCGCCAAATTTGGCCCGAGCTTTCAGCCGCCTAACCCTGCCCAGTCACACCGAAAGCGGTAGTGAACCTATGGCCTACGACGATAAAGCGCAACGGCACGAGCACCAGGCGAAGGTGCGCCTCGATGACGAAGTCTTTCAGGTGCTGAAGGACGTTGCTCGCGACATGAAGCTGCAACACAGCGTGCTTAGCCGAGAAATCATCGAGGTCGCGCTTGAGGTCAAGCGAACGCTCGGAGAGCTGCCGTTTGAGCTGGAGAAAAGACGCGCCTGAGAAGGCCATAGAGGGGGGCATGCCCAGTGCAGTAGTTGAACTCAGGAAGAGCGCAACAGAAGAACTGGCGCGATGGGCGTCGGAGATCGGAATCACCCCGGATGCCTTGGCTTCCGAGCTTTTGCGACTGGCGATGCCAGGACTCAAGAAAGCGATCTGCGACAGCGCACCACCCGAAAGCAACTTGGTTGCCTTCCCGCCAAAGCGGTGATTCACAGCCCTTATTAGGGACCGAAGAGCGAGCAGGGCAGGCCGGTTACGGATTTCAAGATTGGCGCTGGTCCCTGGTTCGGGACTGGAAGTAGAGAAGGTCATGGATTCATCCCTGATCAGTTGATGGACGAATTATTGCCTTGTTGGCGTATCGCCACCACGGAAACCGTACCGAGGTTTTACGAATGGAAGATTTTCTGCGGGCCTGTCAGAGCGCTGTTCTGGATAACGAGGCAAAAGCACTGGCAGCAAAGATGGGCGTTCCGCACGTTGGTCTGCTTCAGCGTGCAAACCCGGACAACGATGCACACCACCTGACCGTGGAGCATCTGTTTGGGATCTTGCTGCACACCGGCGACATGCGACCGCTGCTGGCCTTGGCCAACGAATTCGGTTTTGACCTGGTCGCTAAGTCTGCCCCGCGGCCCCAAGCACTGACCAAATCCCTGATCAATGTCGGCAAGGAAGTGGCTGACCTGACCATCGCGGTGCACCAAGCGCTTGACGACGACCATGTCAGCACTTTCGAGAAATCCATGATCCGCCAAGAAATCACCCATGTCCGACAGAGCCTGGACGTAATGGATGCGTCGGTGAAGGCCGCCTGATTTTCCGCGCATGCGCGGAAATCGGTGCCCTTGCATTCCGCACTAGTAAATATGCGGATCCGACGGGCACAAGGTCGGCTGATTCGATAACACTTAGTGAGGCCGATTATGCAGAGCCACCCCAATTCAAGCAATACCCCGAACCATGTCGCGACACGTTTTGTTAATTCCGAAAACGTGTCGCGGACCACGATGTCTTCCCGCGAGATCGCCAACGTCACCGGCAAACGCCACGACAACGTGAAGCGCGACATCGTGGCAATGCTCAAAGACCTGAAAGTAGATGTACTCAGTTTTGAGGACATCTACCTCGACGGTCGCAACCGGGAGCAGGTCCAGTACCTGCTCGACCGCGAACACACCGACTGCCTGCTCACCGGCTACAGCGCCCCGATGCGCATGAAGGTGATTCGCCGCTGGCGCGAGCTGGAACAGCAGCAGGGCGCCCGCGAGCAAGTCCTGCTCAGCGGAACCAAAGTCGTCGGTGAGCTGGCGATCCTCGAGTGCTTCACACGTCTTCTGAAGCCGGCGCCATCCAGTCAAATGCTGATGCTGGCCAAGATCGCCACGAACAACGGCCTCGACGCCAAGTTCCTCCCTGGCTATGCAGTCGACGCCGCGCCAGACGCCGCCGGCGGCAGTTCCATGCCGACCAAGGCCGTTACCGCGCTGATCAAAGACTTCGACCTGCGCACGTCGGCGCCAGCCTTTAACAAGCTGCTGGAGGCTCACGGATTACTCAAGGAGATGCAGCGCCGTAACTCCAAGCAGGAATACGTCGGCTTCTGGTCGGTGACCGAGAAAGGCCTGATCTATGGCAAAAATCTCACCAGCCCCCAATCCCCCCGCGAGACGCAGCCTCATTGGTACGTCGATCGCTTTCTCGAATTGGCAACACTGGTCGGGAAGGCCTGAAATGCAATACACCGTCACGATCAATCAGGCGAAGGCATTGGAGTGGGGGCTGAATTCTCAGCAAGCCCTGCTGTTCGCTTTCGTCTACGAGTGCCCGAGCTGGGCCAATCCAATCAAGACGGATACAGGGATCTACTTCGCGTTGAGCAAGGCCAAGATCGTTGACGAACTGCCGTTGCTCACTGATAAGCCCGACACCGCTTACCGCCTGTTGAAAGCTCTGCGAGACGCAGGTTTGATTGAGCTTTCAAGCACGTCGAGCATCACGTTGATCCGCCTGACCGAGAAGGCCAAGGAGTGGAACCGTAAACTGGATGGGTCGGAAAAATATCCGACCTCTGATGCACTCGATGGTCGGAAAAAAATCCGATCTACCTCGGATAAATCTCCGAGCAAGGTCGGAAAAAAATCCGGGCCAGGGTCGGAAAAATCTCCGACAAATCAGGGTACCAATAATCAGGGTACCAATCAGGTAACCAGTAATCAGGATTTGCAGGACGGCTCGGACAAGCCGAACCGGTCCGGCGGATTGGTCTTGGTGGTTGACCGCATCGAAGCGCCACGGGTTGAAATCCCCGCCGATATGCCGGGCCCCAAAGACCAGACCTGCAAGACATTCAAGACCTGGGCGAACTACGCCATGTCCTACCGCAAGCGCTACAAGGCGTGGCCAGTTTGGAACGCCAAGGTGGGAGGGCAAGTCGGTTTGCTAATCGGCCGCCTCGGTATCGACGTCGCTCATAGCGTCGCCGCGTACTACCTCGGGATCAATGATGCCCAGCTGATCCGCAAGTGCCACGGCTTCAACGAGCTGCTGGCCAACGCTGAGAGCTATCACACCCAATGGGTCACCCAGACCCAAATCAACGGCCGTACCGCCCGCCAGCAGGAAGACACCCAGGCCAACATCAACGCCGCGCAGGAAGCTGCCCGGAACATTCGCGAAGGAGGTAAGCGAAATGCTTTCTTGCGACCAACTCGCTGACCTGTCCGCCGCTCTCTGCGCGACGGCTGAAACCGTCGGCCAGACCCTGAGCGCTTCGGCCGCCGAACTGATGGCTGAGGATCTTGCTGAATACCCGATGGACGTGATCACCAATGCCCTTTGGGCCTGCCGTCGGGGGTTGACCGGCAAGCTCACGCTGAAAGCCATTCTCGATCTTGTTCAGGCTGCCGATGGCCGCCCAGGCAAGGATGAAGCCTGGGCCATTGCCCTCACTTCGAACGATGAGTTCGAGACGGTGGTAATGACCGATGAAATCCAGTTGGCATTGGGCGCTGCAAAACCTGTTCTCGACGCCGGCGACAAGGTCGGTGCCCGCATGGCGTTCAACAGCGCTTACGAGCGACTGGTCAGCCAAGCCCGCGAGGACCGTAAGCCATCTAACTGGCACGTATCGGTGGGTTTCGACGCCAATCGCCGAGTTGAGGCGATCGCCAAGGCTGTGCAAATGCAGCGAATCCCCCACGAGCACGGCCAGAAGTACTTGGCAGATATGCGCGTGGTCCCGATCACCGAAGACGGTCGCGCATTGGCAGGTCTGATCACCGGTGAAGCGACCCGGCCGACACCGGCGGTGCGCGAAAGGCTTCAGGGAGTGAAGACTTCCATGTTGGAAATGCGAACGGCCTCCGCAGAAAGGAAGGACGAAATACGGATCGAGGCAGCAAATGAGTTGGCAGATCGCCGGGCTCTGCTACTAAAGCAGGTCGAGGAACTGGAGTCGGGGAGGGCATCCCATGGCTGAGCTCGCATTGATCCGCACCGCCCAGGGTTTGGTGCCGGCCACCGAAGCTGACCGTGAAACTGTCCAGAAGTGGAAGGCAGGTCAAATCATTCACGGCAAGTTCACACGCATGCGCAACGGCAAGTTCCACGGCAAGTTCTTCTCGATGCTCGATCTGGCGTGGGAGTACTGGGAGCCGGTCGGTGGGTTGATTCCGCGTCAGGAGATGCGCGGCATTCAGGGCCTGGCCAAGTTCTTCGAAGCGCAGAGCGGCAAGCCGGGGCAACTATCGGATGCAGTCGCGGCATACGTCGCGGGCCTTGAGTCAGCGCGTGCTGAGCGTTTCCCGGCAGTAGACAAAAGCCGCGAAGCTTTCCGTGAGTGGGTGACGATTGAGGCCGGCCATTTCCATCTGGTGCACACGCCTGAGGGAATCCGCAAAGAGGCCAAGTCGATCAGTTGGGCAAACATGGATGACACCGCTTTCGAGCCACTTTACCTCGACGTCTTCAACGCCTGCTGGCGGTTGGTGTTGTCTGCGCATTTTGAGAATGAAGCTGACGCGCTTTCTGCTGCCGATCAATTGGGGAGTTACGCATGAGAGTCGCCCTCAAGGAAGTAAAGGCGAAGAAGTGCAAGAACCCAGCCTGCGGCATGAGCTTCAAGCCGTCATTCTCTACCGCGCAAAAGGTGTGCAGTTGGGCTTGCGGCCTGGCCATCAAGGAGGTGAACCAAGAGAAGGCCCGCAAGTCACTGGCCCAGATCGAACGCAAAGAGATCAAGGCCCGCAAAGAGAAACTCAAGAGCCGGGCCGATCACATGCGGGAAACACAGGTTGTGTTCAACGAATGGATTCGCCTGCGTGACGCCGCGCTGCCGTGCGTGAGCTGCGGCCGTCACCACGAAGGTCAGTACCACGCCGGGCACTACCGCACTGTGGGAGCGAACCCCGAGCTGCGCTTCGAGTCACTCAATGTCTGGAAGCAGTGCGCTCCGTGTAACAACCACAAATCCGGCGACATCGTGAACTACCGCATTGAGCTGGTGAAGCGCATCGGCGCCGACAAGGTGGATTGGCTCGAAGGGCCGCATGAGCCCAAGCGCTACACCATCGAAGAACTGAAAACCATCAAGGCCGAGTATCGGGCAAAGACCAGGGAATTTAAGGGGGCAGCATGATCTATCCAAGCGTACTGAACGCGGTTGTTTCGGCTCTCGCTGCCGAAGCCATCGACAACACCAGCAAACAGGCATGGCAGAAGCTGTACAACTCTGCTGACGAGGAGGAGGGCGGCGACTTGGCGACGCTGGTTCGTTCACGCGGTGCCGACACCATCGATCGCACTCAGGTGGACTGCTGGGTATCCGCGCGGCTTCACAGTAACCTCGATCCGAAGCACTGGAATGCGTTGGTGGCGAAGTACAGCGCCCACAAGGCGCGCAAGGTGCAAGCCATCTCGGCATTGCAGGCCCTGATTAGCACCCCGGCACCGAAGCTGTTCCTGTACAAGGCGACCACCGCCTGGGCTATCCCGCAGCTGAAGGGCGCCCGACCGAAGGTTGTCAGTTCGGTGTCGGTCGAGCTCCCGCTTGATGCCCCTGACTGGCGCCGGGAATCGATGGTGAAGGCCGCCGTGGCTGCCGGCCAAGCCAAGGCGAAGCGGGACGACTCCCGCTCTGCCGACATGATCGTCCTGAAGGACAGCTTTTACGACATGAACACCTGGGACAACGATGGCGCGCCGGAGTCGACTCGGCGCCGCTGGAGGCAGTCCATTCAGAAGTCGGCGGATGATCTGGTGAACGAGGCGCTAGCCCATGCCGGCGATATTCTGGAGGCGGAAGGGCTCCTGATGGATAGTGCTGCGTGAGCTTTAGCGCGGGACAAAGAAACGTCCTTTGCTACAGTCTACTGATCAGCAAACAGGAGTGCATGCTATGCGCTATATGGAGTTGGTCGGGGTGGTAAGTTTAGCGGTTGCTGTATCGTCATGTGCAAGCAGTGGAAACAAGATCAGTCAAAGCCAAATTGATCAGATAAAAATTGGCGAGACCACATTCAATCAAATGATTGAGATCTTTGGTGCGCCTGTTGGGCAGGGCTACGGAAGTGAAGGGCATCTGACTGCCAATTGGATGTACATATATGCTGGGCCGTTTGGCTCAGGAATGGAGCAACAAGTCCTTGCCGTCTATTTCGATGATAAGGACAAAGTGCAAAAGTACAACTTGCTCAACCAGTCACCCGATGGGGTTCGATTGGGAAGATGAGATTCACAAATTCTATTGACATCACTGAGCGGATGAGCGAAATTGATCCCATCCTGTCATTCCTGCGCGTTAAGGATTGACCAAAAAAAGCCCGGCAGATGTCGGGCTTTTTTGTACATAGCCCTTGAGGATCGAGCACATGGAAATGTGGGAGTTGGTCAGACGCCTTATTGCTGGGGCAAATGGTGGGGGGCAATCGTTCACGCCTGGTTTGATCGGCGACCTTTACCATCGTGATTTGGTTGCGGCGAAACAGGAAATTGGTCTCACCTATCAAGAAGTCTTGGACTTCGCTGATTGTCTTTCTGAGCAAATGCAGGAAGAAGGCCTCATACGGCCAGCCGGTGTAAGAGGTAGGGGGCCGGCGATACTGGGTGCGATGGAGCGTACTGAACTTGGTGAAGAGCTTTATGACGCCCTTCGCGGACATAACGTCGTTAGTTTTTTCGAGGGCATGCATGCGGAAGTAGATGCTGCCGAAATCCGAAGGCTTCTGCACCAGTTGAACTCCTGAATATCCTTTGCTTCATCCTGAACCCGGTCAACGCGCCGGGTTTTCATCGCCCACCATTCGTCCAGTGCCCGGCACTCACAATGTGCTGTCGCCTCTCACTTTTAAGCACGGATATCCCGCGCCTCTGAACGGAGAGCCAGCATGGACATTGATGAGAACGCACCTGGGAACAAGTCCCAGCAGGAAGTAACGCGTACGACGGACAACGAAGCCGGCCATGACCCTAAGCGGAATGAACCTGAGGTTCCGCTGCCTCCGGACGACGAAGCGCCTGTCGATGAAGAAATGGTCGATGTGGATGCCAACAATTCGGTGTCGAGCGAGCATCCTAAGCGCTGATGATTACTTCTAGTTAATGAGCCCGGCCACTGAGCCGGGTTTTTTACGCCTTAAATCAAGATGATGCCATTGTATAGCCACTCAATAGCCACTATTGTGTGATGGCATCACCCATCCACTAAGGGCTTTTTATGTCAGCAGTTCGTTTCGTTGTTGTTTCCGCTTTTGCGTTTTTTGCAGCGCAGGCCGTAGCTCAAAATACTCCTGAAAATGTCTACAGCTCTGAGTCTCAGCGGGCTGTAGTCATGGATCCTATGATTGCCTGCTATTACAAGGGCATTCCGTACTCTGAAGGCGCGGTCATCATGGAGGCGGGTTTGACAGCGCCGCTGAAATGCGTCAGAAAAAATAGCAGCAGTTCCAATCCCTTGGTGTGGCAATAAGCTCAAGGCTTACCAGATACTAAGTAAAAGCCCCGGCAAAAGCTGGGGCTTTTCATTTTAAATATCACCCTTGGTCGTCTCACCCACGCGTACCTATTCAGAGCCTCAGCATTTGCTGGGGCTTTTTTGTTTATAGCTCCCTGATCGGGGAGGAACCAGAGATGCCACACATGCCAGAAAAAGACCCGTCGTTCTGGGTGTTGGTCCTGACCGCCCTGAGAGAGAACGGCTTAGCCATGGGGCTCACCTTCGCCCTGACTTGGCTCCGCATTCAGTACGACGGCAAAGAAACGAAGCCTTGGCGGCAGATCATCGAGGCTGCGCTCGGCGCGCTGATCGTCATGGTGGTAGGCCTGACGGTGAAAGAGTTCGGCTTCAGCATTGCCTGGTCATTCGCAACGGCCGGCTTCATCGGTGTCCTTGGTGTTGAGCAGGCTCGCCAGCTCGGCAAGCGTTGGGCTGAAAGAAAGGCAGACGAGATCTAGTCCGCGACACGTTTCGCGAATCAGCTAATTGTGTCGCGACCTGCAATGAAGGAATCAGAGCTTTCCTTGTGTTTTTAGGCTGCTGAGAAGCTGAAAAAGCTTGTTGAAGCGTTCCTTTAGATCATCGTTGTGAGTCTCTAGAAATGCCTCAAATTTCTGTAGGTCAGTAGAAGCTACGGACTCCTCTCGTACTTGAAATCCTTCTGGTTGATCTACAAATAGGTTGCGTTCTATCTCAACACTTTGTTGCTCTCTGTCCAGCAAGACCTTCGCCAGAAAAACAGTCGAATCGATAACTCTATGAAGAGGAATCTCCTCAGACTGACGTGACCATTGTTCCCTGTACCGCATGATTTTCAGGGATAAGTCTTCATGCCCCCACTGCGATAATCCGACTGATAGATACCGTGCATCCGTGTTCTTACGATACATGCCATCGAATGGTTGGTATGGCATAGCGTAGATCGGTCTGTGTTCCAGATGCTGTGGCAGCGGGGGAATAATTCTGTAGTTGTTCTTGTCGCCGAATTCTTCGATTGGCATTCTGCCGTCCCTTTTGTTTGATGGGTAGTGAAGCGGGGTAGGTGTGCCGCAGGTGAGTGCGGCACGGGAACATCACTTCACTTTCAATGCTGCTTCGATGAGATCTGCGTACTCAGATAGATTCTTAAATTCCAGGCTGAGATTAGTGAGGTTAGCCCCGCTCTGTGACGCCTTCTGCGAGATGATTTCCAGCGCAGCTCCCACGGCATAGACCCTTCTCAGGGCTGGATCCTCATTCTGATACTCCGACGCGTTTAAAGTGTACTTAGCGAAGTCTGACATGTTGCTTTCCTTGCTTTGAGTTGAGTCAACACCAATACCGGCAACACGCCACTATTTCAATCCCTGCTTTAGCAGTGCCGAGAACATCTATGACAACCAAGCAGCCCGACTGGGAGGCAATCGAACGCGCCTACCGGGCAGGATTGCTTTCAGTCCGTGCCATAGGCGAGTCGCACGGCGTAAACCACGCGACCATCCTCAAGCGGGCAAAGAAAGAAGACTGGAAGCGCGACCTGACTGATCAGGTTCGTGCGGCAACCAAACAGAAAGTAACCACGGCGGTAACCAGTAAAGGTAACCAGTCGAAAGTGGTTACCGATGCCGAGATTATCGATGAGGCATCTGATCAAGCTGCAGCTGTAATCCTCGCTCACCGAACTGGACTGGCTCAGTGGCGAGGTATTGCTGACAAGCTCAGCCTGGTCCTTTCTGACATGGAGGTGACCGAAGATAACGCCGGTGACTTTGCGCGATCCCTAAATGCTGGCGTTGACGCACAGCTCAAGGTGATCAAGGGCGAGCGTCAGGCCTACAACCTCGACACGGAGACAGGCGACAAGACAGTCAGCGACCTGGCCTCACTGATGGACGAATTATCGAAGGAAGCCTGACATGAAGCCCGAGCACTTAAAGCTGCTCCGGGACAAGAAATTCCGGCTTAATAATCTCTACTTCATCACGGACAAACAGGGCAAAAAGGTCCGCTTTCGGATGACGGACGAGCAGATCGAATACTTCGACGGGATGCACACGCGCAACATCATCCTGAAGGCTCGACAGCTCGGCTTCACCACTGAGTGCTGCATCATCCAATTGGACGCGGCTCTGTTCGAGTCGGCCAAGTGCGCCTTGATCGCTCACACCCTGAACGACGCCAAGCGCCTGTTCCGGGAGAAGGTGAAGTACGCCTACGACAACCTGCCGGCTGAGATTCGCGCCGCCAATCCGGCGAGCAACGACGCTGCTGGTGAGTTGGTGTTCAGCAAGGGCGGCTCACTCTACGTGTCAACGTCGTTCCGGGGCGGCACGCTGCGTTACCTGCATGTGTCCGAATTCGGGAAGATCTGCGCCAAGTTTCCACACAAGGCCCGCGAGATTGTCACTGGTGCCTTCGAAGCGGTGGCCACTGACTGTTTCGTCACGATTGAATCAACGGCGGAAGGCCGGGCCGGCTACTTCTTCGATTACTCGCAGAGCGCGGAACGTCATCAACTTGCCGGCGTGCCCTTGGGCCTGCTGGACTGGAAGTTTTTCTTCTTCTCCTGGTGGAAGAACAAAGCCTACTGGCTTGACCCGACTGATGTGGTCATCCCGCAGCGCCTGACCGATTACTTCAACGAGTTGCACGCCAAGCAGGGGATCGTAACGAACGACGGCCAGCGCGCCTGGTACGCGGCCAAGGAAAAGACGCTTGGCGACGACATGAAGCGGGAATACCCGTCGATCCCTGTCGAAGCCTTCCAGCAGTCGGTTGAGGGCGCCTATTACGCGCAGCAACTGACCAAGCTTTACGCCCAGCAACGCATCGGCGCGATACCGAATAACAGCCACTTGCCGGTGATGACCTTCTGGGATATCGGCGTCGGCGACTCCACGGCAATCTGGTTCGTGCGTCAGGTCGGCACCGAATACCACGTCATCGATTACTACGAGAACTCGGGCGAAGGCCTGCGGCATTACATGAAGGTGCTTAAGGATAAGGGTTACACCTACTCCGAGCACTGGGGGCCGCACGACATCGACAACCGCGAGTTCGGCAGCGATGCCAAGACCCGCCGCGAACTGGCCCAAGAGGGCTACGAGATCGATGGGCAGAAGTACTGCATGACGTTCCAGGTGGTCCCGAAGATCGGCATCAACGACGGCATTGAGGCTGCGCGGGAGATCCTTCCGCTCTGTGTCTTTGATGAGTCGAAGTGCGAGCAGGGGATTAACTGCATCGAGAACTATCGCAAGGAATGGGACGACAAGCGCGGCTGTTGGAAAGACAAGCCGCTTCATGACTGGACCTCTCACGGCTCCGACGGATTCCGGTACTTCGCTGTAGCGAAGAGCGCGAGGAAGCCGGCCACCTCTATAAAAATGGGATACGCCAGATGAGCAACGACGTCTCCTTCAAGCGGGCGGACTACATCGAAGTGCTGGACCGCTGGGCGACTGTGCGCGATGTCTGCGCTGGCCAGCACCGGGTGGTTTCTCGGTTGCCGTACATCAACGCACACGACAAGTCGCCGGAGAACGCCGACCGAAACAAGGCATACCGCGAGCGGGCGGTGTTTAAGAACGCCACTGGACACACGCGCAATGGCTTACTGGGCCTGGCCTTTCACAAAGACCCAACGCTCTCCGTGCCGAAGAAACTGGAGTACCTGCAGGGCAACGCCAACGGCTCAGGGGTGAGCATCTATCAACACTCCCAAGGCACGTTGGAAAAGGTGCTTGAAGCTGGGCGTCACGGTTTGTACGTCGACTACCACCAGGACGAAGGCGCCGGTGGTCATTCGGTAATCCTGTCGTACTGCGCCGAGGACATCATCAACTGGCGCACCGGCATGGTGAATGGTCATAACGTGCTGACGTTGGTCGTGCTGCGGGAGATGCCAGAGATCCAGGATGGGTTCGGCTTCAAGGTTGTCGAGCAGTTTCGCGAACTCGCACTTGAGCCGGATGGTTTCGTTTGTCGGGTTTGGCGTCGGTCCGGGCCAAGAGGTGGCGGGCCGCTTGAGGTTACGGACACATTCGCTCCGGAAGGCATCACCGGACGCCTCAAGGAAATCCCGTTCACCTTCGTTGGTGCTCAGAACAATGACCCAACCATCGACGAATCGCCGCTGTATGACATTGCGATGATCAACCTTGGCCATTACCGCAACAGCGCCGACTACGAAGACAGCGTCTTCTGGTGCGGCCAGGCTCAGCCGTGGATTTCCGGGCTGACTGAACAGTGGGTGAGGCTGCTGGAGGAAAAGGGCGTTTACGTCGGTTCTCGGGCGCCAATGCTGCTTCCGGTCGGCGGCGCTTTCGGTTATGCGCAGCCACTGCCGAACACGCTGGTTAAGGAGGCTATGGCCGACAAGAACCAGATGATGATCGAGCTGGGCGCCCGAATGGTTGTTGCGTCACTGGCTGCCAAAACGGCTACCGAGTCTCGCGGCGATCAGTCTGCGTCGACATCGGTGCTGGCCGGCTGCGTGGCGAACGTCAGCGAGGCCTATACCCGGGCGATCATGTGGTGCGGCCAGTACATGGGCGTCACCGACAAGGTCGCGTACCAAGTCAATCAAGAGTTCGTCGAGCTGACGGCTGATCCGCAGATGATCACAGCCTTGGTTGGTCTGTGGCAGAACGGCGGCTTCGCGAAGGCAGATCTGCGGGCTTATTTGCGCAAGCTGGGCTTGATTGCACCGGAGCGCACAGACCAGCAGATCGACGGCGAGCTTCAAGAGCAGGGCGACGGCCTGGGCCTGGATGATGAGGTAACACCAAATGGCGGCAAACCAAGCAATCCTTGACGCCACGATCCGGCACGCGGTCTTCCTCGAAAAGCTGAAGGCGGGGGAGGTCGGCAAGTTCGCGCCTTTCTTCAAGGAGATTGACCGCTCGATTCGCGACCGACTCACCCAGTCGGACCTGACCGAGTACAACGTCAAACGGCTTGAAGCGCTGCTGAAGGAGGTCGACAGCCTACTGCTGGGTATCTTCGACCGCTACAGCGTGCAACTGAACCTCGACCTGATCGACATTGCGAACTATGAAGCCGAGTTCGAGGCTACGAGCTTGGCCAGGTCGGCGCCAGTTGGCGTGTCTCTCGACGTGGTAGCACCGACGGCTGCGGCGATCCGCACTGCGGTGCTGACCAATGCACTCAGCGTGCGCGGTACCGGCGGCGGGAAGCTTCTGAAGTCGTTCATCAAGGGGTGGACCACTGCCGAACGAGAGCGCGTCACCGGCACGATCCGGCAGGGTTTCTTCGAAGGTCAAACGAACTTTCAGATCATCCGCAACATTCGCGGCACGAAAGCGGCGGGGTACAAAGACGGCGTCCTGGCAACGACCAGTCGCAACGCGAGCACGGTCGTGCATACCGCGATTCAGCATGTGTCATCACAGGCACGCATGGAGGTGGCCAAGGCCAATACGGACATAGTGTCCGAGGTCGAAATGGTTGCCACGCTGGACAGTAAGACCAGCCAGCAATGTCGCTCGATGGATAAGCGGCGCTTCCCTGTAACCTCTGGGCCAAGGCCGCCGTTCCACCCGAACTGCCGCACCACGTTCATTCTGCTGACTAAGCTCAGCGAGATGTTCGCCAGGGGGGCTACGCGGGCGTCGATCGGTGCGGAGGGCGCCGGCCAGGTCAGCGCAAGCCTCGACTATTACCACTGGCTTCAGCAGCAACCGGTTTCGTTCCAGGACGTGGCGATCGGGCCGGTACGGGCGAAGTTGTTCCGTGAGGGCGGTCTGAGCGTCGAGCGCTTCGCCGAGCTGCAGCTTGATCGCAACTTCGCGCCGTTGACCTTGGTACAGATGAAGACCTTGGAGCCACTGGCTTTTGAGCAAGCAGGCATTTTCTAGCCTGCCGGCGTGGCTCACTGAGGTCTAGAGCTGACCACTGTAAATGGATTGTCGAATGGATCCTTTCCTTGGAGCTCGATCCGTTGGTGCTCTAGGGACACGATCTTGTACTCATCTGAACTACCAGGAACATATTGCTTATTCATGTCAGGGAGTGAATATCCGCTCAGCTTCTCCAGAAGTGGAA
>LNAP01010317.1_pt1 | contig 32823 bp, 39 predicted proteins | sample 602601 | NCBI WGS metagenome assembly LNAP01 (sample SAMN02440304, study PRJNA202911) | soil metagenome | biome: Subtropical and temperate rainforests or woodlands; isolation source: soil samples (1 kg each in a 20% v/v slurry with milli Q water) were... ...
TGCGACATTCGGTCACGGGGTGACTTGTAGTTAATTTTCCGTCACCCGTCATAATCCCTTGAAGGGCACAAAGTTCGCCTGCAAAATGCCGCGCCCCGCCCTGATTTGGCGGGATCGTGCTGATCGGCCGCCCCAGCTGCACCATCCGAAGTGCCTGGGTTTAATCAATAAGATCACGCAGGAGATTTGACGTGCACATTGGTGTTCCTCTCGAAACCCAGACGGGTGAAACACGGGTTGCTGCAACCCCGGAAACCATCAAGAAGCTGATCGGCCAAGGTCATAAGGTCACTGTGCAAAGCGGCGCCGGCATTAAGGCCAGTGTTGTCGACAGTGCTTATGAAGCGGCAGGCGCAATTATTGGCAGCGCCAACGATGCGTTTGGTGCCGAGCTGATTCTCAAGGTGGTCGCCCCCAGCGACAGCGAGCTGACGCTGATTAAAAGCGGCACCGTTGTGGTGGGCATGCTCAACCCGTTCAGCAATGAAACCATTGCCAAGCTGGCTGAGTGCGGCATTACCGCCTTCGCACTGGAAGCTGCGCCGCGCACCTCCCGCGCCCAGAGCCTGGATGTGCTGTCCTCACAGGCCAACATCGCCGGTTATAAATCCGTGTTGCTGGCCGCTCACCACTACCCACGCTTCATGCCGATGCTGATGACCGCTGCGGGCACCGTGAAAGCGGCGCGCGTGCTGATTCTCGGCGCGGGTGTAGCCGGCTTGCAGGCAATCGCTACGGCGAAACGTCTGGGTGCGGTGATCGAAGCGTCTGACGTGCGTCCTGCGGTTAAAGAGCAGATCGAATCCCTCGGCGCCAAGTTCGTCGACGTGCCTTACGAGACTGATGAAGAGCGTGAATGCGCCGTCGGTGTTGGCGGTTACGCACGCCCAATGCCTGCGAGCTGGATGCAGCGCCAGGCCCTGGCGGTGCACGAGCGCGCGAAACAGGCTGACATCGTCATCACCACCGCACTGATTCCGGGCCGCAAGGCACCGACGCTGTTGAGTGCGGAAACCGTGGCGCAAATGAAGCCAGGCTCCGTGGTCATCGACCTCGCAGCGGCCCAGGGCGGCAACTGCCCGCTGACCGTGGCGGATCAGGTGGTGGTCGAGAATGGCGTGACCATTTGCGGCCCGACCAACCTGGCCGGTGAAGTCGCGGCAGATGCTTCGGCACTGTATGCGCGCAACCTGCTGGACTTCCTGAAGCTGGTCTTCAACAAAGAAGGCCAGTTCGAAGTGAACCTCGAAGACGACATCGTCGCCGCGTGCCTGATGTGCCGCGACGGCCAAGTCATCCGCAAAAACGCCTAAGCAGGGATTCAGACGATGGAAGAGCTTCTACAACCTGATCATCTTCGTGCTGGCGATTTATGTCGGTTATCACGTGGTCTGGAACGTTACGCCTGCACTGCACACGCCATTGATGGCCGTGACCAACGCCATCTCGGCGATCGTGATCGTCGGCGCCATGCTGGCAGCGGCGCTGACCGTCACGCCTCTGGGCAAGACCATGGGCACCCTGGCGGTGGCTCTGGCAGCGGTGAACGTTTTTGGTGGCTTCCTGGTGACTCGCCGGATGCTTGAGATGTTCAAGAAGAAAGCCCCGAAAGCGGTAAAAGAAGAGGCGTCCAAGTAATGAGCATGAACCTTGTAACGACGCTCTACTTGATCGCGTCCATCTGCTTCATCCAGGCCTTGAAAGGCCTGTCGCACCCGACCACGTCACGGCGCGGCAATCTGTACGGCATGCTCGGCATGGCATTGGCGATCCTCACCACCGTGGGTCTCATCTATAAGCTGGGCGCAGAGCTTGCCACCGCCGGCATCGGTTACGTCATCGTCGGCCTGCTGGTCGGCGGCACGGCCGGTTCGATCATGGCCAAGCGCGTTGAAATGACCAAGATGCCGGAACTGGTCGCCTTCATGCACAGCATGATCGGGATGGCCGCGGTATTCATCGCCATCGCGGCGGTGGTCGAGCCGCAATCGCTGGGCATCGTCAAGCAACTGGGCGATGCGATTCCTGCCGGTAACCGCCTGGAGCTGTTCCTCGGCGCGGCCATCGGTGCAATCACCTTCTCCGGTTCGGTGATCGCGTTCGGCAAGCTCTCGGGCAAGTACAAGTTCCGTCTGTTCCAAGGCGCACCAGTACAGTTCAGCGGCCAACACAAGCTGAACTTGCTGCTGGGTCTGGCAACGCTCGCACTGGGCATCACCTTCATGATGACCGGCAACCTCGGCGCTTTCGCGTTGATGCTGGCCCTGGCCTTCGTGATGGGCGTGCTGATCATCATCCCGATCGGCGGCGCAGACATGCCGGTGGTGGTATCGATGCTCAACAGCTATTCCGGCTGGGCAGCAGCGGGGATCGGTTTCTCGCTGAACAACTCGATGCTGATCATCGCCGGCTCGCTGGTGGGTTCGTCCGGTGCGATCCTCTCGTACATCATGTGCAAGGCGATGAACCGCTCCTTCTTTAATGTGCTGCTCGGTGGTTTCGGCAACACAGCCGAAGCCGGTCCTGCAGGCGCCAAGGAAGCCCGTCCGGTGAAATCCGGCTCGGCTGACGATGCGACCTTCCTGCTGACCAACGCCGATACGGTGATCATCGTTCCGGGCTACGGCCTGGCGGTAGCGCGGGCACAGCACGCACTGAAAGAACTGACCGAGAAGTTGACCCACCGCGGCGTGACCGTGAAGTACGCGATTCACCCGGTGGCCGGTCGGATGCCTGGCCACATGAACGTCTTGCTGGCCGAGGCCGAAGTGCCTTATGACCAGGTGTTCGAGATGGAGGACATCAACTCCGAGTTCGGTCAGGCCGACGTGGTGCTGGTGCTCGGCGCGAACGACGTGGTCAACCCGGCCGCGAAGAACGATCCGAAATCGCCGATTGCCGGCATGCCGATTCTTGAAGCGTTCAAAGCCAAGACCATCATCGTCAACAAGCGTTCGATGGCCAGCGGTTATGCCGGCCTGGACAACGAACTGTTCTACCTCGACAAAACCATGATGGTATTCGGCGACGCCAAAAAGGTCATCGAAGACATGGTCAAAGCCGTCGAGTAAAACCTGCTCCAACGCAATACCCAAAACCTCAGCCTTTAGTAGGCTGGGGTTTTTTTATTCCCCGTGAAACCCGACCAAAGGCTCTAAATCGACCATGGTAGCGGGACGGATTTTTTTCAAGCCACTAGACTGCACACCTTGCTTCCGTTACCCGAGATAACAACCCATGTACCGTGATCGTATTCGCTTGCCTTCGTTGTTGGATAAGGTGATGAGCGCCGCCGATGCTGCCGCTCTGATTGAGGACGGCATGACCGTCGGCATGAGTGGTTTCACTCGCGCCGGTGAAGCCAAGGCCGTGCCTCACGCATTGGCCGAACGCGCCAAAGTCACCCCGCTGAAAATCACATTGATGACCGGTGCCAGCCTGGGCAACGACCTCGATAAACAGCTCACCGAAGCCGGCGTTCTGTCGCGACGCATGCCATTCCAGGTCGATAGCACTTTGCGCAAGGCAATCAACGCCGGCGAAGTCATGTTCATCGACCAGCACCTCTCGGAAACCGTGGAGCAATTGCGCAACCAGCAGCTGAAGCTGCCGGACATCGCCGTCATCGAGGCCGTGGCAATCACCGAGCAAGGCCACATCGTACCGACCACTTCCGTGGGCAACTCGGCCAGTTTCGCGATTTTTGCCAAACACGTGATCGTCGAGATCAACCTGGCGCACAACCCGAACCTCGAGGGTTTGCACGACATCTATATACCGACGTACCGCCCGACCCGTACGCCGATTCCATTAGTGAAGGTCGATGATCGTATTGGCAGCACCGCCATTCCGATCCCGCCGGAAAAGATCGTCGCGATCGTGATCACCAACCAGTCCGACTCGCCTTCGACCGTGCTGCCACCGGACGTCGACACTCAGGCCATTGCCGACCACCTGATCGACTTCTTCAAGCAGGAAGTGGCGGCCGGGCGAATGACCAACAAACTCGGCCCACTGCAGGCCGGCATTGGCACCATCGCCAACTCCGTGATGTGCGGCCTGATCGACTCGCCGTTCGAAGACCTGACCATGTACTCCGAAGTGTTGCAGGACTCGACCTTCGACCTGATCGACGCCGGCAAGCTGAGTTTTGCCTCAGGCAGTTCGATCACCTTGTCGAGCCGTCGTAATGCCGATGTGTTCGGTAACCTGGAGCGCTACAAGGACAAGCTGGTCCTGCGTCCGCAGGAAATTTCCAACCACCCGGAAGTGGTGCGCCGGCTCGGGATCATTGGCATCAACACCGCGCTGGAGTTTGATCTGTACGGCAACGTCAACTCCACCCACGTCTGTGGCACACGGATGATGAACGGCATTGGCGGTTCGGGCGACTTCGCGCGCAACGCGCACCTGGCGATCTTCGTGACCAAGTCGATCGCCAAGGGCGGCGCGATCTCCAGCGTGGTGCCAATGGTCAGCCATGTCGATCACACAGAGCATGACGTCGACATCCTCGTAACCGAGGTGGGTCTGGCGGACTTGCGTGGCTTGGCCCCAAGGGAACGGGCTCGCGTCATCATCGATAATTGCGTGCACCCGGACTATCGCCAAGCCCTGAATGATTACTTCACCGCCGCCTGTGCACTTGGCGGACACACCCCGCATATCCTGCGTGACGCACTGAGCTGGCACATGAATCTGGAAGAAACCGGGCGGATGCTCGCCGTGTAATTGATACAGATAGCGGCTGACGCAAACACAGTTTCGTCAGCTTGCTACTGTCAGGCAGATAAGTGTTTAAAACTGTACTGCTGTACCGGTCATTTCCTACCGTAATTGCCTACCTTTCCGACCACAATCCCAATAAATGCACTATATAAGTGCAGATAGGTACAGTTGCCTCAATTTTGACCAGTACACCACTCTTTAACAGTTAACTGGTCCCTCACAATACAGGTGAACTGTATCTAGAGAGACTGGCCAAACGAGAGGATCATTGGCATCAGTTAAACCACTACCTAATCCCGCCACAAGCGGAAGGATGAAAACCATGGAACGTACACTCAGTTCCGATCTGTTCTTCGAAGACACCGCTGCAAAAACCCAGGCTTCCATGCCTCTTCGCGTTATCGCCAACCTGATGCTGTGGCAGCGCCGCATCTCCAGCCGCCACCAACTGGCCCGTCTGGATTCGCGTCTGCTGGCTGACGCCGGGATTAGCGAAGCACAACGCTACGAAGAGCTGAGCAAGCCGTTCTGGCGCTAAATTAGCGTCGCTGGCTCTGATCCTTAAGATCAACCGCCAGCACCCGAATTGAACAAACAAAACCCGTCGTGGGAAACCGCGACGGGTTTTGTCGTTTTTGGGCCGGAAAATCCCCCCAAACAATAACCCTACCTTTCAACAGGTACAGTTAACACAACAATACAACTGAACCAGTACATTTTCACTTGAGTGTGTCTGTTCCGGGATATCCGGCGGGATCATCATGAAATCCCGACCTGCCCGCAAAAGGACTGCACCATGAATCATCTACTGGAACTTGCCGCTGACACCCCGCAATCGACGCCCCGATTTACCTGGACAAGAAGAATGTTCAGAAGCCTCGCCGACAGCATCGAGAGAGCCAGAACCCGGCGTTTACTGGCGCAACTCAATGGCAGGCAGCTGTCTGACCTGGGCATCAGTCATTCCGATCGTGTCAGGGAACTGGATAAACCGTTCTGGCGCTGAAGTCTCACCTGAACAGACGGGACTGTGCGAACCGCTGTCTACAGGCCTAATATCAATCCAGAACGTGGCGATGACTGCGCGACAGGCGTCTGACTCAACAGATACCGCGCCACCTCTCAATCGGTTCACCCAAAGGAGTTACACCATGTCCCGTCTTCGTCTGCTCAGCGCTGCAGCCCTGCTTGCCGTGGCTGCCAATTCCCACGCCACCAGCTTCATCGTCACCACCGATGCTGTCGTCGGTGCACTCAAGGCCACGTCCGACGCCACTTCCGATGTCACGTCGTCCTTTCGGGATGACAAGATCGTCCGTGCCGCCCGCGATGACGCGGCCAGTTTTGTCGCCAGCGAAGGCGCCATTCGCGGCGTGAAACTGGAAAGCGCACTCGACCACATTCGCCATCAGGCGCCGGGGTTGAATGCAACGGATGCTCAACTGGCTCAGGCTATTCTGACGATCTAAAACGTCATTTCCTCTTGGGACACGCCCAACGTGTCCCAATGTTTCGACGCTGGCTCTAAACCGGGCGTTGCGCTAGCCTTTGGACTCGCTTTCAACTGTCGAGTCCCATGCGTTTTCCTACACATCTACTGATTACACCGGTTTTCATGGCGGCCTGCTGGGCAGGCACGGCCCATGCCTTTGACCTGACGACACAGGGTCTCGTGGCCACAGGCTACGCCACCAGCATGGTGACCTCCGCCCCTTTCGACCGTAAGCTGCTGCTGGCCGCCCGGGATGACGCCGCGTCATTCATTGCCAGTGACGGCCAATTGCGAGGAGCACAACTGGAATCCGCGTTGGTTTACCTGCGTCGGGTCCAGCCAAAACTTCATGCAAGCGATCTTGAACTGGCACAGGCTATTCTCGTCCAATAGTTATCCTTGTTCCTCCGGAGTCGTTCCATGCGTAGCCCGCTGATTGTCGCCACCCTTGGCCTGCTGTTATTGGCCGATCTGGCCCAGGCGCACACCCTGGTAGCCACCAGTAACATCATCATCAACGCCACCCAGCGAACACTCGATTTCACGTCCGACACCACGACGTCGATCCGTGATTCGAAAATCGTTCGTGAAGCCCACGACGATGCGGCCAGTTTCGTCGCCAGTGAGGGTGAAATCCGTGGTGCGCACCTTGAAGCGGCCTTCAACACATTGCGCACCCGCGTACCGGAAGCCCGGGACGCCAGTGACCAGGTACTCGCCGAAGCCATCCTCGCACTGTGAGGTCGATAAGTGCCTGGCTCCTGGCCGGGGTCGTGTTGCTGCTCGGCAATACGGCCCAGGCCGGCCTGCAATTACATCTCAAGACAGAAGGTTTGAGCCCTGCGGAACAACAGGCCAGCCAGGCGCTGCTTGATGAAGCCATGCAGGCGCTACCGCCGCGGTTCATCGAACAACTCGACCGGCGCATCGACGTCGGCTGGACCGATGACATGCCGAGCAACGCCTACGGCCAGGCATCGCTGGTGTCCGAGCTCGACCTCAACCGCAACCTGCTTGCCAGCCTCACCGATGGCAGCGCTGCAACCAAAAAGACTTATCGTCCTCACGGCACCGTCCGCCGCGAAATGCTGGCCACGGTGCTGCACGAACTCACCCACATTTATGACCGCTCGCGTTTTTGGCCAGCTGCCGAACGCACGCTGATCCAACGCTGCACCCGACGTAACAACAGTTCCGGACTGGTCGGCATTCCGGATGAATGCCGTGGCCAATCTTCCCGACGCTTTACCCTTAGCGATGACCCGCGTCTGCTCGACCTCGCGGGCTGGCCGCAATACGTCGGCCGTCGCGGCGAACGCGAACAGAACAATCGACAGATCGCCCGCAGCCCGGATATTTACGAAACGAGCAGTCCCAAAGAGTTCGTCGCGGTCAACATGGAGTACTTCCTCCTCGACCCGAGCTACGCTTGTCGCCGTCCTGCGCTGTACCGCTACTACAAAGAACATTTCGGCTGGGCACCTGCCGCCAAAGATACTTGCGGCAAATCCTTCGCCTTCCTCAACGCCGGCAACGATTTCGCAAAACAACCCCTGGGCCAGGTCGACCCGGAACGGGTGTATGCCGTGGACTATCTGCTGGCCGAAGCCAACCAGAACTGGGTCAGCCGCTGGGGCCACAGCATGTTGCGCCTGGTGATCTGCGCACCGGGCCGGCCACGCGGGCCGGATTGTCGGCTGGATCTGGATCAGCACCTGGTGTTGTCCTACCGGGCCTTCGTGGGTGACGTACAGCTGTCGAGCTGGGACGGATTGGTCGGCAAGTACCCGTCGCGCCTGTTCGTCCTGCCGCTGGCCCAAGTGATCGACGAGTACACCAAGACCGAATTGCGCAGCCTCGCCTCGGTGCCGCTGAATTTGTCGCGCAACGAGATTGAAGACGTGGTGGAACACGCCGCCGAGATGCACTGGAGCTACGACGGCAATTACTTCTTCCTGTCCAACAACTGTGCGGTGGAAGGCCTGAAGTTGCTACGCAGCGGCACCAACAACGCAAAGCTGGTCGGGCTGGACAACATCATGCCCAACGGCTTGCTGGAAGTGCTCAAGGGACGCGGACTGGCGGATACCAGCGTGCTGGATGATCCTCGCGAAGCGCTGCGGCTTGGTTATCGCTTCGACTCTTTCCGTGATCGTTATCAAGCGATGTTCGAAGTGCTGAAGAAGCACTTGCCGATCAAACAGGACAAGGTCGAAGACTGGCTGGCATTGAAGGCCGAAGAGCGCCGCAAATGGATTGATCAGGCTGACCTGCGCACCAGCGCGGCGTTGCTGTTGCTGGAGCAGGCCGCGTTCCGACAACAACTGGTGCTGGCTCAGGACGAAGTGAAACAACGCTACCTGGGCGCTAGGGAGTTGAAGAACGGCGGCATGGACAAAGCCAACGCGACGTTGCAGCAGATCCTCGCCAACAGCGGCTTTCTCAGCCGGCCGGCAGAGCTGCTCGGCACTGGCGGTTATGGATTGCCGCAGCCCAGCGAATGGCAACGCCTGGAGTCGGAAAGCAGCCTGCGGCAGAAACAGCTTCAGGCATTGACCGGCGATCTGGACAAAGAAGTGAGAGCGTTGCTCGAACCGAGCCGAGCCGCAGAGATGGCCGCCAACGAAGCCAACCTGAAACAGGTTGGCGAACATTTGCGGAAACTGCATAAAGCATCGGGTGGGTTGGAGTTGCCGTGAACTTCAAAAGATCTCATCCTTCGGCAGCTCCTACACGGGATTGCGATCCTGTGTAGGAGCTGCCAAAGGCTGCGATCTTTTTTGGCATTACGCAAAAGCGCGTCCCTCCAGCACTACAAAACCCCTTCCAGAATTTCATAGACGATGCCGGTACCCACCGCGATCAGCACAATGTCGCCACCCGCGCGCCGCCATTCGTAACCCGGGTAATACGGCAGTCGGCTCAACGCGCGATGATCCAGACGCTCTCCGTAATAACCGCGCGGCAAAGGCCGACCACGTACGAGATGAATGCCGGGAGGCGGCGGCGCGCCGCGTACGAAATAGCCATGATTGTCACGGATCGTCTGACGCACCGGGCCAAAGTCCCGTGGCGGAGGGCCGCCGCGATGGTTGTCCTGCGGGCCGCGATGATCATCGCCGTGGTTGTCGTAATGGCCTTGTTGCTGGCCGCCGCGGTCGTGATCGTCGCGCTGATCGGCGCTGGCGTGCAGCAAAGGGGTGGCACTGAGCATCAGTACGCCCAGGCTGGCAATCAGACGTTTCGGCATTTTCATCAGGTCTTTCCTCACTGCACCTACAGCAAAAAGGGCTTCAGAACGTAGTCCTGAAGCCCTCGGTCTTGCTGTTTAGTCTGTGCCGCGAGGCTCTAATTCCTCTGTATCAGGAACTTTACCTGGCCTTACGCACGCCATCGGCCAGCGCCGAGCAAAGACTCAACACGCCATCAATCGCCTGTTCTGGCGTCGATGCATTAGCGATGTGATCGATCAACGCCGAACCCACCACGACACCGTCGGCCAGACGCGCGATAGACGCCGCTTGCTCGGGTGTACGAATACCGAAACCGATGCTGATCGGCAGATCAGTGTGGCGACGCAGACGCGCAACCGCTTCTTCAACGTGCTCCAGCGTCGCCGCGCCGGCACCGGTCACACCGGCCACAGACACGTAGTAGACGAAACCGGAGCTGCCGTTCAGGACTGTCGGCAGGCGTACATCGTCGGTTGTCGGGGTGGTCAGACGAATGAAGTCCAGACCAGCAGCCTGGGCGGGGTCGCACAGTTCACCGTTATGCTCGGGCGGCAGGTCGACCACGATCAGACCATCCACGCCGGCCTCTTTGGCGTCAGCGATGAAACGTGGCACGCCGTACATGTGGATCGGGTTGAAGTAACCCATCAGCACCAGTGGCGTATCACTGTTGCCTTCACGGAACTCGCGCACCATTTGCAGGGTTTTCGCCAGGTTCTGTTTGGCACCCAGGGCACGAATGTTGGCCAGCTGGATCGCCGGGCCGTCGGCCATAGGATCGGTGAAGGGCATGCCCAGCTCGATCACGTCGGCGCCAGCACCGGGCAAGCCTTTGAGGATCGCCAGGGACGTGTCATAGCTCGGGTCGCCGGCGGTGACGAAGGTCACCAGGGCGGCGCGGTTTTGTTCCTTGAGTTCGGCAAAACGCGTTTGCAGGCGGCTCATCAGTGTTTCTCCTGCTTTGATTGTTCCATGTGGTGCATCACGGTTTGCATGTCTTTATCGCCACGGCCGGACAGGTTGACCACCATCAGGTGATCTTTAGGCAGGGTCGGTGCACGTTTGAACACTTCGGCCAAGGCATGGGCGCTTTCCAGTGCCGGAATAATCCCTTCAAGACGGCAGCATTTATGGAATGCGTCGAGGGCCTCGTGATCGGTCACCGAGGTGTATTGAACGCGACCGATGTCATGCAACCAGGCGTGTTCCGGGCCGATGCCTGGATAGTCGAGGCCGGCGGAGATCGAATGCGCATCGATGATCTGGCCGTCGTCATCCTGCAGCAGGAAGGTACGGTTGCCGTGCAGTACGCCCGGTACGCCGCCATTCAGGCTGGCCGCGTGCTTGCCGGTTTCGATACCGTAACCGGCCGCTTCGACACCGATGATCTCGACGCTCTTGTCATCAAGGAACGGGTGGAACAGGCCCATGGCGTTGGAGCCACCGCCGATGCACGCCACCAGGCTGTCCGGCAGACGGCCTTCCTGGGCTTGCAGTTGATCACGGGTTTCCTTGCCGATAACGGACTGGAAGTCGCGGACCATGGCTGGGTAAGGGTGCGGACCGGCCACGGTGCCGATCAGGTAAAAAGTGCTGTCGACGTTGGTCACCCAGTCACGCAGCGCTTCGTTCATCGCATCTTTCAGGGTGCCGGTGCCGGCGACCACCGGAATCACTTCGGCGCCCAGCAGTTTCATGCGGAATACGTTGGCTTGCTGGCGCTCGATGTCGGTGGTGCCCATGTAGATCACGCAGTCGAGGCCAAAACGCGCGGCCACGGTGGCGGTCGCCACGCCGTGCATGCCGGCGCCGGTTTCGGCGATGATGCGTTTCTTGCCCATGCGCCGGGCCAGCAGGATCTGCCCGATGCAGTTGTTGATCTTGTGCGCGCCAGTGTGGTTCAGCTCTTCACGCTTCAGATAAATCTTCGCGCCACCGCAGAACTCGGTCAGGCGTTCGGCGTAATACAGCGGGCTCGGACGTCCGACGTAGTCGCGCTGGAAGTAGGCCAATTCCTCTTTGAATGCCGGATCTTCCTTGGCCGCTTCATATTCGCGAGCCAGATCGAGGATCAACGGCATCAGGGTTTCGGCGACGTAGCGGCCACCGAACGAGCCGAACAGGCCGTTGGCGTCGGGGCCGTTGCGCAGATTAGTCTGGGTCATGGGTCGCTCCAGTTGAATGCGTGAGATGACAATGGAGTCAACTCTACCCCTGACGCCTCAGCCTGAAAACCGATAAGATCGCCACAACCTGTCAGGAAAACTCACAGATCCCATGAGCCACGATCTTCCCCCGCTGAACGCGCTTCGCGCATTCGAAGCCACTGCCCGCCTGAACAGCGTCAGTCAGGCTGCCGAGCAACTGCACGTCACCCATGGCGCAGTCAGCCGACAATTGAAAGTGCTGGAAGCGCATCTCGGCGTGAGTCTGTTCATCAAGGATGGTCGCGGCCTTAAACTCACAGATGCCGGTGTGCGCTTACGCGATGCAAGCGCTGAAGCCTTCGAGCGATTGCGCACGGTCTGCGCTGAACTGACCCAAAGCACCGCCGACGCCCCGTTCGTGCTCGGCTGTTCGGGAAGTCTGCTCGCGCGCTGGTTTATCCCGCGGTTGGGCCGGTTGAATGCTGATCTACCGGACTTGCGCCTGCACCTGTCTGCCGGAGAAGGCGATCTCGATCCCCGTCGTCCGGGGCTGGACGCTTTGCTGGTGTTCGCCGAGCCGCCATGGCCTGCGGACATGCAGGTTTACGAATTGGCCAGCGAACGCATCGGCCCGGTCATGAGTCCACGCTTCGCCGGTTACGAACGGCTTCAACAGGCGCCGGCCAGCGCATTGCTCAGCGAGCCGTTGCTGCACACCACTTCACGCCCGCAGGCATGGCCAAGCTGGGCGCAGCAAAGCGGCCTCGACGGCAAAGCGTTGAAGTACGGGCAGGGTTTCGAGCATTTGTATTATTTGCTGGAGGCGGCAGTGGCCGGGCTGGGCGTGGCGATTGCCCCTGAACCGCTGGTGGCCGAAGACTTGAAGGCCGGTCGCCTGGTTGCGCCCTGGGGCTTCAGTGAAACCCCGGCGCAACTGGCGTTGTGGCTACCCAAGCGCGCCGCGGACGGACGCGCTCGGCAACTGGCGCAGTGGCTCAAAAACGAACTGCGCCAAGCAGATTAATCGCCGCGTTTGCACAGCAGGTAAGCCGCGAGCAGACCCAGCGCACCTACAGCGACACCGGCTGTAGTCCAAGGATGTTCCTGGGCGTAGTCCCGAGTGGCAATCCCGGTTTCACGGGTTTTGACTTTGACTTCTTCGTACGCATCGCTGAGCAGATGACGCGAATGCTTCAGGGCGCTCTCGGCGTTGGCTTTCAAGGCCTTGAGGGTTTTACGCGACTCGTCCGAGGCGTCGTCCTTCAGGTTTTCCAAAGACTTCAGCAGACTCTCGATCTCGGCTTCCATGCTTTGCAATGAGGCTTTACGTAAAGAGGTGTTGGCCATGGTGGCTCTCCTGCATTGGTGATGAGTGGCGTGTGTTGGTTGGGACTCCAGGGGTTCGAGAAAGTGCAGTAAATCTGAACTTCTGCGTGGAAGTAGCCGACAGAAGTAATAGGAAAAATCACTGCTAGGCTGTATTTCATACCCCAAGGAGAACGCCCATGACTGACCATCACACTTACAAGAAAGTCGAGCTTGTCGGCTCATCCACCAGCAGCATTGAAGACGCCATCAACAACGCGCTGGCCGAAGCCAACAAGAGCATCAAGCACCTGGAATGGTTTGAAGTGACCGAAACCCGCGGGCACATCAAGGACGGCAAGGCTGCACACTTCCAGGTAACGCTCAAAGTCGGGTTCCGGATTGCCAGCAGCTGAGTTTGAGCGAGTCTTCTGAACTTGCGCGCTGGCCGAGTGCCATACGGAATGGCAAAGCGCTACATGAGTGCATCCGGCTGATGGCTGGATGCTCCCTTTGATCCGACCAGAGAGTGCGACCGATGAAGATGTTTATGTTGGCGGTAGGTTTGTTGAGCCTCGCGGGTACAGCGTTTGCTGACGGCAAGCCATGTGAAGAGCTGAAAGCCGAAATTGCAGCGAAGCTCGATGCCCAAGGCGTTTCTGGCTACTCACTGGAAATCGTTGATAAAGGCACGTCCACTGACGGAAAAGTCGTCGGCACCTGTGAGAAAGGTTCCAAGGAAATCGTCTACAAGCGGTAGATGGATTCCGTCGATAACGAAAAAAGCCGACGCGATTGCGTCGGCTTTTTTGTGCGCTGCTTGCGTGTCAGCCTTTCATGACCTGCGCCAGCAGCTCGTAGGAATGCACGCGATCGGCATGTTCGTACAGGTCGCAGGTAAAAATCAGCTCGTCCGCCTGGGTCTGCTCAATCAACACGTCCAGTTTGGCGCGGATTTTCTGCGGGCTGCCGACCATCGCCAGCCCCAGGAAATCATGGACCGCGTCTTTCTCATGGGGCAGCCACAGGCCGTCCATGGTTTTCACCGGCGGACGTTGCACCAGGCTTTGGCCACGCATCAGTGCGAGGATGCGCTGATAGACCGACGTTGCCAGATATTCGGCCTGCTCGTCGGTGTCAGCCGCTACCAGCGGAACACCCAGCATCACATAAGGCTTATCCAATACCGCCGAAGGCTTGAAGTGATTGCGATAGACCCGAATCGCCTCATGCATGAAACGCGGTGCGAAATGGGAAGCGAAGGCGTAGGGCAAACCGCGCTCACCCGCCAGCTGTGCACTGAACAAGCTTGAGCCCAGCAACCAGACCGGGACATTGGTGCCCGTGCCCGGCATAGCAATGATCCGTTGATCCGGTGTGCGTGGGCCGAGGTAACGCACCAGCTCCGCCACATCTTCAGGGAAATCGTCCGCACTGCCGGAGCGCTCACGGCGCAAGGCGCGGGCGGTCATCTGATCGGAACCGGGGGCGCGGCCCAGACCGAGGTCGATCCGGCCCGGATACAGGCTTTCGAGCGTGCCGAACTGCTCGGCAATCACCAGCGGCGCGTGGTTGGGCAACATCACGCCACCGGAGCCGACCCGAATGGTGGACGTGCCGCCGGCCAGATACCCAAGCAGCACCGAGGTCGCCGAACTGGCGATGCCATCCATGTTGTGGTGCTCGGCGACCCAGAAACGGTTGTAGCCGAATTTTTCGACGTGCTGCGCCAGGTCCAGAGAGTTACGCAGGGACTGGGCTGCGCTGCCATTCTCGCGCACGGGCACAAGGTCAAGGGTCGAGAATTTGATGTCGGACAGTCGTTTCATAAACCTGCTTCTCCAAATTGAGGACGCAGGTTTTTTCTTGTAAACGAAAACCTGCCGAATCCATAAGCGTGTTTCATGCAATGAGGGCATATACCCGAGTTTCAATAGCCAAGGCAAAAAATCCTACGTAAACGGTAGGATTTATGAGATCAGGTGAACTTTGCACCACCGTCTATCCTCAGAACCCTAGCAACCGAAAACCACGAAGGCGCGACGCTTCGCGCTGGATCCTGAGGAGGCAGACATGGCTATTACCAAGAAAGCATCGGCGCATTGGGAAGGTGATCTGAAAACCGGCATCGGCTCGATTTCCACGGAAACCGGTGTTCTCAGAGAAGCGCCCTACGGCTTCAAGGCTCGTTTCGAGGGCGGCAAGGGCACTAATCCGGAAGAGCTGATCGGCGCGGCCCACGCCGGTTGTTTCTCCATGGCATTTTCTATGATTCTCGGCGATGCCGGTCTCAAGGCTGACAGCATCGATACCAATGCCGAGGTCACGCTGGACCAAGTGGACGGCGGGTTCGCGATCACGGCGGTGAAATTGATCCTCAAGGCGAAAATTCCTGGCGCGACCCAGGCGCAGTTCGAGGAGCTGAGCAATAAAGCCAAAGAAGGCTGCCCGGTGTCCAAAGTGCTGAATGCGAAGATCAGTCTGGATGCCACACTGGTCAGCTAGATCCGCGTTGTCGCGATAAGTGATCGCAGCCTTCCACAGGCTGCGATTTTTTTGCGCTGAAACAAAACCCGGCTGGCGTGACTGTGGTCGAATAAATGACAGCAGCGAAAACGCATCAACCTGCGTGCTGCCTCAAAGGAGCTTCAACCATGAAACGTTTTGCCTTGGCAATTATCTGCGGTGTGCTTACGACCTCAGCGTTTGCAGCGCCCAAAGATTGCGAAGAACTCAAGAATGAGATCGAAGTGAAGATTCAGGCGAATGCCGTGCCCTCCTACACGCTGGAAATCGTGTCGAAGGAAGAAGCCGACAAGCATGACGCCGCGATGGTCGTCGGCACGTGCGACTACGGTAGAAAAGCCATCATCTACCAGAAAAACGAGCGCTGATACGCTTCACATGAGGCAATAGGACTCTCGGTCTTCAGCGACGATTTCGCGCTTGGCGTTATACAACCGAGCGCCGGGCGTGAACGCTATCGAGCGGCCTTCCAGCACATAACGCTGGCCTGCTTCGAAATGCTCGTAGTGGATGGTCAGGTAGCACAACCGCTCCGAAGGACCATTCATCACACCCAAGCCCCCGCCACCGGGCACTTCAAAGTCGAAACGAACGACCAGCTCATGGCTGCCGGGCGTCACCTGGAAGAAACGCCCATCGCGCAATCGCTGCTTGTCCAGTCGCTCCGCCATCAGCAACTTATCGTTGGGGAATGGCGTCGAGAATTCGACCCACGCCATCTGTGGATTGACCGCCGGCAACGGGCTCTGGCAACCGGCGATGGCGCCTGCCGCGAGCAATAGCAACAACCTGCGCATGATGAATGTCCAGAGGATTGGTCATTCAGCATAGCGCTGATCAAGTGCGTTGGCAGCCTGCCGGTGTGCCCTGGCCTATCACTTTTCGCTGTTGGTCGTAGAGCTTGGCCCACGGCCGAAAACCGATATTCCCTGCTTGCAGCTGATATTTCTCACCCGCATGGAAGCCGTTGAATTTCACATTCAGCTGGCAATCGCGCCACAGCGGCTCGGCGTCAGGCCCGATGTTGCTCGGCTCGACCGGGAATTGATAACGCACCGTCAACTCATGGCTGCCGGGTTGCACCTCAAAATAGCGCTTGTCGGTGGAGGCCTTGTCATCGACTTCCAGCGCTTGCAGCGCGGTGTCTTGTTGCTGCGTATGGAGATCGATCCACGCTTGAGCGGGATCAGGGTGGGGTAATCCGAATCCTGCACAGCCTGTCAGCATCAACAGGCCTCCCGTCAGCATCATCTTGCGCATAGCGGAGCTCCAGTCAGGCGGGATAGTCTTGCGGGCAGACTCTCCAGGGATGATTTTATTTTGATCAGGCCGCTTCCAAGCCTTGGGTTACCGCGTTTTGTTTCCGGGTGTGTTGTTTTTGTTGCTCAACGGCTGCGCAAGCTTCAGCTATTACGGCCAATTGGCCAGTGGTCAGCTGCAATTGCTGCGGGCTCGGGAACCGGTTACCGAGGTGATTGCCGACCCTGCTCGCGATCAGAAGCTGCGTGCGCATCTGGCCCAGTCGCAAAAGGCAAGAACGTTCGCCAGCCAGCATCTGCATCTGCCGGATAACCAGAGCTACCGCTTGTACGCTGACATTGGCCGACCGTTCGTAGTCTGGAACGTGTTCGCCACGCCGGAATTTTCCCTCACACCGCAAAACCATTGTTTCCCCATCGCCGGTTGCGTGGCCTATCGCGGCTATTACAGCCAGAGCGCGGCCCGTGGCGAGGCAGCATTGCTGCGACTGCAAGGTATGGACGTGTCGATCGGCGGTGTCGAGGCCTATTCGACGCTCGGCTGGTTCAACGATCCGATCATCAGTTCGATGATGGGTTGGGGCGATGAGCGGTTGGCGACCTTGATCTTCCATGAGTTGGCGCATCAGCGTTTTTATGTGAAGGACGACACCGAGTTCAACGAGTCTTTCGCCACGTTCGTGGAACAGGAAGGCACTCGGCAGTGGCGTGCCCATCGCGGGTTGGCGCCGGACAATGGCGCCCTGGCGCAGCGGCGGGATCAGTTTATTCAGTTGGTGCTGGACACTCGTACGCGGCTTGAACAGCTATACGCACAGCCGCTGGCCAGCGAGCTGATGCGTCAACGCAAAGCAGCCGAGTTCGAGCGGTTGCGCACCGAATACCGGCAGTTACGCGATAGCCAATGGACGGGTGACAAACGCTACGACGCCTGGATCAACGCACCGATGAACAACGCCCGGTTGTTGCCGTTTGGTTTGTACGACCAATGGGTGCCGGCGTTTGCGGCGTTGTTCAGGCAAGTGGATGGGGATTGGGTGAAGTTTTATGCAGCGGTAGAGAAGCTGGGTGCATTGCCCGTTGGTGAGCGTAAGACAGCGCTAAAAAAACTGACGGGCAAGTAATTCTGTGGCGAGGGAGCTTGCTCCCGTTCGGCGGCGAAGCCGTCGCAGTGGCGTTCTTGCCGATCTTGGGGCCGCTACGCGACCCAACGGGCGCAAGCACCCTCGCCACATTTGAGTGTCAGTGCCGCAAAAACGCCTGATGCATCTCATCCAGCGTTTCAAAGTGATACGTCGGCGCTTCTGCGCTCAACTCTTCCCGGCTGCCAAAACCATAACCCACCGCCGCGGCATCCAGTCCGTTGCTGCGCGCGCCGATGAGGTCGTGTTTGCGATCGCCGATCATCAGGGTGTTCGCCGGGTCCAGGTTTTCTTCGGCCATCAGGTGGGCAATCAGCTCGACCTTGTTGGTCCGCGTGCCATCCAGTTCGCTGCCGTAAATGACTTTGAAGTGTTTGGCGAAGTCGAAGTGCCGGGCGATTTCCCGGGCGAAGACCCACGGCTTGGAGGTCGCGATGTACAGCTGGCGCCCTTGCCCTCCGAGGGTTTCCAGCAGCGGCGTAACGCCATCGAATACGCGGTTTTCATACAGGCCGGTAACCTTGAAGCGCTCGCGATAGAAATTCACCGCCTCCCAGGCTTTGGGTTCGTCGAAGTCGTAGAACTGCATGAACGCCTGCAACAACGGCGGGCCGATGAAATGTTCGAGTCGGGTCAGGTCGGGCTCGTCAATTCCCAGCTTGCTCAGGGCAAACTGGATTGAGCGGGTGATGCCCTCGCGCGGATCGGTCAGGGTGCCATCAAGGTCGAACAAAATGGTTTGGTAATGCATGTTGAATCCTGAATATGGGCGTCGAGGTCAGATCTGGTCGTAGCCTTCAGCCAGATGCAGATCCTTGAGCTTCACGTAATTCGCCGCGCTGTAGGTGAAAAAGGCTCGTTCCTTGTCAGTCAGCGGACGGATCTGTTTCACCGGGCTGCCGACATACAGAAAGCCGCTGGCCAGGCGTTTGCCCGGCGGAACCAGGCTGCCGGCGCCGATGATCACATCGTCTTCGACCACAGCGCCGTCCATGACGATGCTGCCCATGCCAATCAGCACCCGACTGCCCACGCTGCATCCGTGAAGCATGACTTTGTGCGCGATGGTCACGTCATCACCGATCAAACACGCAAAGCCATCAGGGTTGAACGGCCCGGCGTGGGTGATGTGCAGCACGCAGCCGTCCTGCACGCTGGTGCGTGCGCCAATACGGATGCGGTGCATGTCGCCACGGATCACCGTCAGCGGCCAAACGGAGCTGTCATCGCCGATTTCGACGTCGCCGATCACCACCGCCGAACTGTCGACAAAAGCGCCTTTGCCCAGCAGTGGCGTGTGGTTCTGATACTTGCGAAGGGTCACGATAGGGTTTCTCTCTGTTGCCGATAGCTGCGGTGAGCGTCGATTGTAATTAAGATGGCGGCATGTTTCTTCCAGCCAAGGTGCCAACCGTGAGCGTGAACAACCCTCTTCTGCAGTCCTACGACCTGCCTCCGTTCTCGGCGATCCGTGCCGAACACGTGCAACCGGCCATTGAACAGATCCTGGCTGACAACCGCGCCGCGATTATCGAGATCCTCAAAACCCAGGGCAAACAACCGACCTGGGCCGGCCTGGTGCTGGCGATGGACGAACTCAACGATCGTCTGGGCGCTGCCTGGAGCCCGGTCAGCCACCTGAATGCCGTGTGCAACAGCGCCGAATTGCGCGAAGCCTACGAATCCTGCCTGCCCGCCCTGAGTGCCTACTCTACCGAGCTGGGCCAGAACCGCGAATTGTTCGAGGCCTTCGAAGCCTTGGCCAGCAGCCCGGAAGCCGCCGGTTTCGACGTGGCGCAAAAAACTATCCTGGAACACTCCCTGCGTGACTTCCGTCTGTCGGGTATTGATCTGCCAGAAGCCGAGCAACAGCGTTACGCCCAAGTGCAAAGCAAATTGTCAGAGCTGGGCAGCCGCTTCTCCAACCAGCTGCTCGATGCGACCCAAGCCTGGACCAAGCACGTTACCGACGAAGCGGCCCTCGCCGGCCTGACCGATTCGGCCAAGGCGCAAATGGCCGCCGCTGCCCAGGCCAAGGGGCTGGAAGGCTTCCTGATCACCCTGGAATTCCCGAGCTACTACGCGGTGATGACCTACGCACACGACCGAGCCCTGCGCGAAGAAGTCTACGCCGCCTACTGTACCCGTGCGTCGGACCAAGGCCCGAATGCCGGTCAGAACGATAACGGCCCGGTGATGGAAGAAATTCTCGACCTGCGTCAGGAGCTGGCAAAACTCTTGGGCTTCGCCAGCTTCTCGGAGCTGAGCCTGGCCACCAAAATGGCCGAATCCAGCGATCAGGTGCTGAGTTTCCTGCGCGACCTCGCCAAACGCAGCAAGCCGTTCGCCGTCCAGGATCTGGAACAGCTCAAGGCCTATGCTGCCGAACAAGGCTGCCCGGACCTGCAAAGCTGGGACAGCGGTTTCTACGGTGAAAAACTCCGCGAACAACGTTACAGCGTTGCCCAGGAAGCCCTGCGCGCCTACTTCCCGATTGATAAAGTGTTGAGCGGCCTGTTCGCCATCGTTCAACGTCTGTACGGCATCGAAATCGCCGAGCAAAAAGGCTTCGACACCTGGCACCCGGACGTTCGCCTGTTCGAGATCAAGGAAAATGGCCAGCATGTCGGCCGCTTCTTCTTCGACCTTTACGCCCGCGCCAACAAGCGCGGCGGCGCCTGGATGGACGGCGCCCGCGACCGTCGCCGCACCGCTGAAGGCGCACTGCAAAACCCGGTGGCCAATCTGGTGTGCAACTTCACACCGGCCGACAGCGGCAAGCCTGCGTTGCTGACCCACGACGAAGTGACCACCCTGTTCCACGAATTCGGTCACGGCCTGCATCACCTGTTGACCCGCGTCGAACACGCGGGCGTCTCCGGCATCAACGGCGTGGCGTGGGATGCGGTCGAGCTGCCAAGTCAGTTCATGGAAAACTGGTGCTGGGAGCCGGAAGGCCTGGCGCTGATTTCCGGTCATTACGAAACCGGTGAGCCACTGCCCCAGGATCTGCTGGAAAAAATGCTCGCGGCGAAGAACTTCCAGTCCGGCCTGATGATGGTGCGCCAGCTGGAATTCTCGTTGTTCGACTTCGAACTGCATGCCACCCACGGCGATGGCCGCAGCGTGCTGCAAGTGCTCGAAGGCGTGCGCGACGAGGTCTCGGTCATGCGCCCGCCGGCTTACAATCGCTTCCCGAACAGCTTCGCCCACATCTTCGCTGGCGGCTACGCGGCGGGTTACTACAGCTACAAATGGGCAGAAGTGCTGTCCGCCGACGCGTTCTCGAAGTTCGAAGAGGACGGCGTGCTCAATGCCGAAACCGGTCGCGCCTTCCGCGAAGCGATCCTGGCCCGCGGCGGTTCTCAGGAACCGATGGTGCTGTTCGTCGACTTCCGTGGCCGTGCGCCGTCGATTGACGCACTCTTGCGCCACAGCGGCCTGAGTGAGGACGCAGCAGCATGAGTGAGGCGCCTGTGAAGACGAAAAAACGCTTCATCGCCGGGGCGGTCTGCCCGGCGTGCAGCGAGCCGGACAAGTTGATGATGTGGAACGAAGACGACGTCCCGCACCGCGAGTGCGTGGCCTGCGGGTATTCAGACACGTTGAATGAACAAGGCCTGTCCGTCCCCAAGGAATTGGGAACGCGGGTCAATGTTTCGGCGCTGAAGGTACCGGACGCCAAGGTTCAGGCCGTACAGTTTTTCCCGAACCCGAAGCTGAAGAAAAAGCCTGACGAACAGCACTGAGTCCAGTGATCACCTCCCACAGCGCAATGCCGTGGGAGGTGCTGTTTACTCGACATGGGCGGACTTGAACCAGTTTTTCATCGAACACGCAGCGAACGGGCTCGTGCTGCACTCCCCGTTGGCCAGCGCTGTGCGCAGCTTCTCGGCATCGGCCTGCATCATGTAACGAACACCGTCCCTGAAGTGTGTGCTGTCACCAAAGCCGCCCTGAGTCATCTCGCTCAGGGCGTCCTCCTTGCTCCATCCCTGCACAACCACCCGGTACATGGCGGCCATCAGGCCAGTACGGTCCGAGCCGTGTTTGCAATGCATCAGCACCGGGCCTTTGGCTTCGGCGCTCTGAATGGCACGAAGGGCCGTGAGGACTTGCGCATCATCCACGTGATTGGTGCGATAGGGCAGTTGCACCTGTTCGATACCGGGTGTGGCCAGCCAGCTTGAATCGGACTCGGGCAGGAAGTTGATCACCGTGGCGACCTTGAGTTTTGCCAACAAGGGAACGGCTCCGCGATCGGGTAATGCGCTGCGGTAGAGAGTCGGGGACATCTGGAAAAGGTTGTACTGAACCCCGACCGGTTGAGCCCACTCCGCAGGACGGGGCACGACTGTCTCGTCAGCGTGAGCAAACGTCAGGTTGAACAGTGCAACCAGCGACAAACACATCGCAGGAATAAGGCGTGGGGACATGCTTGACGACCGTATTGGGAGGCGGGGTGACGACGCCACAATGAGCGTCGAGCGGTCAAAGGTCCGTGAGCCATCTGTCAAAGAATCGTGAATCCGCTCCCTTTGAATTTGTGCTTTCCAACAATACCTGCGACGGCTGATTCAACTCGCACTTCACAACTAAACCTGCGCGGCACTCTCACAGGTTTAGTGAGTAACCAGGCTTACGGATTGACGATACTGGAATAAGCTTTGGCCAGAGCCAGCAGTTTTTCCTTGTCGTCGCTGTCGATATCGCCGTCACCGTCCACATCACTTTTTACTTTTTTGATATCGAACGAACGACCGCCATCAACTGAAGTTGCAGTCATATAGACAGAATCCACCAGGGCCTCGGTCTGCACTTCATTTTCGGCATCAAAACCCAATTCCATACGGGCAAGCTGTATTGAAACGAGCGTGTTTGGTTCCGAAGCACTTGGCTGCATAAGTTGTAAAAAAATACCGCGCTGATTAAAAATCGACATTAATGAAATCCATTTAATTAATTAAGACACGAAACTTCGTGCGAGACGGATACTACTTATTAATTTAGTCTCCAAGCTATTCGTCATATGTTTCCCGGAATGTCACCAGGTTGAAACTCGCCGGTCAACTTCATTGCCAAGAAGTTTCCTGCCCTGTCGGAGTGCCGAACGGCACTGGCCGGCTCGTTCATCCTTCGATACTGTATGCACATACAGCAAAGAGTATTGATCGATGAGCACTCCCTTGCCTCCCCGCGGACGCGGCACCGCCACCAACCCGCACAACCGCTTCGCCCCGAACCGCTCAGTGGCGGAGGACGATGGCTGGTATCAGGAAGCGCCGATGACCCAGGGCACCGAGGTGCGCATCGAGACCGCGAAAACCATCATTACCCGCAACAACTCGCCGGACCTGCCCTTCGATCGTTCGATCAATCCCTATCGCGGTTGCGAGCACGGCTGGTGTACCGATACTGTCGCGAGAGGAATGCTTTCAAGCAGTACCTCGATTTTGAGTTAGTGACCCTGCCATCTTCGGAAAATATCGTGGGCTGGCGTGGCGCTGGAGGCTACCCCTGACACGGAGATGGAAGAAGGGAGAACGCAGCTCAGAGGGCCTGAAACCGCCTATCAAAGACGGTTTGGGGGGCGTTCTCCCTTATGCTTCGGTGGCCTTCATCGCTCGCTGAACTGTACTCAGTGACACACCAAGACTTTCAGCCGTCTTCCTGAAGCTCAAGCCACTCGCTACAGCAGCACGTATCTGTGCATCATCAACCGATTTAGCCCGACCTTTGTAAACACCTGCATTCTTCGCCTTGGCTATACCTTCGCGTTGACGTTCTTTGATCATCGAGCGTTCAAACTCAGCTACCGCGCCCATCATCTGGAGCATGAGATTCTGATACTTATCATCAGCTCCAGTGAAGGTTAAATTCTCTTTGTGGAACTGGACGGCTACTCCCTTCGCAGTGAAGTCCTCTACCAATCCTAAGAGGTCAGACAAGCTACGTGCCAGCCTGTCAATGGAGTGGACGTGTACGGTGTCACCCTTACGAACGAAGCGCAGCATTTCTTGCAAAGCAGGACGCTCAGTTGTCGCGCCGCTTACCTTGTCAGTAAATGTCTCGTCTAACGTCAAATTGTCCAACTGTCGAGCTGTGTTCTGATCAACCGATGAAACCCGGACGTAACCTACATTAGCCATTTCCCTTCCCCTGTATTCATTTGCCTCAAGATGTAGCCATTGTCTATGTATTCATTGCTCAATGAAACCCTATTGAATACATATTTCTGGTCTTGTTCGTATTCACCGATAAGTGGTCGCTGGGGTGTAGCCTATTGAATACAGCTCCGGTTCTCCTTGCCTGCCAGAGGCTGGAGTGGCAGTCTGCTTTCATTGGAATAATCTCGAGAGAATGAAATGGCTGTAGATAGAGTTGAAGTTGCCCTGAAGACCCTTCAAAGCCTCCTGCTCCAAGGAGAGGTGATTAACCACTCTTCTGTTCAGTTGCGTCTAGCGGCTTTAGTCCATCGCCGTGTAATCGTCGCTACAACCTCAATGCGGCTTATCATTTTTAAAAGACGTCTCATAGGCGGCTATCAGATGATTGACATTCGCTTGCAAGACCTACGCGATGCATCAATCAATGAAAATCTACTAGAAAAATACTTTGGCGCTGTATTTACAGCAATAACCATTGGGCGAGGGGCACAACGAGTTTCAGGCCTAGAGGTTAGAAGTGCGAGGGCGCTTTATGTGTTCTGTCAGCAGCAGGAGCAGGAGTGGCGAGAGAAGAACCGTGTACGTTCAATTGAAGAAGACAGGGCGAAGTCTGGAGGGATGATCCTAGGTCCCCTTGGCGGTCATGCACCTGAAGCGAAAAACCCTATGGAGGAACCGCTGTCCCGTTTGACGAAAGCTAAGGCCATGTTGAAAGAGGGACTGATTTCAGATACTGAGTTTGAGACCATAAAAGCACGTATAGTTAATGATTTATAAAAAGTAGGGGGGGGGAATATGAGCCAGGTAATGTGCCATTGCAAGAATTGTCAAGCGAACACCATAGGATTGAAAACAGGGCTGGGAGCTGCCGGGCATATCTTTCACTTACTTGTCATTGTGGTCGGATACCTCCTAGTAGGCCCCTTAGTATTGGCGTGGGTGATTATCTACCTACTATTCATAGCAGTTACAGGTAATACACGTTGCACCCAATGTGGGAAGATGGCTAAGAAGCTGTAGAAGGCCTTCCATCTCGATAATGATAAGGCGGTGGGGGCAATCGGCGGATTCATAGCTGGGGCTCTCATGGCTGGGTTCTGACTTGTCCTAAGTGGAATTTATGATGAGCTGAGGAAAATCAGCACCTCTAAAGGACTTTAAAGCAACTGGTTAAGCTCTAGAGGTTTGGCTTATGACCTACTCAACCAAATTATCTACATTTGAAAGGTCAGCCAAAGAGTTTGCTTACATACTTATGGTGAAGGCCTCTACTTTTCCCGTATATGTAGACTCAAACAACACACGCATGGAGCCAGACGGTTCATTATTAATAAGTTTTTTGTCAATTAAACCAGTAGAATCTAATCACTTCCATAATACTTTGTGTTCTTATCCATGTCTTGGGAGGCTCGACTTTCTGCGTCCCTCAATGGAACAAGACTCCAAAGCTCAACGAAAACTAAATTCACTCTTCCAGCGACGAGGATGTTTTCCTCATTCAGTCGAGTTTATTGAGTTACTGGCACAAGTCGATTTATTTTGCTCAGTTGAAGAGAATACAGCTCTGGACGAAGTTGAGTATATAAAACATAATCTTCAAGAGTTCTATGATGGTTATTTTGAAACTGAAACTTGTCGTTTGTTTGCCTTCCTAACCCATTACGACCGCGACCACACTAATAGTTATAAGATGGTTTGGGATGGCTATCAGCGGATCGCTTTTGATTTGTCAATGGTAGTTGGCGTTGCTAAAGATTGAGTTTATATACTGACATTCTCATGGAGGATAAATGAAATTAGATTGCGACTTGAAATGTGCAGCTTGTGGCTCAGGTGAATTTGAGCTTCAAAGTGAAATTGCAGACTTAGAAGGCTTTATTGATGCCCCCTGCCGTGAATGCGGGAAAACGGTAACTATTGCGGATATCGAAAAACTGAAAGTCGATGCAAGTAAAAAACTAGGGGAGCTTCTTTTAAAAAGATATAGCAAGAAATAGCCAAAATTAATATCGCTAAAAATGCGTCTTTAATTAGGCGCATCCCCCATCAACCTAAACACTATTAAGCATCGAATATCGATTAACCTTATCCCTCTTGAAATAACCACTCAAATTGTGTAGATTCTGATTCATTATTGCACTTATAGTTGATTCTATTTTTTCTGGCTTTAACTCCCTGCTTCTTGCGACACCAGGAAATCTTAACTCCATAAAGTTTTTATAGTCCTCAAGCTGCTGTTCGGCGTACATAGTAATGTAAGCATGCAACCCTCTCTTTGCGCTTAGATTTATTTTTAACAAAATTGGTTGTTTGTACTTCCTTCTAATCGACCTCTTTATTTTGGCTATTTGGTTTAAAAAATTATCTGGTTCTATCCCGTCTGGAAAAAAGAAAGAATATTGGTATTTGAAGTCGTAAAGATCAAATAGGGAACAAAGTCTTCTTCTTGTTTTATCTATGCTGGTTTCACTCAATTTAGCACTCCTTTTTTATCGGACATCTCTTCCTATACTGGAACCTGATAAAACTCAGGCCACCCTGTGTTTCGTAATTACCTCTACCCCCTGTTTTTAAAGGCCTACAGCAGAACTGAAAGCCATTAGAAAAGACGATAAATAGCGATTTCAGTGTCCTACTTGTGCGGCAGAAAGTCAACGTTGATTGTATCAATTACGTTCATGCTCAAAAGCTAAAAACTGAAGGGCGAGGAGCACCATTGCTTAGCTAAATCCAATATTCTTAATTCGATTTAACTAACAATATAAACCAGCACACTAACCCATATCACTTCAGGAATAGGTCTGGAGCCTTCAAAACTACATCTTTTAGTTCTTCTGGAAGGTCAGCGAGCTTTGGACGATTCTTGCACTGAGGCTTCCTCTTAGGAAGGATGGAGTACGCCACGCTCTCATAGATCGGTTTCACTTGCTCAAAGGTTGGCGATGGAATGCCGGCCCTGCGTAGACGTGCTTTGATCCTCCTGATTATCAGCGTCTGCTGATCCTTGCTGATCCATGTGTGATGGCCGTAGTCGTCGCCTGTACGATTATCTTTCGGCTGCTTGATGGAAGCCACGACCGGGCTGATTCTGTTCGCCAAAGCGGGGATTGGCTGTGTCACCAACTTGCGCGTTGGGAAATGAAGCTCAAGCTTCAGGAATATTCCTCGCAGGTATCTGTTCAGCCGCTGTCTGTCCGTGCGAGCTTGTTCACTGTCACATGTCAGCATTGATTCAAAGGAGTCGGCATTGCTGTCTGTCAGAGCAAATGCCCCATCCAGGCTGGCAAGCTCTTGCTTGATACGGGCGAGGTCTGCGTGCGTGGCGGTAATTGCTTTGCGGGTGTCATTAAGCAGGCTGGCGTAGGTTTCAGCTTTGTCCTCGTCATCTTCAGCAGCGTACTTATTCCTCAAGCCGTCTGCCTTGGTTTCCAATCTGGTCAGGTTTGCAACGGCGACGGTTTCTTCTTTCTTCAATGCCTTCAGCACATCTGAGCCAGCGGCGATGTAGTCACGGATTGCAGTCCAATGCTCAAATTTAAACAATACACGGCGAAGGAATTCCCCCCGGATCGACCTAATTTGATCGTCAACACAGCCACCAGTCATCGATGCTGTGCAGTAGTAAAATTCCTTACCACTTCTGAGCATGAACCGTGTGCTGCCACCGCATTCCGCACAGACTAGAAGGTTGCGGAAAATGTTGAGGTTGGTTGCATCCTGCCTGCCTGAAAACGGCTTTCGACTCTTGAGGATTGTCTGTACTTCTTCAAACGTAGCTGGAGGTATTACCTGAGGGTAGTAAAGCTCCACCACTTGCCCGGTGGGGACATTTTTGCCGTGCTCCTTGCTCCGCTCCACCGGGGAGTGCTCGCCTAACAGACGCTGAATCTGGTGGGTCTTATAGCTGGTGCCAAATTGAGTGTTGAGGCGTCTTCCTGTTTCTGCCACTCCATAGGTCTGAGCGAGAGAAAACATTGTTTCAATGTGCATGCAAATATCTTCACGCTTGATCCACGCCCCATCCGTCACTGTCAGCCATTGGGGACATTTCTCTGTGGCTATCGTGCCTTCAGCCATCGCTTTGTGTTTAGCCCGCCACGACGCCTTCGACATATCCGATTTGCGTAAACTTTCCGAGTGAGCCCTTTCAAACTGGACAATCGCCCGGATGAAGCTGTTGCTGGTGAGATCGTCATAAACTGTATCTTCGTCCAACACAGCAATCTTGATACCAGCTCGGATCAGGTCAGAAAATATCTCTATAGATGCATCGAGCACCTGACGGGAAAGCCGATCCCAGTTTTCAATTAGAAAGTAGCTGCCGCGTGGAATCTCACCATCACGCACCTTCTGTAGAAATCCCGAAAGCTGACCTTTCTTTGCATTCGCACCACGGAAGCTACTGATACCGTGATCCTCAAGTCTGGTATCAACCGTGAGGTTGTGCCTACTGACGAAGGATTCAATGCGCTCAGATTGGCGAACGACGGAATTACCATCCTTCTGTTTTTGAGTAGAAAAGCGAACGTATGGAAAGCATAGAGGCACGGTGGCAAGCTCAGTAACCTATCGGTACGTTTAATATAGCACGGCTGCATCTATTGCTATGCACGACCCAGCCACGCTTATTGGGACATGTCACCGGGGCTGGATTTCGAAACAAAACTGATTGCCAAGACCAATGCCGCCGATGTGCTGGAAGAGCAACTGTCCAAACGCGGCTATCAATGCGCACCGATCAACCTGGGCTCCAACACCGATCCATACCAGCCCATCGAACGGGAACACAAGATCACCCGCAAAACCCTGGAAGTGCTGCTGCGTTACCGTCACCCGGTGACGATCATCACCAAGGGCTCGCTGATTCTGCGCGACCTGGACCTGCTGGCTGAACTCGCCGAACAACGGCTGGTAGCGGTGATGATCAGCCTGACCACCCTGGACGATGAACTCAAACGCATCCTCGAACCCCGCGCCGCTGCGCCCAAGGCCCGTCTGCGGGCGATCCGCGTAATGCGCGAGGCCGGGATTCCGGTGGGCGTTCTGTGTTCACCGATGATTCCAATGATCAACGACAGCGAGCTCGAAAGCCTGCTGACCGAGGCGCAGGCGGCCGGAGCACAAAGTGCGGCCTACATGATGTTGCGCCTGCCGCTGGAAGTGGCACCGTTGTTCGAGGAATGGCTGGCGGCCCACTATCCTCAAAGAGCAGCCCATGTGTTGAGTCTGATTCGCCAGAGCCGCGGCGGTGAACTGTATGACAGTCGGTTCGGCACCCGAATGCGTGGCGAAGGTCCGTTTGCCGATCTGTTGGCGCAGCGCTTTGCCAAAACCATCAAACGCCTGGGGCTCAATCGACGGGAAGGTTTCAATCTGGATTGCGACGCCTTTTGTCCGCCGGGTCGCCAGATGTCGTTGATTTGAGGACAATTGGCCTATGGTTGAGTAGTAGGAAACGTGCGACATAATTAGCCTGGTCACATTTTTTGTAACCTGTAACGCACGTTCTAGAGCAGTTGATTCAGTTTGAGTTAAGTTTCGGCAGCTACCTTGTTCATCGAGTGACTGACGGGTCGAGATTTCCGACCTGGATGTTTTTTAAACAGCCACTGGCTTCACACCGGACAAAACGGGAAAATTCCCTGACTCCGCCAATGAGGATGAATTCATGAGTGACAAGGATAAACAGCCGTTGGCTGCGTCGGCTTCAGCCCAACCCGAGGCGGAAACCGCCGATGCAGCGTTGAAGCATATCGTTGATGGTTTTTTGCATTTTCATCATGAGATCTTTCCGCAGCAGGAAGAGCTCTTCAAAAAACTCGCCACCGCCCAACAGCCAAGGGCGATGTTCATTACCTGCGCCGACTCGCGCATCGTGCCCGAACTGATCACCCACAGTTCGCCTGGCGATCTGTTCGTGACTCGCAACGTCGGCAACGTCGTACCGCCTTATGGCCAAATGAACGGTGGTGTTTCCACCGCCATCGAGTACGCGGTGCTGGCGCTGGGCGTGCAACACATCATCATCTGCGGCCACTCCGATTGTGGCGCGATGCGTGCCGTGCTCAATCCCGACAGCCTGGAAAAGATGCCCACGGTCAAAGCCTGGCTGCGGCATGCGGAAGTCGCGAAATCCATGGTGCACGACAACTGCAACTGCACCGACGAAAACGAAACAATGCACATCCTCACCGAAGAGAATGTCATCGCCCAACTGCAGCACCTGCGTACTCATCCCTCGGTAGCCTCGCGCATGGCGAACGGTCATCTGTTCATCCATGGCTGGGTCTATGACATCGAAACCAGCGCAATCAAAGCTTATGACGCCGATCAGGGGCGTTTCCTGCCGCTCGATGGCAGCCATCCGATTCCGGTGGCGACGCCCAAAGCGCGCTTCTAAATCTTCCTAAAAATCTGTGTGGTTTGACCCTGGCCGCTGTTTCAGCGGCCAGGCCACGCCATGCCTGAAGAAATCTTCGGGAGAATCACCATGCGTGCTGCGCAACTCAAAGCTGTTCTGCCACGGGAGCTGCTCGCTTCAGTGGTTGTGTTTCTGGTCGCCCTGCCCTTGTGCATGGGCATCGCCATCGCTTCGGGATTACCGCCGGCCAAAGGCCTGATCACCGGCATCATCGGTGGTCTGGTCGTGGGTTGGCTCGCGGGGTCGCCCCTGCAAGTCAGCGGTCCGGCGGCGGGTCTGGCTGTTCTGGTGTTCGAACTGGTGCGCCAGCACGGCATCGCCATGCTCGGGCCGATTCTGCTGCTGGCGGGGTTTCTGCAATTGGTGGCCGGACGTTTGAAACTGGGCTGCTGGTTTCGGGTAACAGCGCCGGCGGTGGTTTACGGCATGCTCGCCGGGATTGGCGTGCTGATCGTATTGTCACAGGTGCATGTGATGCTCGACGCCGTGCCCAAACCGTCGGGGCTGGATAACCTGGCGGCCTTTCCGGCTGCCGTGGCGCAAGCCTTGCCTTCTTTTGGTTGGCAGGCCGGCCTGCTCGGGCTCGCAACCATAGCGGTGATGTACCTGTGGGAAAAATTGCGCCCGCATTCCCTGCGCTTCATTCCGGGAGCGCTCCTGGGTGTAGGCCTGGCGACTGTCGCCAGCCTGATGCTCGCCTTGCAGGTCAAACGCGTGGAGGTCCCGGCCAATCTGGCGGAAGCCATCGACTGGCTGAAACCGGCGGACTTGCTCAATCTTGCTGATCCGACCTTGCTGATCGCGGCCTTCGCTGTCGCCTTCATCGCCAGTGCCGAAACCCTGCTGTCTGCCGCTGCGGTAGACCGCATGCACAGCGGTCAACGCTCGGACTTCGACCGGGAACTCTCGGCGCAAGGCGTCGGCAACATGCTCTGCGGCCTGCTCGGTGCGTTGCCCATGACCGGCGTGATCGTGCGCAGCTCGGCCAATGTGCAGGCTGGCGCCACCACACGACTGTCGACGATATTCCATGGCCTATGGCTGCTGGCGTTCGTGTTGCTGCTGTCCAGCGTGCTGCAGAGCATTCCGGTGGCAAGTTTGGCGGGTGTGCTGGTTTACACCGGTTTCAAACTGGTCGACCTCAAGGCCTTCCGCAGTCTGGGCCGTTATGGCCGGATGCCGATGTTCACCTACGCCGCGACAGCGCTGGCGATTGTCTTCACCGACTTGTTGACCGGCGTCCTGATCGGCTTCGGCCTGACCCTGGCCAAACTGGCGTGGAAAGCCTCGCGGTTGAAGATCAGCCTGATCGATCTGCCCAAGGACGGTGAAATGGAGTTGCGCTTGATCGGGGCTGCGACCTTTCTCAAGGTGCCGGCGTTGACTCAGGTGCTGGGGACCATTCCCGCCGGTGCAACGGTGCATGTGCCGCTCAATAACCTGAGCTATATCGATCACTCGTGCCTGGAGTTGCTTGAAGAATGGGGTCGGGCCAATGCGGCCAAGGGTTCGACGCTGTTGATTGAAGCGCGGGGGTTGAAGCGCAGGCTTGAAGGGCGGTTGCGGACTACCACCGGAGTAGGTTCTACGGCCTGAACATAGACAATGTGGGAGCGGGCTTGCTCGCGAAGGCGCTGAGTCAGTCGACATTAATGTTGAATGACCCACCGCCTTCGCGAGCAAGCCCGCTCCCACAGGGGTTTGGTTTTTTCAGTTGGATCAGGCGGCGGGCTGATCCAGCTCCAGCCCTACGCCCAACCGGCGTGACATGCACGGCCAGCGCTTCCACGCAGCGCCGGTATCGGGGCTGCTGAGTTTCTCGCGATAGGCTTCCACCGACTCCAGCGCAAAGCTTTCATCGTTGAGCATCTCGTCCACGGCGTGATGCACCGCCTCATCCAGTTGGTTGGCAAATTCCTCACCGATCAGTTGGTGAGCAATCAGGTTGGCGACAGTCATGTCCAATGGGATCAGTGGCTGGCCAAAGTGCTTGATGTACAGGTCGTTGACCTCTTCGACAAACCGATGCGCCAGATAGGCTTCGTCCAGCAGGCTGTCGAGCCCGATGTGACCCGCCATGATGGTCGGCGGCTGAAGGAAGTACTGCTCGGCAATTTTCAGCACCGGTTTGATCTGTGACTCGATACCCGCTTCCCTGGCGACTTCATTGGCTGCATCCAGCAGATCAGGAACTTCATCGATGTAGGCGGCGACAAAACGCGTCAACACGCCGTTGGCATCCGCCTCCGGCAATTGGATCGTTGGGTGTAGATGAGGCAGTTTGCTTTCCAGCTGACGCGTCAACAGGCCGGTCTCGGCCTCGTGTTGTTGGGCTTTTTGGATCTGCTCGCGCAATGCGGCGGTGTTCATGAAAACTCCAGGAAACAAAGGCAATGAAATAGG
>LNAP01005077.1_pt2 | contig 32818 bp, 27 predicted proteins | sample 602601 | NCBI WGS metagenome assembly LNAP01 (sample SAMN02440304, study PRJNA202911) | soil metagenome | biome: Subtropical and temperate rainforests or woodlands; isolation source: soil samples (1 kg each in a 20% v/v slurry with milli Q water) were... ...
GCTGAAACTGTTCCTTGAACAGGGTGAAGACAGTGTAACGGTCGAGATGATCGCTGACGCCGTGGGTATTGGCAAAGGCACCATCTACAAGCACTTCAAATCCAAAGCCGAGGTGTACCTGCGCCTGATGCTCGACTACGAGCGCGATTTGAATGAGCTGCTGCACTCGGCCGACGTGGACCGCGATAAGGAAGCGCTGTCCCGAGCCTATTTCGAATTTCGCATGCGCGACCCGCAACGCTACCGCTTGTTCGACCGCCTGGAAGAAAAGGTGGTCAAGGGCAATCAGGTGCCGGAAATGGTCGAGCAACTGCACAAAATCCGCGCCTCCAACTTCGAGCGTCTAACCCTGCTGATCAAGGGTCGCATCGCCGAAGGCAAGCTTGAAGACGTGCCGCCGTACTTCCACTACTGCGCCGCCTGGGCCTTGGTACACGGCGCTGTAGCGCTGTACCACTCGCCGTTCTGGAGCAATGTGCTGGAAGATCAGGAAGGTTTCTTCCAGTTTCTGATGGACATCGGCGTGCGCATGGGCAACAAGCGCAAGCGCGACGGCGAGACGCCACCTGTTTGAGCCTATTCAGTCAGCCTATATCCGCGTGCACTGCATGCAGTGCGGCTGACTGCGCGCTTATACTGCGGCGTGTCCTACGCCGGAGTCGCCCATGATCGTCGACCGTCAGGGCAGGCGCTTCCGCAATTTGCGAATCAGCCTGACCGCCGCCTGTAACTACGCCTGCACCTACTGCGTGCCCGACGGCAAACGCCTGGTCGCCGCCCAAGACGAGTTGTCGGCCGACGCCATGGTGCGCGGCGTGGCGTACTTGATCGAAGCGGCCGGCATCGAGCAACTGCGTATCACCGGCGGTGAACCGTTGGTAAGCCCCAAACTCGATGCCTTGCTGAAGGGCGTCAGCACCCTGGGCCTGCGCGATATCAGCCTGACCACCAACGGTCAGTTGCTGGCAAAAAAACTGCCGATGCTGCTCGATGCCGGCATTCGCCGCCTCAACGTGTCCCTCGATACCCTCGACCCCACCGCGTTCCGCCGTATTGCCCGTGGCGGCGACCTGGCTACCGTGCTCGACGGCCTGGAACAGGCGCGGGCCGCCGGCATGAAAATCAAACTGAACATGGTGCCGCTGCGCGGGCAGAACCTCGACCAAGTGCTGCCTCTGCTCGACTACTGCCTGGAAAACGGCTTTGAATTGCGCTTTATCGAGCTGATGCGCATGGGCCACTTGGCCCGCGACGGCAACAGCTTCCAGCAGCAATTTATCGGCATGCCGGCGTTGCTGGACATGATCGGCGAACACCACGAATACCAGCAGGCCGACGCGCCACTAGACGCCACCGCCTTGCGCTACCAGATTCCTGGGCGCGGTTACTTCGGTGTGATCGCCAACGAAAGCGTACCGTTCTGCCGCACCTGCTCGCGCCTGCGCCTGTCCTCCACAGGCTGGCTGCACGGCTGTCTGTCTTCCAGCAACCGCCACTTCGTCGGCGACCTCCTGGAAAAACCTCGTCACCAAGCCCTGCCAGCGCTGCAAGGGCTGCTGATGAAAGCCCTTGGCGACAAGCAGGAAGTGGCCTTCTCCGGTGGCGTTACCGTGATGAAAATCATCGGCGGCTAAGCGCGCCACGTTTGCACTTTCCCTGGTTAAGAGTTCTTGTACATGGGCGCCCAGTCATTCCCCATCAGCTATATCGAACCGGTATTTCGCCCGCCCAGTGAAGCGCACTCGCTGATTTTGCCGGTCACCAATGGCTGCTCGTGGAACAAGTGCGGCTTCTGCGAGATGTACACGCCCGAGCAGAAAAAATTCCGCGCCCGGGACGAAGCTGAAGTGCTGGAAGAAATCCGTCGCTGCGGCGAGCAACTGATTGTGCAGCGCATATTTTTGGCCGACGGCGATGCCCTGGTGCTGCCGACTCGGCGCTTGCTCAACATCCTCACCGCCATCCGCGAACATATGCCGGAAGTAGACCGCGTATCGAGCTACTGTCTGCCGCGCAACCTGCGGAAAAAATCGGTCGAAGAGCTCAAAGAACTGGCCGACGCGGGCCTGAAAATGGCCTATGTCGGGGCCGAATCGGGCGACGATGAAGTGCTGGCTCGCGTCAATAAAGGCGAGACCTTCGAATCCACCCTGAGCGCGTTGGACAAGCTCGGCCAGGCCGGCATCACCCGCTCGGTGATGATCCTCAACGGCCTCGGCGGCACGACCCTAAGCGAGCAACACGCCGATAACTCCGCGCGGTTAATGAACGCCGCGCAGCCGGAGTTTCTCTCGACGTTGGTGGTGAGCTTTCCCCAAGGTGAGGCGCGTCTCCGCCAAGGTTTTGCGGACTATCAGCCCCTGAGCCAGCACCAGCTGTTTATCGAAGTGGAACGCCTGCTCCAGGGCCTGGAGTTGAACAACAGCGTATTTCGCAGTGACCACGCCTCCAACTACCTGGTGCTCAAAGGCACCCTCGGCGCCGATAAAGCCCGCCTGCTGGCGCAAGTGCGCCAGGCCATCGAACAACCGCAACAGGCGCGTCTGCGCCAGGAATGGCAGCGCGGGTTGTAAGGTCAATACAACACGACCTGCCTAGCAAGCGGGCCAGGTGATTGCGCTATTGCGCGGCACTGGTCTGGAACCCAACCGTGGCTCCCGGTAAGATGCCAGCACTTTTTCACCTCGCTACTCAGGACACCTCGCCATGAGCATCAAATCGGATAAGTGGATTCGCCGCATGGCCCAAGAGCACGGCATGATCGAGCCCTTTGTGGAGCGTCAGGTGCGTGCCGAAGGTGCCAATAAACTGATCTCCTACGGCGTGTCCAGCTACGGTTACGACGTACGCTGCGCCGATGAATTCAAGGTGTTCACCAATATCAACTCGGCCACCGTCGACCCGAAGAACTTCGATGAGAAGAGCTTTGTCGATGTAAAAAGCGACGTGTGCATCATCCCGCCAAACTCCTTCGCCTTGGCCCGCACCGTCGAGTTCTTCCGAATTCCGCGCGACGTACTGACCATCTGCCTGGGTAAAAGCACCTACGCGCGTTGCGGCATCATCGTGAACGTCACGCCGCTGGAACCGGAATGGGAAGGCCACGTGACCCTGGAATTCTCCAACACCACCACCTTGCCGGCGAAAATTTACGCCAACGAAGGCGTGGCGCAAATGCTCTTTCTGCAATCGGATGAGGCCTGTGAAGTGTCGTACAAAGACCGTGGCGGTAAGTATCAAGGGCAATTGGGCGTGACCCTGCCTAAGGCTTAAGCCGATCTACTGCGCATAAAAAAACCGGGCTATATGCTCGGTTTTTTTATGTCCTGCGTTCTATACCAACCCCCGACATTCCCGCCAAGGCGGGAATCCAGGATCTCGTGTCGTACCTTGTGTCGCGCCACGGTTGAGATTCTGGGTCCCCGCCTTCGCGGGGACGACGGTGGACGGGGCGTTATTTGAGGTTGCCGCTCAAAAACTGCCGCAACCGCTCGCTCTGCGGGTTATCCAGCACATCTTTGCGTGCGCCTTGTTCTTCGTTAAGTCTTAAACCGTCATTCCCGCGAAGGCGGGAATCCAGAATATCGGGCCGTACGTTGTGTCGCGCAACGTTCAAGATTCTGGGTCCCCGCCTTCGCGGGGACGACGGTGAACGGGGCGTTATTTGAGGTTGCCGCTCAAAAACTGGCGAAGCCGCTCGCTCTGCGGGTTATCCAATACGTCTTTCGGTGCGCCTTGTTCTTCGATTTTGCCTTGGTGGAGGAACACCACTTGGCTGGCGACCTGGCGGGCGAAGCCCATTTCGTGGGTGACCAAAATCATGGTGCGGCCTTCTTCGGCCAGGGCTTGAATCACTTTTAGCACTTCGCCGACCAGCTCCGGGTCCAGCGCTGAGGTGGGTTCGTCGAACAGCATAATTTCCGGTTCCATCGCCAATGCGCGGGCAATGGCGACCCGTTGCTGCTGACCGCCGGAGAGGAACGCCGGGTATTGCTGCGCCACGCGTTCCGGCAAGCCGACCTTTTCCAGGTAACGTCGCGCGCGGGCTTCGGCTTCTTCCTTGCTCACGCCCAGCACGCGGCGCGGGGCCATGGTGATGTTTTCCAACACCGTCATATGGCTCCACAGGTTGAAGTGCTGAAACACCATGGCCAGGCGGCAGCTCGTCTTCATCGGCCACGCGCATGCCGCCACGGTCGCTGACCATGCGCACTTGCTGGCCATCCAGGCTCATGGCGCCGTCGTTAGGCTGTTCAAGAAAGTTGATGCAGCGCAAAAACGTACTCTTGCCCGAGCCGCTGGCGCCGATCAGGCAGATCACGTCACCGCTTTCCGCCTTTAGCGAAACGCCTTTGAGCACTTCATTGTCGCCATAGCTTTTATGCAGGCCATCAATGGTCAGTTTGTACATGGGCGAGGTGTCCTCAAGGCGAAAGTAGGTAGCCGCTGCGGTAGGCCTGCGCGCCTGCAACATGGGCGATTGCCATGCCAGCGGTGGCCATACGGCGCATCGAACGGGCGTAGAGCAGGCCCGCAGTGCTGCAATAAATGGGCGTGACGCTATCGCTGATCGGGTCAATGACTTCGGCGATCAAGTCGCCGGCGGCCATGATTTGCCCAGGCGTAACGCTAAACACCAGCAAGCCGCCCACAGGTGTGGTTACCGGCTCAACCCCGGCCAACGGCGTAGCAGGTTGGCGCAGGGCGGGCAGGGCAGGGGCGTCACCGGCGATAACGCCGAAGTGGGTGAGGTAGTTAAGAATCGCCTGGCAATCCGCCGCAGCCTGCTCGTGGCTGACGTCCAGCACGCCACGGTGCTCAACCGTCACGGCAATGGCGCCTTGAGCGATTGGAAAGCGCTCGCCGAAGCGTTGCTGCAATTGCAGCCAGAACAAGCTGAAGCATTCGTCGAACGACTGCCCGCCCGAGTCGCTGGCCAGCAGGCTGGCGTCGGCGCCGATATAGCGCGACAGCGGCTCGACGCGCGCCCACGCCTCAGGCGTGGTGTACAGATGCGCCACCGCCTCGAAGTCGCAGTGCAGGTCGAGCACCACATCGGCTTGGCAGGCCAGACGTTGCAAGGTCAGGCGCTGGGAGCGCAGCTGGGTGGTCGGCACCTGGGCGTCGAGCGCGCGTTTCATGCTGGCGCGAATCAAGCGCAGATTGTGCGCGGCGTCGTCATTGAGCAGCGCCTTAACCTCATCGCCCACCTGCTGGCTGACGTTGATAAAGGCGCGGTTAAAGTTCTCGCGGCTTTCCAGGTCGTAGCGGCCCAGCGGCATATCCATCACCACCTGTTCCTGGCCAATCGGGTTGGCCACCGGTACCAGGGTGATTTCGCCGAGCAACTGGCCGGCAGCTTCCAGCTCAGCCAGGCGCTGTTTCAGGTGCCAGGCCACCAGCATGCCTGGTAGCTCATCGGCGTGCAGCGAGGCCTGGATATAGACGTTCTTCTGCGCCGCTTGCGGGCCGAAGTGAAAGCTATTGATCTGCCGCGCGGTGCCGGGCACCGGGGCGAGCAAATCGTGGGCGAAATGACGCATAAAGAGTCCTGACTAAGAGGCTTAGTGCTGCGGGCCGAGAAAGGCTAGCCAGCGTTTTTCCGCCAGGCGGAACAGGCCCACCAAGGTAAAGGTGATGGCCAGGTAAATAACCGCGGCAATGCCAAACGATTGAAAGGTGAGGAAGGTCGCCGAGTTGGCATCCCGCGCCACTTTCAAAATATCCGGCACAGTGGCGGTAAAGGCCACGGTGGTGGAGTGCAGCATGAGGATCACTTCATTGCTGTAGTACGGCAACGAACGGCGCAGCGCCGAGGGCATGATCACGTACGCATACAGCTTCCAACCGTTAAGGCCATAGGCCTTGGCTGCTTCCACTTCACCGTGGTTCATGCTGCGAATGGCGCCAGCAAAAATCTCCGTGGTGTAGGCGCAGGTGTTTAGCGAAAAGGCCAGGATGGTGCAGTTCATCGCGTCGCGAAAAAACGAATCCAGCATCGGTACTTCACGCACCGCGGCAATGCTGTAAATGCCGGTGTAGCAAATCAGCAATTGGATATACAGCGGCGTGCCACGGAACAGATAGGTGTAAAACTGCACCGGCCAGCGCACCAGGCGCGAGGGCGAAACACGGGCAATGGACAGCGGAATCGAGACCAGAAAACCAAAGAAGATCGAGGCGCTGAGCAACCACATGGTCATGGCCAGGCCGGTGACGTTCACGCCATCGCTATACAGAAAGGGTTTCCAGTATTCCTGTAGCAATTCAATCATCGCACCGCCTCCCGCGCGCCGGCCGAGTAGCGCCGTTCGAGGCGTCGCAAAACAAAGTTCGAAGCACTGGTAATGGCCAGGTAAATCAACGCCGCCAGCACCAGAAAGTAAAACAGCTGATAGGTGCTTTTGCCGGCGTCCTGCGCGGCCTTCACCACATCCGCCAGGCCGATGATCGACACCAGCGCGGTGGCTTTGAGCATCACCATCCAGTTGTTGCCGATGCCCGGCAGGGCGAAGCGCATCATTTGCGGAAACACCACATAACGGAAACGCTGACCGCGTTTAAGGCCATAGGCCGTAGCCGCTTCTACCTGCCCGCGCGGCACGGCGAGAATCGCCCCGCGAAAGGTCTCGGTGAAGTAGGCGCCGTAAATAAAACCGAGGGTAATCACACCGGCCGCGAAGGGGTCGATTTCGATGTAATCCCACTCCATGGCGTCGGTGAACGACGACAGCCAGGTTTGCAGGCTATAGAAAATCAGCAGCATCAACACCAAGTCGGGCACGCCGCGAATCAGGGTGGTGTACAACTGCGCGGGAATGCGCAAGGCAGCCACGCTAGACAGTTTGGCGCTGGCACCGAGCAAGCCGAGAACCACGGCTACCAGCAGCGACAGTACCGATAATTTGATGGTCATCCAGGTGCCCAGCAGCAACAGCGGGCCAAAGCCCTTCAAGCTGAAGGCGGAAAGCCCCAGAAAATTCAGCAGAGTTTCAAACATGAATAAGCCCTTTGGCTTCAACAAAACGCCCACCCTTTTTACGGGGTGGGCGTAGTACGAGGCCGTTGGTTAAAACGGCCTGGTCGACTTATTTATTACCGAGATACAGGTTCAGCTCACCAAAGTGCTTCTTCTGGATTTCGGCGTATTTGCCGTCGTCGTGCAGGGCTTTGATGCCTTTGTTGAGCAGGGCTTTGAGCTCGTCGTTGCCTTTGGAGATACCAATGGCGGTTTTAGCTGGCAGCAATTCGCTGTCGATGGCCGCGCTCACTTCGTAGTCGGCGCCTTGTGGCGACTTCAGGAAGCCCAGTTCAGCTTGCAGCATGTCTTGGATGGAAGCATCCAGACGGCCGCTGGTGAGGTCGGCGTAAACCTGGTCCTGGTTCTGGTAGGCCTGGGTTTTTACCCCGGCTTTGTCCAGCACGGCCTTGGCGTAGGCTTCTTGAATGGTGCCTTGCTCGTAGCCAACGGTTTTGCCTTTAAGCGAGGCGACGTCAGCGGTCAGGCCAGCGCCTTTCTTGAACACCAGCGAGGTTGGGCCGGAGAACAGCTCGTCGGAGAAGTCGATGACTTTCTCACGGGCCGGGGTGACGGTCATGGAAGAGATTACGCCGTCGAATTTGCGTGCTTTGAGGCCAGGGATCATGCCGTCGAAATCGCTTTCAACCCATTTGCACTTAACCTTCAGCTCAGCGCAGATGGCGTTGCCCAGGTCGATATCAAAGCCGACCAGGCTGCCGTCAGCGGCTTTGGATTCGAAGGGAGCGTAGGACGGATCAACACCGAAGCGGATTTCTTTGAATTCTTTGGCTTGCAGCGAGCCGGCGCCAATGCAAAGGGCCAGGGCGGAAAGTGTCAGCCATGCTTTCTTCATTTTTTTATCACGTGAGATAACGCTGAAGTTCGACGGGAAACAGTCCCGAACGGAGTGTATGCCAGCAATTTTCGAACCACTGTACCGCGATCGACATATTGGATCAGAAAGCCGCCGCGCCTGGCTATCCACCTGGCAGGTAAAACATTGTCGGGTAACGATAAAATCCCCTCGCACCATAGTAGTGCCCGGAGGCGGGGCATTAGGTAACAGGCTGGTGCGTCGCGGTAGCGCCAAGCAGGCAAGGCCCGCATAACGGAGGGCTTGGCTTGGCAGATAAACTCAGAACCAATACCCGGTGGGGGCCTCTACCACTAACCAGGCGCCACCTCGCGCGACATGGACCCGCCACCAATTGCGCCGCTATGATTCGTCCATTGTCCTTTCACCTTCCGTTCTCTGGAGCCTGTATGCCGCAGGTAAAGCGCAAGCCTGATCCCTTGATGAGCGAAGACCGTTATCGGTTGTTGCTTGATGCGGTGACGGACTACGCCATTTATATGCTCGACACTCAGGGCTTGGTCAGCAGTTGGAATTCTGGTGCCAAACGCTTTAAAGGCTATGAAGAGGCGGAAATCCTTGGCCAGCATTTCTCGCGTTTTTATACCGAGGAAGACCGCGCCAACGGCCTGCCGCAATTGGCCCTGCTAACCGCTGAAGTAGAAGGGCGCTTTGAGGGCGAAGGCTGGCGCCAGCGCAAAAACGGCGAACGTTTTTGGTGTCATGCGGTGATTGATCCTATTCGGGGCGTCGGCGGTGCCCTGATTGGCTACGCCAAAGTGACCCGCGACCTTACCGAACGCAAAATTGCCGAAGAGAACCTGAAGCAGAGCGAGCAACAGTTTCGCCTATTGGTCGAAGGCGTTACCGACTACGCCCTCTACATGCTCGACCCCAATGGCATCATCACCAACTGGAACACCGGCGCGCAGCGGATCAAGGGCTACACGCCGCAGGAAGTTATCGGCCAGCACTACTCGCTATTTTTCGCCGCCGAAGACGTCGCCAAGGGTGAGCCCCAGCGCGGCCTTAACCGCGCAATCGCCGAAGGGCGCTTTGAAAGTCAGGGTTGGCGCATTCGCAAAAACGGCACGCGGTTTTGGGCCAGCGTGGTGGTCGACCCGATCCGCAATGACCTCGGCGCGTTGATTGGTTTTGCCAAAATCACCCGCGATATCACCGAGTCGATGGAAGCCCAGCGTGCCCTGGAAAAGGCCCGTGAATCGCTGTTTCAGGCGCAGAAAATGGAGTCGCTTGGTCGCCTTACCGGTGGCATCGCCCATGACTTCAACAATCTGTTGATGGTCGTGCTCGGTAGTCTGGATGTGGTGCGCCGCCGTGTGCCGCCTGACCCGAGAATTCTCAACCTGCTCGACAACGCCATTCAAGGCGCACAGCGAGGCGCCAGCCTGACCCAACGCATGCTGGCTTTTGCCCGCAGCCAGAAGTTGGTGGTTGAAGCCTTGGATGCGCAGGCGTTGGTGCGAGGTATGTCCGACATGCTGCAGCGCGCCCTGGGTCCGCAAACCCGAATCGAGGTGCGCTTTCCACTACGCCTTAAGCCACTGCTGGCCGACAGCAACCAATTGGAAATGGCCTTGCTCAACCTGGCCGTTAATGCCCGCGATGCAATGGTCAGTGGCGGGCAAATTATTATTGCCGCGCGCGAGCAAAGCTTGGCGGCTGATGAGGGCGAGTTAAAGGCCGGTACTTATATTTGCCTGTCGGTCACTGACAGCGGTGCCGGCATGGACAGCGAAACTCTGGACCGCGCCCGTGAGCCGTTTTTCACCACCAAAGGCGTGGGCAAAGGCACCGGGCTGGGCTTGTCGATGGTGCATGGCTTTGCCCAGCAATCCGGTGGCCGGCTGCTGCTAAGCAGTGTGGTAGGGCAGGGCACCACAGCGGAAATGTGGCTGCCCGTGGCCGATAGCTCGATGCAACTCGCTGCCCCAAGCGAGCTCCCTGTGTTCGCCGCTGCAACGCTGGTTCGCGCGCTCACCGTGCTGGTGGTAGACGACGACCCGCTGGTGCTGCTTAGCACCGCCGCCATGCTGGATGACGTCGGTTGCACCGCCGTGCAAGCGTCGTCTGCAGAAGAAGCCTTGCAGCTGTTGGCCGATAACCCGCGTATCGACGTAGTGGTCACCGACTTGGCCATGCCAGAGATGACCGGTGCCGAACTGGCCCAGCAGATTAAGCAACGCTGGCCAACCTTACCCGTACTGCTGGCCAGCGGTTACAACGACAAACTCGACGAGCACGACCTGGCCCTGCCGCATATCGGCAAACCCTTTAGCCAAGACGAACTGATGCAAGCGCTGGTAGAACTCACGTAAATGCAAAACGCCCGGCATAGGCCGGGCGTTTTGTGTGCTGTGGTTTACACCACGGGTGGGTGGGTTTCGCGTTCCGGGTGGCGATGCTGGGCAATGCCCTGGATAAAGTCACCGAGCAAAGCCTTGCTGGCTTTATCGCCGACAAATACTCCTGGCGGGTTGTTGGCCAGCGGAATATCCGCCGCCTCCAGCAACTGGCTACCAGCACCAATGGCCAGGAAGGTTTTGCAATGGCGGAAGGCGTCGCGCACAAATTCCAATGCGCGACCATCACCTTTCAAGCCATCAATAAAGCTTTGGCCATCGGGCACTACCACTGCGTCAAAGGTTGGCGAAGGTTGGTTGTTCAGTGAGACATCGGCCACCACTTCCGCGCCGCCTGCACTGGCAAACGGCCCCACGCGATGCCCAACCAAACGCACAATGGCGCCCTCGGCAATCAACACATCAGCCGTCGAGGTGACCGCCGCGCTGTCCACTTCGCCACCGACCAGAATCGCCACCATCCGCGTAGCAATGCTGCCATCGCCTGGGCGTGCCAACAGCGATAACGCCGGAGACAGCTCAACTTCCGCCGCCACCTTGTCCTTCAGCGCTTTTGGCAATGGCTCCGGCAGCGGTGCGCCCAAGCCATTGGCTACTTCTTGGGCCAATACGTCGGAGATATTGCGCAACATCGCCAGCACGCGGGTACGCACCGCTGGCACTTGCACCTTGCTCAGCTCAAAACGCAGGGCATCAATAATGTGCTGCTGCTCGAACGGCGCTTGGCTGTTGTAGAACAGCGTGGCCTGGTTGTAGTGCTCAGCGAACTTCTCCGGCTTGCCGCGCACCTCATCGCCTTGCACTGGCTCGGGGAAGGGCACAAAACCCACATCGCCGGTCTGGAACGGGCAGCCGCCGGCCAGCGAGTTGGGCTCGTAAGACACCCGGCCGCGATTAATGGTTTGCCGATGCATGCCATCGCGCTGGTTGTTATGTACCGGAGCGATAGGCGCGTTGATCGGGATTTCATGGAAATTGGCCCCGCCCAGGCGACTGATCTGCGTGTCGACGTAGGAGTGAATACGCCCGGCCAGCAGCGGGTCATTGGTGAAGTCGATGCCCGGAATCACATGGGCCGCGCAGAACGCCACTTGCTCGGTTTCAGCAAAGAAGTTGTCTGGGTTACGGTTCAGCACCATGCGGCCAATCGGGCGCAGCGGCACGATTTCTTCCGGAATTAGTTTGGTGGGATCGAGCACGTCAAAGCTGAGCTTGTCGGCATCGGCTTCGCTGATCACCTGCACCGCCAGCTCCCATTCTGGATATGCGCCGGCTTCAATGGCATCCCACAAATCGCGGCGATGGTAGTCAGGGTCGGCACCGGAGATTTTTACCGCTTCATCCCACACGTGGGAGTGGGTACCCAACTTCGGGTTCCAGTGGAACTTCACAAAACTCGACTCACCGCGCGCATTAACAAAGCGGAAGGTGTGCACGCCAAAGCCCTGCATCATCCGGTAGCTGCGTGGAATGCCACGGTCGGACATCACCCACATCACCATATGCGCAGACTCAGGGCTCAGCGAGATGAAGTCCCAGAACGTGTCATGCGCCGAGGCCGCTTGCGGCATGCCGTTGTGCGGCTCGGGTTTTACCGCGTGAATCAGGTCGGGAAACTTCATCGCGTCCTGAATAAAAAACACCGGAATATTGTTGCCGACCTTCGTCGCTGTAAAACTTCACGGCAAAACCACGGGCATCACGAGCTGTGTCTTTCGAACCGCGTTCACCGGCGACGGTGGAGAAACGCACAAACACCGGGGTTTGTTTACCGGCCGCAGCAAAGGGCGCAGCGCGGGTCAGCTCGCTCAAGTCTTCATAGGCTTCAAAGAAACCATGGGCCGCTGAACCACGGGCATGCACGATGCGCTCTGGGATGCGTTCGTGGTCGAAGTGAGTAATTTTTTCGCGAAGGATAAAGTCCTTAAGCAACGCCGGGCCACGCAGGCCGGCTTTCAACGAATTCTGGTTATCGGCGACCGGTACGCCCTGGTTGGTGGTCAGGCGTTGGCCGGCGCTATCGGCCTGCACGCGCGGCAACTCGCCGCTGTTGTGATTAACGCCGGCTTCGGCTACGCCGGTTTTCTCACTGGCGTTGGTTTCGCTGAGGGTGCTGGCGCCGACTACTGCGGGTGCATCCACCGTTTGCCCTGGGCTTGGCTGCGCCGACGCATCGCCATACTCCTTGGCCTTGTTGGCATTGAACGGGCAGCCGGTGACGGTTTGCTGCACCGCTTCGGCCTGAGATTTCTGCTCTGCAGTGGCACTAGCGGGCAGGCCAGCGGTGGCCGGCGGTTGATTAGCGTTGGAAGTTTTTGCAGGTGCAGGTTTCTTCGGGCTAGCCATCGGTAAACATCTCCTGGTCAGGTTGCTGCGTTCTCACAAGGGCAAGAGGCAGGGTGTGATCAGGCTAACGAGCGTTTTTTTAGAACGAGTGGGCTCGCTAACCCTGAGCCTCCACGGTGGGCCCTATGGTTTATCGAGAGCGGGCAACGGCTGGAGGTTCAGGGAATCGGTTCAACGGTCGTACTGCCGCACTGGGCAGAGCGAATGTTTGTGAGCAGACCAAATGCCGGGGCGCCTTACGCGTCAGTGGCCTAGGCTCAAAACGTTATCCCCCAACCGAAACGTGAGGGCTCGACGTGAGCAAACGTTCCTTTCCCGCCGCATGTGTGGTGCTGCAGGAACACTTTCAGCCGCTGGGCCTGGAAGCGAGCATGGATAGCTCAACCACCATGCAGGTACGCATTTTTTCCCCGCAGACCGGGGCAACGCTGGTATCGATTGCCGGCATCGCCTGTAGTGCCAACCTGCACCGCGACGACATTGCGCGAATCATCGACGAAATCGAATCCGACATCCGCTTGCTGCAACCGCAGCTGCTTAGCCAGGGCAGCGCCGTGCACTAACGCTGTATAAACTGCGCTGGCATTTTGCGTACGCATAAGGAGCGGCAGTGTCGGTTTACGTGGTGGTGTTATTGGCGGCGCTGTTGCACGCCAGTTGGAATGCGATCGTTAAAGGCGGTACCGACAAGCTGTTAAGCACGGTATTGCTCACCACCTGCGGCGCTTTGCTGGCCGCACTGGTTCTGCCATGGTTGCCACAGCCGGCGCCTGCCAGCTGGCCTTTTCTTGCCGCCTCAACCCTGTTGCAGGTGCTGTACTTCGCCCTGGTGGCGCGTATTTACCACCTCGCCGACATGAGCCATACCTACCCGATCATGCGCGGCACGGCGCCCCTGCTGGTGGCGTTGGTCAGCCTGTTCTGGCTCGACGACCCTCTGCCCCACCTGGCCTTGCTCGGTATCGCCTTGATCTGCCTCGGCATCCTTTGCATGGCGTGGTCGCGCCCTGCCAACAAGCGCTCGGCAAACCAGCGGCTCGGTCTGCAATTGGCCTTGCTTAACGCCGGCGTGATCGCCGCCTACACCTTGGTCGATGGCCTGGGCGTGCGCCGTTCCGGCACGGCGGCGGCCTATACCTTGTGGTTGTTTTTGCTGACCGGGGTGGTGTTGCTGGGCTGGGTGCTACTGGCGCGGCGCGCGGCATTTATCGCCTATGCCGGCCGCTATTGGCGCATGGGCTTATTCAGCGCCTTTGGCACCTTAGCCTCATACGGCTTGGCGCTATGGGCCATGACCCTGGCACCGGTCGCCGTAATCGCCGCGTTGCGCGAAACCTCGATTTTATTTGGCGTGCTGATTGCCGGGCTATTTCTCAAAGAGAAACTCAGCGCCGCGCGAATGCTGGGGGCATGCGTAATTGTCGCCGGCGCGATAGTGCTGCGGCTGGCGTAGGTTGGGTGGGCACGGTTTAGCTCGTAGGGTGTGCTGTGCGCACCAATGCGTTTTCTGCGAGATCGCTTGGTGCGCACAGCACACCCTACGGCGGGCAACCGGATGTCCTACATAAGGCCAAGGGGGCGCAGCGTCACGGTGCCGGATCGGCGCCTAGGCGTTAACGATCCTGCGCTTCCTTAGCGTCCATCTCGGCATTGCGTTCGTGCACTTTTTTCAGCTGGTCTTCGGTCAGCGGCACCTTGGTCGCGGTGTCGCGCAGCATCATCAGGCCGCCAACAATCGAACCAATTGCCAGCACCAATATCAGCCAGGCATACCAGGGCATAGGTTTCTCCTTGAATAAGCGGGCAGGGTAATCCATCCGGCGTAGGAGTTGGATCACCGCATTGCCGCTGCGTTCAGCAAAACTGCCACGGCCTCATTGTGATGGCTGTCACATGTCGGCAACTTGGCGCTGGTTGAATGACGAACGCGTTTCCCCAAGGATGCTTTCGCCAATGACCACCGCAAGTGCCCTCAATCGTTTGCTCAAGCCAGTCGAGCCGTTGCAGCCAAGCATGAGCATCAGCGATGTCGCCGACCGCCTGCTGACCCCCGAACACAAAGCTTTCCTGTCGCTACCGGTGGTCGATAGCCAGCATCGCCCCAGCGGTTTGGTCAGCCGCACCGTGCTGCAAGATATCTTTATGCAGCGCTTTGGCCGTGACCTGCGTGGTCGCCATCCGGTGCATGAAGTGATGAACCCGGCGCCGCTGGTGGTGCGCCTGGACGCCAGCCTCGACGACGCCGCCAAACAGATCACCGGCCAGCTGCAATACCCGATCACCGAAGATTTTATTCTGGTCGACGAAGCCGGCCGCTACCAAGGCATTGGCACCGTGCTCGACCTGCTTAAAGCCATGGAAGCGCGCATCGCCCAGCGCAACACCGTACTGCGCAAAGCGCTGGTCGACCTCAAAGAATCGCAGACGCAGTTGGTGCAATCGGAAAAAATGGCCTCGCTGGGGCAGATGGTGGCCGGCGTCGCCCACGAGCTCAACACGCCGCTGGGCTACGTGAAAAACAACGTCGAATTGCTGCGCGACCTTAGCGCGCCGTTGTTCACCCTGGCCCAGGCGCAAGCAACGCTGGCCGATTGCCTGGCCGACCCCAGCTGCGACGAGGCGCAACTGGCCCAAGCCTTCGCCGCCGCCGCCCAGGCCCGCGAAGACGCCGCGCCGGAACTGCTGATGGACGATTTGAACCAGCTATTCAACGACACCCTCTACGGCCTCGGGCAAATCGCCGAGCTGGTGGTCGGCCTGAAAAACTTCGCCCGCCTGGACCGCGCCATGAGCGAAGAGGTCGACCTTAACGACTGCATCCGCAGCGCCCTGGTGATCGCCCGCAACGCCACCAAAGACAAAGCCGAAGTGGCCATGCAATTGGGCGAGTTGCCCCGCATCGCCTGCGCGCCCTCGCAAATCAACCAGGTGCTGCTCAATCTGCTGACTAACGCCGCTCAGGCCATCGACGGCTACGGGCAAATCGTGGTGAAAAGCTGGGCCGACGACGCGGCGGTGTTTATCTCCGTGCAAGACAACGGCCGCGGGATGCCGGCCGCCGTGCTGGCGAAAATTTTCGATCCGTTCTTCACCACCAAGCCGGTCGGACAGGGCACCGGCCTTGGCTTGTCCATCAGCTTCAAAATTATTCAGGACCATGGCGGCGTTATTCGCGTGGCCTCCGAGCCTGGGCGCGGCACGCGTTTTCTTCTGCGCCTGCCGCGACATGGCGCCAGTCAACACGAGCAACCGATGTTGGCCACCCCCACCACTTTGCAACGGAGCGCTTGAGATGACCACGCGAATTCTTTTTATCGACGACGAAGAACGCATTCTGCGTAGCCTGGCGCTGCAATTCCGCCGCCAGTACGACGTGCTCACCGAAAGCGACCCGCTGCGCGCCCTTGAACGGCTGAAAACCGAAGCGGTGGACATCATCGTCTGCGACCAGCGCATGCCACAGATAAGCGGCGCCAAGCTGCTGGAACAGGCGCGGGAAATTGCCCCTAACGCCCTACGCATTTTGCTCACCGGTTACTCCGACATGGACGCCGCCGTGGAAGCCCTCAACAGCGGCGGCATCTTCCGCTACCTGAGCAAACCGTGGGACCAGCAAGAAATGGCCTTTACCCTGCGCCAAGCCGCCGAAATTGCCGCGCGGCAAACGCCGGTGCTGGAGCTGCCACCAGCCAACGACGCGCCACTGACCGTGCTGCTGCTCGACGAAGACGCCGACACCTTGGCCAGCGTTGGCGACTTCTGTGCGGCCGGCGGTCATCGCCTCTTGCGCGCCCGCACCCTGAGTGAAGCGGTGGCAGTACTCAACAGCGACCCGGTGCAACTGCTGGTCAGCGACCTGAAACTGGCCGGCGAAGACACCGCGCCCCTGCTCAAAAGCCTGGCCCAGGCCCACCCCGGCTTATTGACCCTGGTGGTGACACCGTTCTGCGACACCCAAGCGTTGCTCAAACTGATCAACGAAGCGCAGATCTTCCGCTACCTGCCCAAACCCATCCGCCGTGGCCTGTTCGAAAAAGGCCTGAAAGCCGCCGCCGAACAAGCCGCCCTCTGGCGTTCAGCGCCGGCGCAACACATCAACCGCATCGCCGAACAACCCCGCGACGACGCAGAGCGCGATAAAGTCGGCAGCCTGTTCGGCATGCTCGGGCGCTTGCGCGAACGCCTATCGGCTTAATGACGGTCCAGCGGTCGCCTCCATTCAGCTCCCTCGCCCCTCGGGGGAGAGGGCTGGGGTGAGGGGGCGCAAGCAACGCGGTGCTGCTCGGCGCCGCTTGAGCTGTTAATCCCCCAACCGCAACAACAAACTCAACACACCCGCACCCACCAATAACCCAGCCAACACCAGCAACGCCACGGCCAAACTGCTGCCATGGGCGATAAAGCCAATAAACGCCGGCCCCAGCAAAATACCGGCGTAGCCCAGGGTGGAAACCGCCGGCACCGCGACGTTTTCGGCCATGACCTTTTGCTTGCCAATCAAACTAAACATCACCGGCACCACGTTGGAACAGCCCGCGCCGACCAACAGGAAACCCAGCAACGCCCATTGCCAATTCGGGCTCAAGGTTGCCACCGCCAAGCCCAGCGCTGCCGTCAGCGTGCCAAGCAACACCACGCGCTGGCGGCCGACTTTATGCACCACCACATCGCCAGTCAGCCGACCTACCGTCATGGCACAGGCAAACGCCACATAACCAATACCCGAATGCGCCGACGCCAGCTGCTTGCTCTCGACCAAAAACACCGCGCTCCAATCCAGCATCGCGCCTTCGGCCAAAAACAGGATGAAGCACACCGCACCAATCAACAGCACCACGCCATGGGGAATGGCAAAGGCCGGGCCACCGCTGGAGCTGCCAAACGGCAACAGATCACGCGCGCAGTGGGCCAACACCGCCAGCACAATGGCCACCACCGCCAAGGCCGCCAGCAGCGGACTGCTGCCCAACGCCAACATCAGGCTTACGCCCGCCGCGCCGACAATACAGCCCACACTAAACAGCCCATGAAAGCCCGACATCAGCGGCGTTTCGCTGTTTTTCTCCACCATCACCGCCTGCAAATTGATCGTGCAGTCCATGCACCCAAGCCCCGCGCCAAACAACGCCAAGCTCACCGCCAACAGCGGCCACGACGCCACCAGCGTCAGCAACGGCAACACTAAACACACCAACAACGCCGCCGCGCAGATCACCCGCCGGCAACCAAAACGCGCAGCCAAGGCGCCGGCCAGCGGCATGGTCAGCAGCGAACCGGCGCCCAAACACAGCAACAGCACCCCCAGCGAGCCCTCCGACAACCCCGCCCGTGCCTTGGCGAACGGTACCAACGGCGCCCAGGCCGCCATGGCAAAACCAGCAATAAAAAACGCCCAGCGCGTCGAGCTTTTTTGCCGAGCGTGGGAGGGCGTATGCAACAGAGGTTCAGCAACAGACATGCGGTGTCCTTAAATCAAAAACGGCGGTAGACCAGCAGTGTGACTGATCAATGTGGCGAGTGTTCAGTGGCGAACGTGGTAGCACCGCACTCGGAATCGACGCTTTTGATCCGTAGGGTGTGCTGCGCGCCCCAGCGATATCGGCGTGGTCGCCTCGGTGCGCACAGCACACCCTACGTCGAGCAGGCTGCCGCGCTTTCGAGCTGGCGCTTTTGATCCGTAGGGTGTGCTGCGCGCCCCAGCGGTATCGGTGTGGTCGCCATGGTGCGCGCAGCACACCCTACGTGGTGCAACAGTCGGGGAAATTGCATAGCTCTGTAAGACATTCGCTATCCCTAATGTGAGTGATGTCGCAATAGTGGCCAGCGGGTCAAAAAAGCGTCGCCAGGGTTTTGTTAATCCTGTTTAATCCGCGCCTTCGTAATTTCGCATCACCCTCTTCAAGGGACTGAAGGCATGTCTTCGCTACGTTTTAGGGCGCTAATTGGTGCCTTGTTAGCCGTCACTTTTTTTGCCCATAACGCCTCTGCCGCCGAACTGCCTGCCGACCGCGATTTAATCCGCGACCGCCAGGAGCGCATCCTGCAAGAGCAGCAAAAACGTCTGGACGAACTCCAGCAGCTGCCCGGCAAACCCAGCGAAAAACCAGCCCCGGCCGCCAACCCCGACGCGCCGTGTTTTGCCATTCGCCATATCACCCTGCAAGGCGCCACGCTGCTGCCGGCCAGCCGCCAAGCCGAACTGCTGCGCCCCTACGAAGGCCAATGCCTGGGCAGCGCGCAGCTTAATGAACTGCTAAAAAGCATCACCCAGTTCTACATCGACCACGGCTACGTCACCTCGCGCGCCTACCTGCCGCAGCAAGACCTGGCCAGCGGCGAGTTGCAGATATTGGTGGTGGAAGGGCGCCTCGAAGGCCTCGACGAATCCGCCATCGCCAGCCCCCGCGAAATGGCCATGACCTTCCCAGGCACCACGGGCGAAGTGCTCAACCTGCGCGAAATGGAGCAGATGGTCGACCAGCTCAACCGCCTGCAATCGCGCCCCGCGCAAATGGAACTGGTGCCAGGCGCGCAAGTGGGCGGCAGCCGCGTGCGCTTGCAAGGCGAACCCAGCAAACCCTGGCAAGCCAACCTCAACCGCCACAACGACGGGCAAACCTCCACTGGCGAACAACAGTGGGGCGCCGGCTTTGTCTGGGACAGCCCGCTGGGCCTGGCCGACCAACTCAGCCTGCGCGGCGGTGGCGACACCGTCAGCGACCACTGGAAACACTCGGCCAACCAAAGCGTCGGCTACAACGTGCCCTATGGCTGGTGGTCGTTTAACTACAGCTACGCGCAAAGCTACTACCGCACCCGCAGCGAAGGCGCGGGTTTTGTATTTGGCTCCGATGGCGACAGCAAAACCCACAGTCTGCGCGCCGAGCGTGTGCTGCACCGCGACGACCTGAGCAAAACCGCGGTCAACTTCGGCATCAGCCACCTGCAAACCCGCAACTACCTGAACAACAACCTGATCGACGTCTCCAGCCAACGCCTCACCGAAAACCAGCTCGGCTTTAACCATGGCCGGCGCATCGGCACCGCCTTCGTCAACCTCGATATCGGCTGGCAGCAAGGCAGCGGCGCCTTCGACGCTCAAGGCGACAACAACCCGCGCGGCGCCCAACCGGTGTCGCGTTACACCAAATACAGCCTCACCGCCAGCTACCTGCAGCCCTTCACCCTGTGGAATGAAAACTTCAGCGTCGACAGTTTGATCAACGGCCAGCGCAGCGAAGACGTGCTGTTCAGCCCGCAGCGCATCAGCCTTGGCGGCTTAAGCTCGGTGCGCGGGTTTAAAGACCAAGCGCTGTCCGGCGACAGTGGCGCTTACTGGCGCAACCAACTGCGCTGGCGTCGCCCGGTGGCCTTCGAGCCCCTGCGCCCCTTACTGCAGGAATACGCCGTGGCGCTGGCCTATGACTCGGGCGTTATTCAGGGCGACCGCTACAACGGCAACCAACACGGGCGCCTCTCCGGCAACGCCATCGAATTCAGCACCCGCGGCAAAAACCTCGCCGCCAGCGTGACCTTTGCTCGTTCACTGGAACGCCCCGACGCCATCGCGCGTCAGGAGCACCCGGTGTATTTCCGCCTCGACCTTTTTTTCTAACTGTTTACTCAGGGAGTTTCACCGCATGTTGATGAATAAAACCGTGGCTTCTCCAGCGCTGCTGGCACTGCTTGTAGTGGGCCTCGCCGGCTGCGCCACCGAGTCCTCGCGCAGTGTGCCGGTGCAGCAAGTGGTGAGTGCCGCTTCCGTCTACAACGGCGCCCGCAGCCCGATTGCCGTGGGCAAGTTTGATAACCGCTCAAGCTACATGCGCGGGGTGTTCTCCGACGGTGTGGACCGTCTGGGCAGCCAAGCCAAAACCATCCTGATCACCCACCTGCAGCAGAGCAACCGCTTCAAGGTGCTGGACCGCGACAACATGGGCGAAACCCTTCAGGAAGCGCAAATTAAGGGCCAGGCCCAGCGCCTGAGCGGTGCCGACTATGTAGTGACCGGCGATGTCACTGAGTTCGGCCGCAAAGAAGTCGGCGACCACCAGCTATTCGGCATTTTGGGCCGCGGCAAAACCCAGGTCGCCTACGCCAAGGTGGCGCTCAACATCGTCAACATTTCCACCTCCGAAGTGGTGTATTCCGCCCAGGGCGCAGGCGAGTACTCGCTCTCCAATCGCGAAGTGGTCGGCTTTGGCGGTACCGCCAGCTACGACTCCACCTTGAACGGCAAGGTGCTCGACCTGGCCATGCGTGAAGCGGTGGAAAAGCTGGTTGGCGCGGTAGATAGCGGCGCATGGAAGCCGTAACTGAACGATTAAAAAGGAGCAGCAGGGTATGAATTTGATGTTTTCCGGGCGGGCCATGGCCGCCATTTTGCTGGTTGGCTGCGTGGCAGTAGGGGGCTGCGCGCGGCAGCCAGCGCTGTACCAGTGGGGCAATTACCAGCCGCAACTGCGTGAGCACTTCAACGGTGGCTCGCCCGAAGCGCAGCTCGAGGTGTTGAAAGCCGATCTGCAGAAAATCCAGGCAAAAAACGGCGCGATACCGCCAGGTTTCTACGCGCAAATGGGCTTGTTGTACTCCAGCCTGGGCGACGACGAGCTAACCATGCGTTCGTTTGAGAACGAAAAGGCGCTGTTTCCAGAGTCGGCGCCGTACATGGACTTCTTGATGAAGAAAAAAACCGCGGAGGTTAAATAATGGCGCGCGTCTACCGCACCTGTGCATGGCTTGTTGCACTGGCACTGTTGGGCGGCTGTGCCGGCACCCAAAAGAGCCTCGATTATTCGGCGTACAAACAAGCGCGGCCGCGCTCCATTCTGGTACTGCCGCCGGTGAACCAGTCGCCCGACGTGAAAGCCACCTACGGCATGCTCTCGCAAGTCACCGTGCCGCTCGCCGAAGCCGGTTACTACGTGGTACCGGTCGGGCTGGTGGATGAAACCTTCCGCCAGAATGGCTTGAGCACCGCCAACGATGCCCACGAAGTGGCCCCGGCCAAATTGCGTGAAATCTTCGGCGCCGATGCCGGCCTGTACATCACCGTGAGCCAATACGGCACCCAATACCTGGTGCTGAGCAGTGCCACCACCGTGACCGCCAGTGCCCGTCTGGTGGACCTGAAAACCGGCACCACGCTGTGGACCGGTTCGGCTTCGGCATCCAGTAACGAAGGCAACAACAACTCGGGTGGCGGGCTGGTGGGCATGCTGGTGACGGCGGCGGTAACGCAGATCATCAACAGCTCCATGGAAGATGCGGCGTACCCCATCGCCGGCACCACCAGCGGCAGGCTGCTCTCCACCGCCAAAGGCTCAGGCCTTCTCTACGGCCCGCGTTCGCCCAAATACCAAAGCGACTAACCCACTGCCCCGCCGCGCGCCGCAACGCTCGGCGGGGCAGGTGTGCACACGCTTACGCACCTTGGAAGTGAGGCAACGCCTTTACCGGTGGCGCCCTTCAAACACCGATTAAAGAGTACTGAGATGGACGTTCGTAGCCCGCTGTTCCAAAACATCGCCTGCATCCTGATGGGGGTGATGTTCCTCAACCCCATCGTCAGCACCGCTGCAGAGCTGACGGTGGACGCGGCTGCGGGCGGCAACACCAACTTGGGCAGCGCGCAAAATGGCGTGCTGGTGGTGAATATCGCCACGCCTAACGGCAGCGGTCTGTCCCACAACAAATTCACCGACTACAACGTCGGCCAGCAGGGTTTGATCCTCAACAACGGCACTGCTGCGTTTAACCAAACCCAGCTCGGCGGCGTGATCCTCGGCAACAGCAACCTCAATGGCCGTGCGGCCAATCTGATCCTTAACGAAGTCACCGGCGGCAATCAAAGCCAGCTCAAGGGCTATACCGAAGTAGCCGGGCAGGGCGCCCATGTGGTGGTCGCCAACCCCCACGGCATCACCTGCGATGGCTGTGGTTTTATCAACACCCCGCGCGCCACCTTGACCACCGGCACGCCGGTAATCGACAACGGCCGCCTGGATCATTTCGACGTTAACGGCGGTGAAATCAACGTCGAAGGCGCCGGCCTTAACGCCAGCAATATCAGCCAATTTGACCTGATCACCCGCAGCGCCAAGCTCAACGCCCAGTTGCAAGCCCAGCGCCTAAATATCATCGCCGGGCGCAACGACGTAGACGCCGCCACCCTGGCTGCCACCGCCAAAGCCGACGACGCCAACGGCAAACCACTGCTGGCCATCGACAGTTCTGCCTTGGGCGGCATGTACGCCGGGGCGATTCGTTTAGTCGGTACTGAAGCGGGCGTGGGGGTAAAACTCGCCGCCGATATGGCTGCCAGCGGCGAAGATATTCAGATCGACGCCAACGGCAAACTCACCGTGGCCCGCGTCGCCAGTGCTGGCAGCGTGACTGCCAATGCCAAACAAATCGAACTGACCGACACCGTCTACGCCAGCAATAACGCCAGCTTTACCGCCGAGCAGATCGACATCGCCAGCAGCCTGGCCAGCGGCGCTAACCTGACCCTGACCAGCGCACAAACCAGCAACAACGGCAGCCTCGAAGCCGGGGTAAAAGCCGACGGCAGCGGCAATCGTGCCGCCGTACTCAACCTGCAAGGCAGCACCGTTAACAACAACGGCAGCATCACCTCGCAAGGCAACCTCAACACCGACCTGCAACAGCTAAACAACAGCGGCAAAAAGGTACTGGCCGTTGGCAACGCCACCGTCAAAGCAACCAATATCAACAACAGCGCTGGTCAGATTGTCGCCCAACAAGCCCTGACCATCACCGGCGACACCCTCGACAACAGCGCCGGCACCATCGCCAGCAACAAGGCCCTAAGCCTAACCCTGGCCAACACCCTGATTAACAGCGCCGACGGCCTGCTGCTAAGCAAAGCCGATGGCCTGACCATCATCACGCAAACCCTAATCAACGCCGGCGGCAGCGCACAAGCCGACGCCAGCGAACTCAAGATAATCAGCAGCACCACCGTCAACAGCGCCGGCACCCTGCAAGGCGACAGCGTTAACCTCAGCGCCACGGGCACCCTGATCAACGACGGCGGGCGCATTGCCGCGACTCACCTTACTGGCGGCGCCATCAGCAACAACGCCGGCACCGTGCTGGCCAAAACCACTCTTAAAACCACCGCCAGCAGCCTTAACAGCGCTGGCGGCACCCTTGGCGCCAACAGCGTCGACCTCGACCTCGCCGGCCACCTCGACAACAGCAGCGGCCTGATCGAATCAGATACCACCTTGCTCCTCAAAGCCGGCAGCCTCAGCAACGGCGGCGGCAAACTGCGCGCCCTGGGCAGCACCGGCAGCAGCCAATTTGAAATCGGTGGGTTGTTTAACAACGACGGCGGCCTGGTGGAAATTGGCAACAGCCAACTCAGCCTCACCAGCGCCGGCCTGAGCAACCAGAGCGGCAACGTCCGCCACCTCGGCAACCAATTCGCCCTGGCCCTGGCCGATGTCGGCAACGCCGGCGGCAGCTTTATCACCAACGGCGAACTGACCCTCAACGTCGCCGACTGGACCAACAGCAGCCAACTGCAAGCGCAGAAAATCAGCCTGACCGTTGGCACCTTCACCCAAACCGCCAGCGGCGCACTGCGCTCGGTCGACAGCATCACCGCCACCGGCGACACCTGGCAAAACGACGGCAGCATCGAAACCGACGGCGCCCTTAGTCTGACCCTCGCCGGCGCCTACAGCGGCAACGGCGCCCTACTGAGCGCAGGCGACCTCACCGTTGTGGCCGCGAGTGTGGACACTGGCGCCAATGCCCAATGGAAAACCGCCGGCAAAGCCGACTTCACCGTCGGCGGCGAACTGCTCAACCGCGGCAGCATCAGCGCCGCACAAAACCTTATCGCCCGCGCCAACAGCCTGAACAACTTCGGCACCCTTGGCGCCGCCACCACCCTGCGTACCGAGTCCGCCAGCCTGCGCAACGAAGGCGGCCTGATGTTCAGCGGCGCCGACATGGCCCTGCGCACCGACAGCTTTACCAACCTGCGCGCTGACGTTTACAGCCTGGGCACCCTGAGCATCGCCAAAGACGACGCCAACGGCCAACTCAGCCTGCTGGAAAACCGCTCCGGTAGCATCGAAAGCACCGGCGACATGAGCCTGCGCGCCGCCGTATTCAGCAACCGCAAAGAACTGTTCCGCACGGAAAAAACCCAGATCTACGGCCAAGTCGCGACCCACTGCTACGACTGCGGCGGCGACCACCACAACGTCGACTACATCGCCACCGAGATCTTCCAAACCACCGTCGCCGAAGACTCCGCCGCTGCACGCATCAGCAGCGGCGCCAACCTCGACATCCAAGGCGGCGCACTCAGCAACCAATACAGCACCCTCGCCGCCACTGGCGCCGTGACCATCACCGGCACTAGCCTGGAAAACCTCGGCGCCTCCACCGGCACCGTGCAACGGGTACGCACCTACAACACCGGCCGCGTCACCGACGGCACCGAGGAGCGCTTCCGCGAAAACTACGTCGACCCGTACAACGCCCAGGGCTTCCCGAAAACCATTTCCAGCAACTTCAGCCGCTGGAACCTGCTCAGCGATATCGAAACCGACACCCCCACCGGCATCGCTGCGCCCGCCATCATCCAAGCTGGCGGCAACGTCACCATTCAAGCCACACAACCGATCAGCAACGCCTCGGTAATGGCCAACCAAGCGCCACAACCCGGCGCCGCGCCAACCCTAGACACCACCGTACTAAGCGGCACCCAACCCCTGGTCGTGCAACTCAACGCCCAACTGCCGCCCGACGCCGCCCAGCAAGGCGTAAACCCCATCACCTTGCCAAGCTTTAGCCTGCCGCAAGGGCAAAACGGCCTGTTCCACGTCAACACCGACCCAAGCCACCCGTACCTGGTCGAAAGCAACCCAGCGTTTGCCAGCCTGCGCAACTTCATCAGCTCCGACTACCTGCTCGGCATCATCGGCTACAACGCCGACCTCACCCAACGCCGCCTCGGCGACGGCCTCTACGAACAACGCCTGGTGCAAGACGCCATCGTCGCCCGCACCGGCAAACGCTTCCTCGACGGCCTGGCCAGCGACGAAGCGCAATTCAAATACCTGATGGACAACGCCATCGCCAGCAAAGTCGCGCTCAACCTGGTGCCCGGCATTGCCCTGAGCGCCGAACAAGTGGCCGCGCTCACCCACGACATCGTGTGGATGCAAGAGCAGGAAGTGAATGGGCAAAAGGTGTTGGTGCCAGTGCTGTATTTGGCGCAGGCCACTGACCGCCTCGCCCCACGCGGCGCCCTGATCCAAGGCCGCGACGTAGCCCTGATCTCCGGCAGCGACCTCACCAACAGCGGCACCTTGCGCGCCAGCCAGAACTTGAGCCTCAGCGGCGGGAACATCAACAACAGCGGCCTGGCGCAAGCCAACGAACGCCTGTCGATGCTCGCCACCGACAGCATCCGCAACACCGCAGGCGGCATCCTCAAAGGCAAAGACGTCAGCGTAACCGCCGTAGCCGGTGACGTGATTAACCAACGCAACATCGCCACCGACGCCCGCAGCGGCAAAAACTTCAGCACCCTCACCAGCGTCGTCGACAACGCCGCGCGCATCGAAGCGGGCAACGACCTGGTCGTCTCTGCCGGCCGCGACATCCAAAACACAGGTGGCGCCATCAGCGCCGGCAAAAACGCCGACCTCAGCGCCGGCCGCGACCTAGTAATCGCCGCCGCCGAAGCCGAAAACGGCCAAATGCGCAAAGACAAACGCCACTTCTGGGAAACCACCAGCACCACGCAATACGGCAGTGACGTGAAGGTTGGCGGCGACTTGGACGCCGGTGCTGGCCGTGACTTGACCGTTGTTGCCAGCAACGTTAAGGCCGCAGGTGATATCTACCTTGGCGCCGACCGCGACGTAACCCTCGCCGCTGCCGCCAATACTGCCGAAAGTGCCTCGCGCTCCAAAGGCCACGGCAAGCGCTCGGAAAAACAGTCCAGCCTGGTCGCCAACCAAGCCGCCGTAATCGAAGCCGGCGGCGACGTAAACGTCAGCGCCGGCCAAGACCTGGCCATCATCGGCAGCAAAATCAAAGCCGCCAACGACGTCGCTTTGGAAGCAGTACGCGACACCACCATCGCCTCGGTAAAAGACGAAAGCGCGTCCTATAGCTTCCAGTCGAAAAAAGGCTCGTTCGGGCGTAGCAGCAGCAAACAGAAAGAACGCTACGACAGCACCAACGTCGCCTCGCAAATCGAAGCCGGTAACGACCTAAGCATCAACACCACCCAAGCCGCAGACGGCAGCATGAGCATCAACGGTGGCCGCGATGTGACGGTGATTGGTAGCCAACTGAATGCCGGTAATGACATGACCATCGGCGCGACGGGAGATGTCGCCATTCTTTCTGGCGTGGAAGAGCACGGCTCTTACAGCAAGAAAACCAAGTCTGGTTTCCTTGGCATGTCCAAAAGTGGCAAAAGCCAGATGAAGACCACCGCTAGCCAAGTGGCCAGCGAACTGAACGCCGAAAACGACGTGGTAATTGCCGCTGGTAACGACCTGCGTTTGCGCGCCAGCCAGGCAACGGCCGGCAACGACGTTGAGCTGCGCTCCGGTCTGGTTAACCCCAATGGCGACATCAACTTGGTCGCGGCTAGCGACAGTGCTTACAGCAAGTCCGAGTCGTACAAAAAGAAAGTCGGCATGTCTGGCGCCGACTTCGCCGGCTTGATGTTGGGCTCGCCGTCTTGGGGTGGTGACTTGACCCTGGCCGCCTCGAAGAAGTCTGGCAAAGAAGCCATAAGCTCAACCAACGTCGGCAGCCAAGTCACAGCAGACCGCGATGCAACGTTGGTGGCCAAGCGAGATATCAACGTTGTCGGCAGCGGCATCAGCGGTGGCCGCAATGTGCTGCTAGACGCTGGTCGCGATGTAAACGTAGTGGCCGGCACTAACAGCCAGCAAACCACTACGTGGAAAAACACTAAAACCGTAGGCATGCAGCAAGACGGCGACGACAACGGTTTCTCTACGTTCGTGGGCGAAGAAAAGCTCAAAAACAAAAAACTCACCGACGAGCAAACCGCTGCCGCCAGCCAAATTGATGCCGGATGGGACCTGGACGTAAAAGCCGGTCGCGACATCAAACAGCAAGGCTCCGACCTCAGCGCCAGTAACGACATCGCCATGCAGGCCGGTCGCAATATCGTGATTGATGCTGCGGGCGAACGCTCCGAAGTAACCCGCATCGAAAGCCAAGAGCGTGACGGCACCACCACCCGCGTCAACCACAACTTCGGCAGCACCAAAGATGCGCTGAGCGGTGCAGGCAAAGGTGAAAACACCGTTAGCCAGGCATCGAGCATTCTCAAAGCAGCGGATGCCATCAACCAGTTCTTTGGTGGCCCAACCGGTGATGTCCATGGCGGCAAATCATCCGTTAGCGAAACCAGCACTCGGGTAACTGAAAGCAATCGGGGCTCGACGCTGAGCGCCGGTAACGACGTGTCGCTGCAAGCCAACGAGGCTGTAGTGGTGCGCGGTGGCTCGGTAGATGCCGGACGTGACATTAACGTTAAAGGGCGTGATGTCACCTTCACCGTCGCTGAAGGTGCTGTTAGCGAAGACAGTCAACAGAAACAAAGCAAGGCTGGCATGAATGCAGGCACCACCGGCGGCTGGAAAGTCGGTGTCGGCGCAAGCAGTGGCACAGCCACACAAGAGAGCAGCCAAGGCACCTCAAGCGCCGCACAACTGGATGCCGGTCGGGATATCAATCTTGAAGCCTCCAACGACCTAAGCCTGATCGGCACAAAGGCTCAAGCAGAGCGCGACATAAACCTGAAAGCAGGCAACGACCTGCTGGTGGGGGCTGCAGGCAACCCGGGCTCAAGCAACGATAGTCGACATAGTGGTGGTGGAGAAATCGGCCTTACAGTTGGTAGCGAGGGCCTGGGCGTATACGTCAGCGTCGATATCGGAAAGGGCAAGCTAGAGCGGGAAAGTACCGAGCAGCAGGAAGCTTACCTCTACGCTGGGCGTGACCTGAACTTTGACAGTGGGCGTGACACCACCATAGCCGGCGCAAAGCTCGAAGGCGAAAACGTCACCGGCAAAGTGGGAAGAGACCTGAATGTTTCGTCAGTGCCCGACACCGGCAAAGTCAGCGGCAAGGAATACGACGCCAGCCTTACCGTCACCGTGGGTTATGGGGCCAGTGTCAGTGGCTCCGTGGGCTTCGGCGAAACCACTGGCAACAAGGACTGGGTCGGCAATCAGACCTCAGTTATCGCCCGCGACAAACTCGACATTCGTACCGAAGACCACACCCAGATTGATGGCGCGGTAATCGCCTCGCAAACCGGTAACCTCAAGTTGGATACCGACACCCTGGGCTTCCGCGATATCCAAGGCGAAGACAAAGAGCATGGTTACTATCTCAACGCTGGTGGCTCATACGGCACCGGTAAGCAGGACACCAGCCAAGTAGGCAAAGGCGAGGAAGGTAAAAGCAGTTGGAGCGTAGAGGGCTACGACTACAAAAAAGAGAAAGAGCAGATCGTGCGTGCCACTGTTGGCGCTGGCGAGATCTTAGTCCGTAACGATGCAGCGACAGGCGAAGATTCAACACTTGGACTTAACCGCGATTTAAATAAAGCCTATGAGGTTACCAAGGACGAGGAGGAGCGAACCGATCTCTACGTCAGTAAGTCGTCGCTGGAGGCAGCAGCAGATCCGGAGGCGACTCTAAAACAATGGAATGAAGGGCTACAGAATTACGATCAGACCACCATTAACAACATCAAGCAGATTGGGATTGGATTCAACGTCGCGTTGAATCGGCTACAAACAATTTCTGGGCAAGCTGCATTGCCCGCGGGAGCAGAGGCTGCTGGCGGAAAAGAGATTGCCGATAGGCTCAAAGAAGCACTGTTGTTGAGCGGTTTAAGCGCGCGTGAAGCTGACGCGATGTTGGGAGATGAAGGGTTCCAAAACGATGTTTTGAAAAGTCTGTTCGCGATCGCAAACACCGATCCCAGAGAAGTAAGCGAAGTTAAGACCATGCTTGAAAATAGCGGCGTGGTTCAGGTGGGCGCAGACGGGATACCTATTACTATTTTGGCGGAAACAGAAGTATCGCTGAATGGATTACAGACAATTTTAAACAATTCATCCCGCATGAACGCCTATATCGAGGAAAATCCAGGAAAAGCAAAAGCGTTGGGCATTGCTCTAGCTCTTGTTCAGGGGCCTAAAGGTGTTATGCAGCTTGCTGTGCAAATGGCGGTTGGCGAGACAGAAATCGGCCAATCGATGCAGGCTTGGATGGAACAGCTGCAAGCGCAAGTTGGCCAAAAAATCGCAGAAAAGCTTGAGGGGCGTGATCTTGAAACTCAGGAGGATCACTACTTAATCGGCGGCGGAGGGCTGATCGGAAGCATTATTTCTGGCGGTGTGAGCGGATGGAAAGGCAGTACAAAAACCTCGATTTCTGTGCGAGAAAAGACGCATGAGCCAAGCGTGGGAGGCCACTCTAATCAAGGGGGAGATGGATCGGCTGGTCCTTCAGGTAATGAGGTTGGAACAGGCATGCCCAGCGTGGGAGGAAAAACCTGCGTTTATACTTGTGTAGTTGATGGCGTTACGCGATATGTTGGTATTACCGACGACATAGCTAAGCGAGGCCAGGCTCACCTACGAGAGAAAGGAATTACTATTGATAAAATTGAAGGGCTTGAGGGATTGTCACGTGCAGATGCGCGAGCTGTCGAGCAAACTTTAATTAATTACCACGGTCTAGGGAAGGATGGTGGAACTTTGATAAATAAGATAAATTCGATTTCTGCTACTAAAAATCCTACTAAGTATGAGCAGGATCTAATTCGTGGGGCAGAGTTGTTGAAAAAAGCCGGGTATGAGGGTTTCTAAATGGCAAAGAAAATTAAAATCGGTGATTTGCTTCAGATTTTGACTTCTAGCGGTATTGCATACGCACAAGTCATTCACAAGCATCAAGAGTTTGGATATTTGATAAGTGTTTTTGCTGGTTTTTATGAAAAATTTATCAGTGATTATACAGAGGTCGTTGCAAGCGCCCCTCAGTTCATCGCATTTTTCCCGGCTCAGGCCGCTGTGAATCAGAACCTATTGTCGGTTGTTGCGAATGTGGAAGTTCCGGAAAAACTTAAAGAGTTCCCGATTTTCCGAACTCGGAGCGGGGGCGTAGGTGGAGCGGTTTGGATATGGAATGGTAGCGAGTCTAATCGGCTTCAACGTGAACTCACGGAGAGTGAGATGCGATATCCGACTAGAGGCATCATCAGTGCGCCTCTACTGGTAGAACGTATTGAAAACGGCTATAGGGCAGAAACTCACGAGATTTGGTAATTGGATACTGTCTGCTACCAGTCAAACATAGTATTAGCGTAACTGGGATTTATGGGTATTGAATAAGTCGTCCATCCGCTGATGACCGGGCGCTATAGTTTTATAATTATTTAAAATACTAGATAAACATATTGAGTGAACGATTTTTATGGTTATAGCGTTTTTGAATTTCTATGAAAGCTTAATTCGGTTTGTTGCAATTGGCTTCGCTGCGATTTCTCTCGCCGCCTGTCAAAGTGGCCCGCCGCCAGCGCCAAAGACGGAAGTGGCGACCGAAAAAGTTATTTTGTCGAATTGGCTTCAGGTTCGTTTTTGTACCGATGGAGAAAATACCGTAAATGGCAAACTTATCCGTGGTCGGCTTTGTTCTAAGGTACAGGAGTTTGATGTTTTCGGTGGGCCGATAATTCAGCTCGCTGGCCAACATGGCAGCATTGGCTCTCTTTCGCCGCAAGAGGCAACGAAAGGGTTTTCAGTTGCGGAAGATGGAATTATTTATACGCTAAAGTGCGATCGTAGGCCTTGGCTTGAAGGCGGTGGCGGTCAATTTTATCACTGCGCTTACGATGCAGGTGGCTTGCCGTTAATTAGGGTTGATATCTTGTATCCTTGAATTAGAAAGCGCCCGAAGATGCGAGGCTTGAAGGGGCGGATTTATTTATTGGCTTTAATTCACTAATGGATGGTGTTTTAGAGTCGTTTAATAGATACGTTCCCTTCTTTCTGATAACCACCGATTTTTCCCTTGGCAACCTAAGCAACTTCCGCCGCTAAATCGTCCCGTTCTGCTGGCGACGCCGTTCAACGTGTTTCAAATTGGAGTTGTTGGTTTGGTTTTTGAGCGGTTTGAGCCCGTTCACGATTCCAATCAATATCACGCGCTATTTCCATGATTTGAGGTGTTTTATGAAAAAAGTAATCTTTCTTTCATTTATGCTTCTTGCTGGTTCGCTAACTAGCTTTACTGCCAGTGCCGATGACATCTGCGAGCTGTTGTGTCGTATGCAGGTGGGTGGCAAGGCTTGTAATTGTAGCGTTCCGTCCTTGCCGTGATCGTTGAGCGGTAGCCAATAAAAACCTACGTGCGTTGCGTAGGTTTTTTCGCTTTTACCGGCGGTAAATCTGGCTTCGTTTCAGCGGGCTTGGTCGATTGGTTTAGCGTTGTGTCCTGTGCCTAAGGTTGACCATGAGCTGCCATACCGAATGTAAAACTACTCACCCGCCCATCTGGCACTACACCGACGAACTCCCCCCTGGCGGCGGTAACTCGCTGGCTGCTGTGGCGTTTGTTTTCGTGTTGGTAGTCACCTTGCCCGTGTATGGGTTAGCGCTGTTGCTGATTACGGCGGTGGAGGCGTTAAAGGGGGTGCCGCTGACGTTTGTGCAGAGCCTTACTGATCCGTGGTTTTACGCGCCGGTGTTGGGTACGGCGTTGTTGGCGGCGGGGATGTTGCGCTGGGCGGCGTCGGCGCCGCGGGTGTTGGCGTTTACGTTTGATGGGTCGCAGCAGTTGTTTACGTTTACGCAAACCCGGCCGCTGCGCAAACCGGTTGAGGTGCAGGTGCCGTTTGGCGACATTCTCAGTGTCAGGCCTTATTTAATGGCCAGTTACGACACCTCAGGGCACTTTCAGGTGGCGTTTACCGGGCCTGGGGGCAAGGTGGTGGAGCATCGCCTGGGTATGCATTTTCCATTGGCGGAGATGGAGTTTCATGCGCAGTGGTTAAGGGGCTTTATTGGTGAGCGCGCCCATGAGGTGTTGAATCTGGATTTGTAAGGCGCTTGTGTTGTTTATCTATCACGCTCACCCACTGACGTAGCCTATGAC